>ENA-OOZQ01001001-OOZQ01001001.1-human-gut-metagenome-genome-assembly--contig:-NODE-1001-length-19024-cov-2.213770_pt1 | contig 19024 bp, 17 predicted proteins | sample MGYA00241188_ERZ501399 | MGnify/ENA primary metagenome ERZ501399 (study PRJEB25962, sample SAMEA2042658) | human gut metagenome | biome: human gut; feature: human-associated habitat; material: faeces... | reverse complement strand
AATCCGCCATATTCGCCGATGCAATCGCTTTCCACGCTTCTTCAATTAAAATTAATTTCCTGATACCCTTTAGTTTACGCATTTTGGAAATAAATACTTCCATGATGATAATCGTAGTAATCGGGAACAGGATTTTATGGTCTTTGATATTATCCAACTCAAAGACAATGAAGCGTTTATGCAGCAAATCAAGCTCTTTGTCGGAGTTCAGCAGGTAGTCGTATTCGCCCCCTTTGTAGTAAGGTTCTAATACATTCAGGAAGTTGTTTATATCGAAATCCTTTTCCCGGACGTTCTTTTCTTGCAGGTGTTCCCGGTAGTCGGTTTTCACATACTCGTAGAACGTATTGAAGCAGGGAGTTATCGAACTGTCCTTAGTAATCAGTTCGATATAGGAACTTACGGCGTTTGACAAAGCCACTTCTTCCGCCCGTGTGGGTGCTTCATCGTCCCGTTTCCACAGGGTCAGGATAAGCGTTTTGATACTCTCTTTCTTTTCAATATCGAATACCCCATCTTCCACATAGAAAGGATTAAACGCTATCGGGTTTTCAGTGGTATAGGTAAAGTAAATCCCATCTTCCCCGTGCGTTTTCCGGTTTATCATTTCACACAGTCCCAAGTAACTGTTTCCGGTATCAACCAGCAGGACGTGCGCATTTTGTTCGTAATACTGGCGCACCATGTGATTGGTGAAAAATGACTTGCCGCTACCACTCGGCCCAAGTATGAACTTGTTGCGATTGGTAATAATACCTTTTTTCATGGGTAGGTCTGATATGTCGATGTGCAACGGCTTTCCCGTGACCCTATCCACCATCTTGATACCAAAGGGAGAAAGCGAACTTTTGTAGTTCGTTTCTTCGGTGAACAGGCAAAGAGCCTGTTCGATGAATGTGTAGAAACTTTCTTCCGTCGGGAAGTCCGCCTGATTGCCGGGTATGCCCGCCCAAAACAGGGTCGGCGTGTCGGTGGTGTTATGGCGTGGCTTGCACTCCATAAGTGCGAGCTGTGACCCCACATCATTTTTAATGTGTTTGAGTTCGTCCCGGTCGTCACTCCATGCCATGATATTACAATGGCATCGCACGGAGATAAGCCCCTGTGAATGGGCTTCATTCAAATATTCCTCTATCCAAGACTTGTTTATCTGATTGGCACGGCTGTATTTGGAAAGGGAGTGCATATTGCGAGCCATCTTTTCAAACTGTTTCAGGTTCTCCGTGTGGTCGTCAATGAAGATGTACTGGTTATAGATATGATTGCAAGAAAGTAACACGCCCACCGGAGAAGCAAAAGATAACCTGCAATTGCTCCGGTCGGTGGATAGCTTTTCATAGCGGGTATCTGTTCCCACCTTGCCCGGCATATCTTCCGCATCCGAAAGGGTATGCAGGCAAAGGATATGGTCGCCAATCTTCATTTCGTCAGCACCCAGTGAAATATCTTTCAATGTGGTGGTGTCGGTCTGCGAGAGTGAAAAGTATTTTTCCACGATACCAGCCGTTTCCCTTGTCCCGGTGATTTCGTCCGAAGGCAGGCGGGTAAGGGTAATGAAACCGCTATCGTTCATAATGCTTTCAAACTGCCCCACCGCTTCGAGGAACTTTGTAACCGTTTCCTTGTCCTTTATCTCTTTGGGGACAAGGAAGCCCCGGCAAAGGGTGGAAAAATTACTCTGCATCCGGCTGCGTTCCTTTGTCGTTTTCGTCAGGAACAGGTAGCAGGTATGATTTAAGAACGGTCGTTCATTGAAATGCCGTTCAAAGGAACGGGAAAGGAAACTCAAATCATCCTTTTGGATGTCAGGCGCATAGTTTTCTTTGATGAACCAGTCCTGTTTGTGTACGATGCTGTAATCGGGCAGCACCTTTACCGCCTTGTTCCAAGCGGAATGTATCGCTTCGTATTCGGCTGCCGTAACGGTGAACAGTTCGGGCAGTTCCACCCGGAACGCTACTGTTATGTCGGCATCTTTGGAAACGATGCACCCGTTTTCCACCGTGAACAGTGGAAACTTGTTTTCCAGCGTAGTAGCTTTTAAAATATTTCTCATTTCGATGCTTGTTTTAAATGGAATAATCGGGATATGGCTTTGCGGTTGATGATATGGAAAGGGTGGCTTTTGCGTGCGGACAATTTCATTAACCCGTGTGTCCCGTACTTTTCGTTTAACCGGAATGTGAGCCATACAAGCAGCGTTGCCGAAGTAACGCCGAAGATGATGCACACCCATTGGTTAATGCCTACCATGTACATGATGATGAAAAGCACGAACAGGGCTAACAGCCCGCCCGCAAAAATGAAAAGATACTGACTTTTCAACCCTTTAAACTCAACTGGCTTGCCTATTCCCCTGTTAATCGGATAGTCTGCCATAGCCCATTTCTTTAGAGGAAGAATGAACGTAGGATGGTGGCAGCGACAATCAGGAAGATACACGCACCGAACCACGAAGCCGCCGTTTTACTGGTGTCAGGGTCGCCCGAAGAAAACTTGCCATAGACTTTCACGCCGCCAATCAAGCCCACCACCGCACCGATGGCGTAAATTAATTTTGTCGCCGGGTCGAAATAGGACGTTACCATGTTGGTAGCTTCTGTAATACCCGCCATGCCGTTACCTTGCGCAAAAGCGGAGGATGCAGCCATAAGAACGGCTGCCGAAAAGAGAACTTTCTTTTTCATTATAAATACATTGTTTTTAAATTGCCGGACGGTTGGATAGTCCGCCCGGCGGAGTGATTAATAATTGAATTTTTGTGGTTGTGGGGAGTGTTCCCCAGTGTTCAGAAAGGTTTGTCTTAACCGTAATCTCTTTGTTTCATCATCTTATTATTTAAAGTTTACCATTAAAGGAAATCGTTCATGTCAAAGGCTGCCATTTCATCATTTCCGGCAGCCGGGACAGTAGCGGGTACGGGTATCTCATGCTTTTGTAAAAGTTCCGCTACCCGTGACCTGCCCCCGTTAATCTGTTCTACCAGTGAATGAAACAGGTTTGTTTCCGTCCGGCAGATGGTCTGCACCGCTTGCCGTTCTTTCGTTTCGGACGCTTGTTTTATCTGAATGACCTGAACCATTTGCCCCAGTTCTCCCAGCGTGATACCCTGTGCCATTTCCGGTTCACCCTCACCCATGTAGCAGGCGATTTCTTCCGCTTCGATTTCATCCGGCGAAACGTCCGTTTCTTCCGCATCTTCCGTTTCAAATTCCATTTCAAATTCGGTTTCAATCGCTTGCGCAGCAGGTGTTTCAGTTACCGTTTCATCGCTTTGCGGGACAAATATAGAAGCATTATCAACCCCTTTTGAAAGGTGTCCTAAGATGTCCCCGTTTGTCCTCATTTGTCCCATCCGGTAACGGCTTGCGCCTACAAGAGAATCCCTGTTTCCGATTTTCACGGTCGGTTTGCTTTCCGGTTGTTCCGGCTCTCTTTTCCCACCCGTGAACCATGTTCCCAAACTATCCCTGTATCGCCATAAGAGAACGGCGTAATACAGGAGTGTTCCGATAATAAACCATTTCAACATATCAGAACGGCTTTTCAAATTTGCTTTCGTACAGTTCGTTTATCTCATCCTGAAACTGGTCGAAATGCCGGAGCAGGATATTTTCTACATAGCTGCTCACGGTCGCTTTGCGTCCGCCGATAACGGTTACTATCTTCATCAGCTTTTCGTGTGTGGTACGGCTGACATATAACGGTTGTCGGTCGGTCAAGTCCACCCGCATGAAATAGGTTTCCCGGTAGTCGCCCGGAGCGTTCTTTTTCCGGCGGGCAGATTCTTTCACTGCCTTTTCTTCCTTTGCCGTTACCTGTTTATCCACTGTTTCCACTGAACCCGTTTTATCATCCGGTTTATCCGGTGTTTCTATTTCCTGTTTCACCGTCACCGATGGCGTTTCCTGTTTCTTCACGGGCAAGCCCTGTGAAATAATCTCTTTCATAAAATCCTCGTCAATTTGCGGTTTCCCGCCGCTTTGCTTTGCCATATCGTTACAGTTTTATAAGGTATGCGATTTCGGTTATCAGTTCTTCCATGTTGCTGCCCTTTACCAGCCGTTTATCCGCCGGGAACAGCGTGGAACGGAACACGGTTTTACGCTGTGCGTCCAGTTCCTTTTTAAACCTTTTGGTGTCCGGGATAAATACTTTCATAAGGGGCAGTTCCAGTTCCCCGATGGTCTGTTCATACAGGGTGTACAGGTCTGTTTTTTCCCGCCCATCTACCATGTTCCAAAACAGGTGTAGCCCTTTCAGTCGGCACGCTTCATTCTTTACCAGCAGTTTGTCGATAGCCACCGCAAAGGAAAGGCTGCTTTCCAATACTACCCGGTCGGCGGCTATGGGAGTAAAAATGTAGTCCATCCCTGAAAGGGAGTTTATAACGCCCTCACTGTTCACCGTTCCGGGCAGGTCGAAAAAGACCACATCGTAATCCATCCCGGCAGACGCAAGAAATTCATCCGCCGTTTTTATCGCTTCGTCCGGCGAACTGCACAGCACTGGGTACGCTTTCTTTCCCAGTGTCTTGAACTGGTGAAAGGCAAGCTGTTTGTAATAATCGTCACCGTTTACTTGTTCGGCATCCCGTTTGCGCATGGCGGAAATAGAATGTTGCGGGTAATCGCAATCCACGACCGCCACGTTATACCCTTTCAGGTAATACAGGTAACTTGCCACCAAGACGGTGAACGTTGTTTTGCCGACCCCGCCCTTTTGGGTGGAGAAAGCCACATACAAGGTTTCTTTCTTCATTGTAATAATTCTTTTTTGTGATACATCTTTATTTCATTCCATCCGTACAGATTGACGGATGGTTTTCTTTCGTGCCATGTGGAAAGCCCGAAAGCCGGAATGATTGTTTCCTTTCTGCAAAGACAGCCTGTTTTCTTTCTTGCTTCTTTGTTTTCATTCATTCCACAAAGACAGCTTGCTTTCTTTGCAGACAGTTTGCTTTCCCGATTGAATGACCGTTTCCTTTCAATCATTCCATCCGGTTTGCTTTCCTGCTTTCTTGAAAGATTGCAATCTTGAAATCTTGTTTTCAAGTTTTCAAAACCGCTTTCTTTCCGTCCGCTTTCCGTTATATATTTCCATCCGTCCATATTGCTTTCTTTCTTAAATCCGGGACAAATAAACGTAGAAAAACAACCCCTTTCGAGATGTGTCCTCAAATGTCCCCGTTTGTCCTCATTTGTCCTATAACCCGCTATTTCACAACATTTTTAATACCTGTTACTTTGCAACCGAAAGGTATCGGTCAGGCTAACCAAGCCCCCGGTGTCGGGAGCGTTCCAATTTCCGCTAACTCCAATCCGTCCGTAGGCGGATTTTTATTTGCACTGGCAAATAGCAAGGTGTGTTCTAAGCAGCTTGAAATTCTTTCAGCAGCTTTGAACGCCTTGCCCGGACGAAGCCGGGATAGGGTCACTCCGAAGTCGTAACCCTTTAAAGAAATGTAGCATGAAACAGAAAAATGAAAATGCGCCCCGTCCGGGTGGCGCAGGACGCAAGCCCAAAGCAGACCCGGCAGTGTTCAGGTACTCTATCAGCTTCAATGCGATAGACCACGCCCGCTTTTTGGCATTGTTCGACCAGTCGGGTATGCGCACCAAAGCGCACTTTATCACCGCCCGCATCTTCGGCGAACCGTTCAAAGTGATTAAAATCGACAAGGCGGCAGTCGAATATTATACCCGGCTGACCGCTTTATATTCCCAGTACAGGGGTATTGCCGTGAATTATAATCAGGTGGTAAAGGCTCTCAATACCAATTTCTCCGAGAAAAAAGCTCTCGCATTTCTCTATAAACTGGAAAAGGCAACGATGGAACTTGCCGACCTGAACCGCCAAATTATTGAACTGACCCGTGAGTTTGAAACAAGATGGTTGCAAAGATAAGCGTAGGCAGTTCCCTGTTCGGTGCGCTTTCCTACAACCAAAACAAGGTGGACGAAGAACAGGGAAAGGTACTTTTAAGTAACCGTATGTTCGAGAGCGAGGACGGGAATTTCAGCATCCGGCGATGTATGGAATGTTTCGATATGCACCTGCCCGCAGACCTGAAAACGGAAAAACCGATTATCCATATCTCCCTGAACCCGCACCCGGACGATGTACTTTCCGATAGCCAGCTTGCGGATATTGCCAAAGAGTATATGGATAAGTTAGGGTACGGCAACCAGCCGTATATGGTTTACAAGCACGAAGATATTGCAAGGCATCATATACATATCGTTTCCATCCGGGTGGATGATACGGGCAAAAAGATAAACGACAAGTTCGAGCATATCCGCAGCAAGCAAATCACCCGTGAACTGGAACAGAAGTACGGGCTGCATCCGGCAGAGAAGAAACAGGCAACCGACCGCCCCGAACTTAAAAAGGTGGACTACCGGGCAGGGGACGTAAAGCACCAGTTATCCAATACGGTGAAAGCCCTTGCCAGCAGTTACCGTTTCCAGAGTTTTACGGAATACAAAGCGTTGCTATCTATATATAATGTACAGGCGGAAGAAGTGAAAGGGGAAGTGAACGGTAAACCTTATAACGGTATTGTCTATTCGGCAACAAATGACAAGGGAGAAAAGCAGGGAAACCCGTTCAAATCTTCCTCTTTGGGTAAGTCGGTAGGTTACGAAGCCATCCAGCGACACATCAAGAAATCCGCAAAGGACATTCAGGACAAGAACCTGAAAGAGCGTACCCGCCGGACGGTTGGGGCAGTAATGAAATCCGCCCGTAGCCGGGAACAGCTTATTACGGAATTGAAAGCGAAAGGCATAGATGTTCTTTTCCGGCAGAACGATACAGGCAGGATATACGGTGTAACATTCATCGACCACGAAAACCGTACCGTCCTAAACGGTTCACGGTTGGGAAAGGACTTTTCCGCCAATGTGTTCAATGACCTGTTTTCCGGCTCCCGTACTTTGACGGGAAACAGTAAACAGGAAACGCAGGAACAAAAACCGGAATATAACCCGACCGGACACCTTGAAAATACAGGAAAAGCCATTGCGGGACTGTTCAGCCTGTTATCCGGTGGGGACGATACGCCACCCGACAACAGCCAAGTTCCACCACCCAAGAAGAAAAAGAAGAAAAAACAAAGACGTATTTAATAACTATAAAAATTTCAATTATGCAGAATGAAGATGATTTAAGAGGACTTGCAAAGGTCATGGACTTTATGCGGGCAATCAGTATTTTATTTGTAGTGATAAACATTTACTGGTTTTGTTACCAGTCGTTCCGGGAGTGGGGTATCAATATCGGGGTAGTCGATAAAATCCTGCTGAACTTCCAGCGTACCGCCGGGCTGTTCTCCAATATCCTATATACCAAACTTTTTTCAGTGGTATTCCTTGCGCTTTCCTGTTTGGGTACAAAGGGAGTGAAAGAGGAAAAAATTACATGGAACAAGATTTATGTGTTCCTTGCTATCGGCTTTATCCTGTTTTTCCTGAACTGGTGGTTATTGGTTTTGCCGTTACCACTGACTGCAAATACAGGTTTGTATATCTTTACCATGACAGCCGGGTATCTTTCCCTGTTGGCTGCCGGAGTATGGATTTCACGTTTGCTGAAAAACAATCTGATGGATGATGTGTTTAACACCGAGAATGAAAGTTTCGCACAGGAAACACGCCTGATAGAAAACGAGTATTCCATTAACCTGCCGACCCGGTTCTACTACAAAAAGAAATGGAATGACGGGTGGATAAACGTTGTAAACCCGTTCAGGGCAAGCATGGTTTTAGGCACACCCGGTTCGGGAAAATCGTATGCGATAGTCAATAATTACATAAAACAGCAAATCGAAAAAGGCTTTGCTGTTTATATTTATGACTACAAATTTCCTGACCTTTCGGAGATAGCATATAATCACCTAATCAATCATTTAGACGGGTATAAGGTGAAACCTAAATTCTACATGATTAACTTTGACGACCCACGAAAAAGCCACCGATGTAACCCGATAAATCCGGCATTTATGACGGACATATCGGACGCATACGAAGCCAGTTACACAATCATGTTAAATTTAAACCGCAGTTGGATAACCAAACAGGGAGATTTCTTTGTGGAAAGCCCGATTATCCTGCTGGCTTCTATCATTTGGTTTTTGAAAATCTATCAGGATGGTAAGTATTGTACATTCCCGCACGCCATTGAATTTTTGAACAAGAAATATGCCGATACGTTTACAATTTTAACCAGTTATCCCGAACTGGAAAACTACCTTTCACCGTTCATGGACGCATGGGAATCCAACGCCCAAGACCAGTTGCAGGGACAGCTTGCAAGTGCTAAAATCCCACTTTCAAGGATGATTTCACCCGCTTTATATTGGGTAATGACAGGGGATGATTTTTCACTGGATATAAACAATCCGGAAGAACCTAAAATTTTGGTAGTAGGCAACAATCCCGACCGCCAAAATATCTATTCCTGTGCTTTGGGACTGTATAATTCCCGTATCGTGAAGCTGATAAACAAGAAGCACCAACTGAAAAGTTCCGTAATCATTGACGAGCTACCGACCATCTATTTTCGGGGACTGGATAACCTGATAGCAACGGCACGAAGCAACAAGGTAGCGGTCTGTTTGGGCTTTCAGGATTTCAGCCAGTTACGCCGGGATTATGGGGACAAGGAAAGCAAAGTTATCGAAAATACGGTAGGTAATATTTTTAGCGGTCAGGTGGTTTCTGAAACAGCAAAAACGCTTTCAGACCGTTTCGGAAAGGTACTGCAAAAACGGCAAAGCATGACTATCAACCGGAACGACAAATCAACCTCTATCAGTACGCAAATGGATAGTTTGATACCGCCCAGTAAAATATCCAACTTAACACAGGGTATGTTTGTGGGTGCGGTCAGTGACAATTTCGATGAACGGATAGAGCAGAAAATATTCCATGCGGAAATTGTGGTGGATAATGATAAGGTGAAACGGGAAACAGCCAATTACAAAAAACTACCCCAAATCATAGATTTTAGGGACGAGGACGGAAACGACCGGATGCAGGAAGAAATACAGGCAAATTACAACCGGGTAAAGCAGGAAGTTCAGCAGATTGTCACGGATGAAATGGAACGGATAAAGAACGACCCCAATTTGCAGCACTTAATAAAAACAGAAGAATAAAAGATTTTTCAGACAAACGGCAGCTTTTTACAGGTTGCCGTTTCTGTTTGTGTGGACTAATGAAGCCAAACGAGGACTAATGAAGCCACCCGTTCCCAAATCCTTAAATATACTCTATTTCATCCTTACTTTTACTTCCGAAAATTTTATTTATTCACTAAAATTCAAAAAGTTATGGATGTAAACACAGCCAACCAATCCACCACTGACGAACAGATGATGGATATTCTTCTTGTACTGGATAAGGAGAAAAAGACAATCAGCGCAGTAAAAGGCGTGGATGAAAACGGGGAACTTCAAACCGTACCACCGGAGAACAACAGCGAAATCCTGAAATTCGACCGTCACGGCGATTTCTTTTCCAACTTCTTTTCCAACATGATAAACCAGTTGAAGAACCCGACCCGCTTCAACTTCTTCAAAATCCCGAAGATTGAACTTCCCAAAATCGAGCCGATGATTAGAGAGAACTTCAATCATCCGACACCGGAAAATGAAGCGGACATAGACCGTTACCGGGTAACACCTGAAACCGTGAAGCAGGAAGCCAAGAAAGAACAGCAGGAAACCCAAAACGGGCAGCAGCCAGCCAAAGAAGCGGGAGCAACGGCACAAGCACCGCAGCAACCCGACAAAAGCAAGTATTACATCGACCCCGACAAAGTGGACTGGGAAGCCCTGAAGAACTTCGGGCTATCCAAAGAACAGCTTGAAAAGGCAAAGGCTTTGGAACCCATGTTAAGGGGCTATAAGTCACCCGGAGCGTTCACCATTTCGGGAAACTACAATTCCGCCATTATGAAGATGGACGCACGCCTATCTTTCCGGCACGACAAAGACGGGAATGTAGTTTTGGCTATACACGGCATCCGACAAAAGCCGGAACTTGAACGCCCGTTCTTCGGGCATGAATTTTCCAAAGAGGATAAAGCCAATCTTCTTGAAACGGGCAATATGGGACGCATAGTAAACCTGAAGAACTATATCACGGGAGAAATGATTCCCTCTTTCGTCAGTGTGGATAAGGTAACAAATGAACTGGTTTCCATGCGTGCAAGCAGCGTCCAAATACCCGATGAAATAAAGGGTGTCAAACTGAACAAGGAACAAAAGGAAGCCTTACGGGAAGGAAAAGGGGTATTCCTTGAAAATATGATTTCCAACCGTAAAAATCCCTTTTCCGCAACTGTTCAGGTCAATGCCGACAAGAAAAGTCTGGAATTTATCTATCCCAATGCCAAACAGTCACAGGAGCAAGGGCAGAAACAGGCGCAGCAGAACAGCCTTGTCACCAGTGACGGTGTAACCATTCCCAAAAGCATTTCAGGAATAGAGCTATCACGCCAGCAACAGCAGGATTTAGTCAATGACAAGACCATTTTTGTTGCCGGGCTGAAAGACAAGAGAGGGGTTGAATACGATGCTTATATTCAGGTGAACCACGATAAGAAGAAGTTAGGCTTTTACAGTGACAATCCCAGCTTTGACCGTTCCGCCGTGAAAGAGATTACTCCGGCAAGCAAGAACCGCACACAGGTAGCGGTCAATTCGGAGGGCAAGACCAACGAAGCCACCAAGAAAGTAAAAGAACCCTTGAAAAAGGGTCAGGACAAGCCCACTGAAAAACAGAAAACCAAGCAGGATAAAAAGGAGAAGCAGGAGCAGACGGACAAACCCAAACAAAGCAGGGGACGCAAAAGATGATAGCGGTATTAATCCTTATTCCGGTTATCGGTTTCGTCCTGTTTCTCTTTGCCTGTTACAAAACGGACTGGAAAACCATAGACGAGCAGAACCGACAATATTATATAGACGGCTATCACATCTATTATGACCGGAAAATCCTAAGACAAAAAGAAGTGGAACAATTAAAATCAAAATTAGAATGATTGCAGTAATCGGAGAAAAACCAAGTGTGGCAAGGGACATTGCCCGTATTTTAGGAGCGAGTGAAAAACAGGATGGCTACCTTTCAGGTAACGGGTATCTCGTTACCTGGGCGTTCGGCCATCTTGTCGGTTTGGCAATGCCGGAAGCATACGGCATACAGAGTTTCCGCCGGGAAAGTCTGCCTATTATCCCGGATAGTTTTCAACTTACACCCCGACAAGTGAAAGCGGAAAAAGGGTACAAGGCAGACCCCGGCGCATTGAAACAACTAAAGGTAATCAAAGAAGTATTCGACCAGTCGGATAAGATAATTGTCGCCACCGATGCAGGGAGAGAGGGAGAGCTTATCTTTCGCTACATCTACCAGTATATCGGATGCAACAAGCCTTTTGTCCGCTTATGGATAAGCAGCCTTACGGACAAGGCAATCCGTGAGGGACTGCAAAACCTGAAAACCGGTAGCCTTTATGATAACCTTTTCCTTTCGGCACAGGCACGCAGCGAAGCGGATTATTTAATTGGCATAAATGGTACACAGGCTTTGAGCGTGGCAGCCGGACAAGGCATTTTTTCTTTGGGACGGGTACAGTCGCCCACGTTGGCAATGATATGTACCCGCTTTTTAGAGAACAAGAACTTTGTCCCACAAAAGTATTGGCAACTGAAATTACAGACAATTAAGGACAATGTAACTTTTACGGCACTATCCACAGAAAAGTACGATATGCAGCAGTCCGCCATCGACATGCTGCAAAGGATAAAGGAAGCGGAAACAGTACAGGTGAAAACCGTAGAGCGTAAGGAAGTGAACCAAGAACCGCCCTTGCTCTATGACTTGACTTCACTTCAAAAAGAAGCGAATACGAAACTGAATTTTTCCGCAGACAAAACCCTATCCATCGCACAAAAGTTATACGAGGGTAAACTAATCAGCTACCCCCGAACCGGAAGCCGTTATATCTCACAGGACGTGTTCGAGGAAATCCCGGAACGTCTTGTTAATTTGGAACAGTACGCCCGCTTTGCCGGATGTGCTGCCGGGATAAAAGGCAAAGCCTTAAATTCCCGTTCCGTGAACGATGGCAAGGTAACCGACCATCACGCCCTGATAGTAACGGAAAACTTGCCCGGTAAACTGGAAACAGAAGAACAGGCAGTTTACGAGCTGATAGCCGGACGGATGTTGGAAGCCTTTTCTGAAAAATGCGTCAAAGACGTTACCAGTGTAACGCTGGAATGTGAAGGGTCACTTTTCACGGTCAAAGGTTCTGTAATCAAGTCCGCCGGATGGCGTGCCGTATTCGGCGAGAAAGAGGACGGGGAAGATAACGCCACTTTGCCAGCCATGCAGGACGGAGATAGTTTACTGCTTTCCGGCATTGAATTACTGGAGAAACAGACCAAGCCCAAACCATTGCACACGGAAAGCAGTTTACTTTCTTCAATGGAAACGGCGGGTAAGGAACTGGAAAACGCAGAACTGAAAGCCAGCATGAAAGATACGGGTATCGGCACACCCGCAACACGGGCAGCCATCATCGAGACGCTGTTTTCCCGCCAGTATATCGTTCGGGAGAAAAAGAACCTTGTCCCGACCGAAAAGGGGCTTGCCGTTTACAACATCATCCGGGACAAAAAGATAGCGGATGTTGAAATGACGGGAATGTGGGAAAATACGCTTGCCAAAATAGAAAGCGGAGAAATGAACCCCGACACGTTCCGCAAAGGTATCGAAGTGTATGCACGGCAAATCACGGCTGAACTTTTGGACGTTCAGCTTTCTTTCGCTTCGGATAGTGGTTGCATTTGCCCCAAATGCAAGACCGGACGCATCCTTTTCTATCCGAAAGTCGCCAAATGTTCCAATGTGGATTGTTCCGTTACCATCTTCCGCAACAAGAGCGACAAGCAACTGACGGACAAACAGATTACCGAACTGGTGACTACCGGGAAAACTGGGCTAATCAAAGGCTTTAAAAGCAAGAACGGCAAAGTCTTTGACGCTTCACTTGCCTTTGACGAGCAGTTTAATGTTACTTTCGTGTTTCCTCAAAAGAAAGGCAAACCGAAGAAGTAAAACGAAAATCGTTATATTTGCCACAGAAAGTTTCATTATAGATAGATTTATAATTGAAATTTTTGTGGTTGAAGCACCCGGAGGGACACCGGGTGCTTTTTATAAATCTCCTCTACATCACCCTATAAATATACCATTCCCATCTTTTTTTATTTTTTTTTTCGCACGTAACTATCTGATACGCAAAAATAGTTACCCCTTTGTAACTGCCTAACGTTTAAGTAACTTCTTTTTTTATACTAAGTATATTTATAACTTTGTCATCGAAAAAGAAACTAAATAACAGTTGATATTCTACTGTTTTTGGTCATTGTTTACATAAATAAAAAGAGAAATAATTATGCATTACACAGGAACTATTTGGAGACCGCCTTATGAGGCATACTCCCTTTTAATTCAAGTTACAGCAGGATGTACTCACCATTCATGCAAGTTCTGTACTCTTTATGAAGACTTGCCTTTCAAGTTTCGAATGTCACCGTTCGAAGAAGTTAAATCAGATTTGAAAGAAGCTAATCACTACTATAAAGATGCAGACAGAGTATTCTTTACAGGAGCTAATCCTTTTGTACTTAGTGTGGATAAACTCAAAACATTGGCGAAGATGGTACATGAATATTTTCCAAACTGTCAGAGCATCGGTTGTTTTGCAAGAATAACTGATGTTAGCCAAAAATCCGTCAAAGATTTGCAAGAGTTGAAAGACCTCGGTTATGATGGAATTACGTTTGGAATTGAAACGGGAGATGATGAAGCACTTGTTTTTATGAAAAAGGGATATTTGTCTAAAGATATTATCGAACAATGCAAAAAGTTAGAAGAGGTGGATATGAGCTACAATTTCTTTTACTTGACTGGCATTTCCGGTTCAGGGAGAGGGGAAATTGGCGCAAAGGCAACTGCGGAAATCTTCAACCAACTTCACCCACAAATCATAGATGCTTCCATGCTAACCATCTATCCAACCTCTCAGCTATTTCAAGAAATTCAAGCAGGAAATTGGAAAGAGGAAACAGAGATTGAAAAATTGCAGGAGTTAAAAACACTGATTCAGAACTTGACGGTAAATGCAAGGTTTGCTACTGATGGAGCTTCTAACTTAATCCAAGTCTGTGGTAACTTAAAAACAGATAAGCAAAAGATGGTTCATTTTTTGGAGCAACAAATTCATAATCAAGATGAATCTTATTTGCGGCAATATCGTGAGAACTTGCCTCATTTATGAAAAAGGATGTTAGAATAATCGTTCAAAATATTCAACGGTATGACGACTATACGGATAAAATAGTAACTAATGCCATTGGAAACTATTCACGTTCCGGTAGTAGTCATTCTGTTTTATACCGAGAATTATGTGCAGGAGGACATGTTGTTGAAAACCGACTAATAATCAACCCGGAAAAAGCTAATTTATATCGTACAGGGTCGATTTTTACTGAAATGTCTTTCTTAAATGGGGAATTAACGGAATCGGATTATCTCACCGCTGATGGAGATATTAATATAAAAGTAAGGACATTGCTTTATCAGCTTAAAATATATGATGACCGCATTCGTGTTGAATTGAATTATGATTTATTTCTTAATGACAAGTTTACGTCTAATAATGCTCTTATTATAAGTATTAGAGATATTGCATAAAAGAATAATGTTATGAAAATAAGAATCGTAGATTTATTAAAATCAGATATTTATGGAATTGATGTCTATGTGAGAGGTTGGGTTCGTACGCATCGGCAGAGTAAAAATATAAGCTTTATTGCTTTAAATGATGGCTCTACTGTACACAATCTTCAAATTGTGATTGAACATGTAAAGTTTGAAAAGAACATGCTAAAGACTATTACTACAGGAAGTGCAATCGGTATAAAGGGCAAATTTATCTGGTCTGCCGGAGGTAAACAACAAGTAGAAGTAATAGCCGGGGATATTGAAGTATATGGAATAGCAGACCCACAGGAATACCCCTTACAGAAAAAGGAACATTCTTTAGAATACTTACGGGAAATAGCTCATTTACGCTTACGTACAAATACTTTTGGTGCAATATTTCGTATGCGCCATAATATGGCTTTTGCCATACATCGTTATTTCAATGAAAGAGGATTCTTCTATTTCAATACTCCTATAATAACAACATCGGATAGCGAGGGAGCAGGAGAACTCTTTGAAGTCAAAACGGAATTAAAAGATGATTTTTTCGGTTCCCCAGCCAATTTAACAGTTTCGGGACAATTAGAGGGCGAGCTTGGTGCGTTAGCATTGGGGGCAATTTACACCTTTAGCCCGACCTTTAGGGCAGAAAATTCAAATACATTCCGTCATCTTTCCGAATTTTGGATGATTGAACCGGAAGGTGCCTTTTATGATATTAACGACAATATGGATTTGGCAGAGGACTTTTTGAAATATCTAATCCGTTATGCACTTGAAAATTGCGAAAGTGATTTAGCTTTTTTTTATGACAACGTAGATAATGGTTTAATGGATAAATTACATTTCGTTGCAAATAATGAATTTATGCGTTTGCCTTATTCTAAAGCTATAGAGATTTTACAAGAATCCGGGCGTCAGTTTGATTACCCTGTAAAACCGGGAATTGATTTATGTGCTGAACATGAACGTCATTTGGTGGAAGAATATTTTCGCCGCCCTGTGATTGTTACAGATTATCCTAAAGAGATAAAAGCATTCTATATGAAACAAAATGAAGATGGGAAAACAGTTCGTGCAATGGATGTATTATTTCCGAAAATTGGGGAAATCATAGGAGGTTCTGAACGGGAAGCCGATTATACAAAATTATTGCAGCGAATGAAAGAATTGAATATGAATACCGAAAAACTGTGGTGGTATCTTGAATCACGCAAATTTGGCACTGTTCCCCATTCAGGCTTTGGATTGGGTTTTGAACGGTTGATGCTGTTTATTACAGGTATGACAAACATTCGGGATGTTATTCCGTTTCCACGTACACCCCGAAATGCAAATTTCTGATTATAACGAAATTCAATCATGCAAGATTATATCAATGAAATATTGCATCGAATAAATGAAGAAATGGAGTTGCTTGACATTGATGAAAATGTCTGCGTGGAGGATGCTTTGCATATGATAGATGTCATACGACCTTTATTCGATAACTTGCGGAGCATGACTGTAAAATATGAATTTCAGAACGAAGAAGAAGAAATTCATTTCTTTAAAGATATAAAGCCAGACATTCTTAGTCGGTATTTATACTTTTACAAAATAACAAGAATTGAGATGAAACGTCCGATTGGCAGTGATGATGTACAACGAGAGTATCTTCATTGCCAATTGGATAATTTAAAATATTTCTTTGACCAAAATCTTGATTTCTACCAATATTATCGTTCGAAAGCAACCCACTTAGATTCTTATTACTTTGTTCGATATAAAGCGAATTTCAGATTGTGTGTTGATAGCGCATTTTTAGATAAAGACCCAGCCTTTTCTACTGGATATGATTACAAAGTAGCTAAAATTTTGTCGAATGAAATGCTACGAATATATCTCAATAGACAATTACAATTGTTAGACAGGAAAATGCAAATATCTAAAATACGAGCGGCACTTTCTGACTTTAATCTGAAATGGACTGGCTCTAAATCAGATGCGGTAGAGTTTGGATATGGACTTGTTGCTATTGCAACACTTAATAATGGAAATGTGACAATAAAAGAAATCATGGCTTTCATTGAAGCAGCTTTTGATATAGATTTAGGAGATTATTATCGAACATATCTAACTCTCAAAAGCAGAAAGAAAAATCGAACTGCCTTTTTTACATCAGTAATCGAACAACTGTTAAAGCGAATGGAATCGGACGAACTGTAATAAAGATATTTAGTCCACATAAAAACTACCAAGTAATTACCAACTTGGTAGTTTTTGTTTTTATACGATTTAGATATGAAATGTGGCATTTTCGGGTAATAACACCCTGCTTTTGCTACTGAAAAAGAGAAAAATAAATATTCACCAACTTGGTTATACCTTGTAATTTTTATCTTTTGAAACCCGCCATCTTTGCAGCAAATCAATTAGTTAGCGAAATGGAGATAATAACATTTGAGTCAAAAGCCTATAAGGAATTAGACAACAAGATTACCGCTATTGCCGATTATATATTTAATCACACAGAAGCGGAAAGTACCAATGAGGATGAAATTTGGGTGGATAGTTACGAGGTCTGCACATTTCTAAAAATCAGTGACCGGACATTACAACGCTTGCGGGCAGCCGGGACTGTCACTTATTCCAATATCAAGGGACATTATTTCTACAAGATTGGAGAAATAAAACGATTATTGGAAGAACGCCTGATTAAACGAGATAAGGACAGTATTAACGACCTGATAACCAACCACCAGTTATATGTTAAGGAAAGAAGAAATATTAGAAAGGACAAATAATGGGTTATCCGTGTTCAAGCATTACATATCCGGTAATTGGCGGATAGGTCGCAATTTCTTGAACCCGCTTTATGAGGATAACAAAGCGTCCTGTAACATCTATTTCGACCGCCGAAGCGGTATCTATAAGATGAAAGATTTCGGCAACGACAGTTATAGCGGTGATTGTTTCTTTTTCGTGGGGCAACTTAAAGGGCTGGACTGCAATAATTCAATGGATTTCGTGGAGATACTGGAAACGATAGACCGGGATTTGGGATTGGGACTGGCAACAGGTAATCCGATACCAGTTACCCGTACTTCTTCCCATATAATAAATGGTATGCCGGAAGAAACACCTGAAAAGGAAAGCAAACCCTACCAGTTCAGAGAACAGAAATTCCCGCTTGCCGAATTGATGTACTGGCAGCAGTATGGTATCACACCGGAAGTATTGGAACTTTATAAGGTGTGTTCCTTACGGGACTTTCAGAGCGTAACAGCGGATGGAACACCGTTCACTTATACTTCATCCGTAACAGAACCGATGTATGGGTATAAAAATAAACGGTACATAAAACTGTACCGTCCGTTCTCAAAAACCCGCTTCCTGTATGGTGGTAACTTCGGGGAAAACTATTGTTTCGGATTGGAACAACTGCCCGCAAAGGGTGATACACTGTTTATCACGGGTGGCGAAAAAGATGTCATGTCATTGGCGGCATACGGTTTTCATGCAATCTGCTTCAACAGTGAAACGGTGACTATCCCGCCTACGCTGATTTATAAATTGACGTTCCGTTTTAAGCATATCATCTTATTATATGATACTGACAAGACGGGAAAGGAAAGCGCACGCAAACAGGAAAAGCAGTTGGAAGAATTTGGAATAAGACGGTTACTTCTACCACTTCCTGGAACAAAAGAGGAAAAAGATATTTCCGATTATTTTAAGGCAGGAAATACCCGTGAAGATTTCCTGAAATTGTTTATCGAATTTTTAGATAACCTATATAGTGATACATTGATTATGCTCAAATCGTGCGAAATAGACTTCAATAATCCCCCGGCAAAAGCGCAGGTAATAATTTCTGCCGGAGATGTTTCATTAGGGACACAAGGAAACCTGTTTGGTATTACAGGCGGCGAGGGAACAGGAAAGAGTAATTATATAGCTGCCATGTTAGCGGGCTGTATCTGTCAACCGGATAAGGAAATAGATACGCTCGGCATACAGATAGCCGCCAACAGTAAACACAAAGCGGTATTACTCTATGATACGGAACAGTCCGAAGTACAACTGTTCAAAAATGTAAGTAACCTGTTGACACGTGCCAAGCAACCGAACAAACCGGAAGAACTGAAAGCATTCTGCCTGACGGGTATGTCCCGTAAAGAACGCTTGCACGCTATCGTACAAAGTATGGATAAATTCTATTACCAGTATGGCGGCATCCAGTTGGTAGTTATTGACGGCAT
>ENA-OOZQ01000980-OOZQ01000980.1-human-gut-metagenome-genome-assembly--contig:-NODE-980-length-19277-cov-2.928155_pt1 | contig 19277 bp, 20 predicted proteins | sample MGYA00241188_ERZ501399 | MGnify/ENA primary metagenome ERZ501399 (study PRJEB25962, sample SAMEA2042658) | human gut metagenome | biome: human gut; feature: human-associated habitat; material: faeces... | reverse complement strand
TCAATAATTGGATCGACCTGTTGATTATGGGTAATTAAAAGCTTTTTTATTATTTGTCAAAAAGATAATTTAAAAAGCGATGAAAAAGAAAAAATATATGAAATAATAAAGCGTATGAATATAAAGTTGTTAAAGGGAAAATAAATGTTGTATTAAACATATTGGGCAATGTTGTTTTGCAGATAATAATGAACTATTAAATCTGTTACAGAGTATACCTAATGTGAAGTGGAAAGAGGCTAAACACTAGACACTCATCTAGAAAGTAGTAATAGATAGAAGGATTGTTCATTTTCTAATAGGGGTTTATTCCCCTGTTTTTTTTATGTATACTTGATTAAAAGCGAGGTAATAAGAAAAATGTTATTTAATACACATACACATTTAAATAGTGAACAATTATTTGAAAATCGTGATTTATATATTCAGAATGCAATAGATAGAGGTGTGAAGTACTTTACTGTTGTAGGTTATGATTTAGAGTCTTCACGTCTTGCAGTACAGATAGCGCATGAGTATGACTTTATTTATGCTGCAGTAGGTATTAGTCCTAATGATTGTAAAGAGACAACAGATGAGGATTTAGAGGCAATAGAATCACTTGCAAAAGATCCTAAGGTTGTTGCTGTGGGTGAAATAGGATTAGATTACTATTGGGATGAAGCATCTAAAGAAAAACAGATTGACTGTTTTAAGAAACAGTTAGAAATAGCCAAGAGATTATCTTTACCTGTTACTATTCATGCCAGAGATGCTTATGAAGATACATTGGATATTCTTTCTAAGTCAGGTGTAAAGGGTATTATGCATTGTTATAGCGGAAGTTATGAGATGGCTTTAAGATTCATTAAGATTGGTTATTATATTTCTTTGGCAGGTCCTGTTACTTTTAAGAATGCGAAGGTTCCTAAAAGAGTCGCTGAAGGCGTAGATTTAAACTATCTACTTGTAGAAACAGATGACCCTTATCTCACACCAGCACCTTATAGAGGAAAACAGAATGAACCAGGTAATGTCTATTTTGTTGCCCAAAAGATTGCTGAACTAAAAGGATTAAGCTACGAAGAAGTCGCAAAACAGACAACAGAGAATGCCCTTAAAGTATTCCAGTTAAAGAAATAGTAATTAAAATAGAGTATAATATAGTCTATCAGGAGGCTTTTTATGAACATTTATGATAAGCTCGAACAGTTATCACTTACAGAAAGTGAAAAAAACTTATAGATTATGTTATAGAACATTCAGAAGATATTATGAATATGTCTGCTTCAGATATTTCTAAGAATAGCTATGTGTCTGTTTCTACTATTTATCGAATTATTGATAAACTAGAACTTTCAGGTTTACAGGCATTTAAATCCCATATTCATTTTGATCGTGAAAGATACCAGAAAGAACTTATTTCAGTGGACTATAACTATCCTTTCAGGATCAATAATACGAACCATGAAATTATGACTAAAATGTTGAATCTCTATGATCAAACACTTCATTCCACATTAAACCTAGTGAATCTCGATGAATTTGGTAAAATTGTCCAGAAGATGTATGATGCGAATGTGATAGCGTTATTTCCTTCTATAGGTAATTTCTTCAGGGCTGAGTGTTTTAGACAGAACATGTTAGAAATAGGTAAGGATGTCACAGTAGAAAAACAGATTTTCTATCAAACAAAGGTGGCTGAAACATTAAAAAAAGGAGACCTCGCAATCGTGATCTCCCATGCTAATAGAACACCTCATGTAGAAGACTTCATCCGTGTGATGAATAAGAACCAGGTGACAACTGTTCTTATTTCTTCTATTAAAGAGAGTGAATTATCTAAACTCGTTGATTATCATCTCTATTTTGCATCGTATGAAGATTCAGAAGAAAAGATTGCTTCTTTTTCTTCAAGAGCTTCATTACAGATCTTATTAGACTGTTTATATGCATGCTATTTTAATAAAGATTATGAAAAGAATATAGACTATCGTATTGAACACTATATAGAACTCTCATAGTTCTGTGTTGTACTTAATATCATAGTCCCAAGAAGAATATATTCCTGCATGTTATCTACTTTGGCAATAGGCGGAATATATTTTTTTGGTATAAGAGTAGCCATTTCTTCATATAATGGGAGTACATGAGGAATAAAGTCACAATAGAATACAAGTTCCTCAGGACTTAATAAACTGATAATAGATACTAAATAACGGGCGACAACCTCAATACATCCTTCAGGAGACATACTGAGTGTCATTTTATCTTCTGTTAAATCTAAAGGAAGAAATTGTACTTCTCCTACTAAGTTATGCATACCATGTAGTAGGCAGTTATCCACAATAATACCTGCACCACTTATTGCATGTACAGGCTGGAATAAGAAAGCCAGTGAACTTACTTGATCCTGTGAAGAATAATAACCTACAGCTGCTGCATTGACATCATTACATATACATACAGGCAAATGATAACGTTCAGTGAGGACGTCTTCTAATCTCTCTGGTGTTTCCCATCCGACTAAACTTGTAGAAGACACATAACCATCATCAATAATACCTGGAGTCGCAATACCAATATAACGAATACGTGGATAATGAAGACGGGCAATATCTATAATGTCACAAACATCTTGAAGATTAACTACAGGTTTGATTACTTCGTTATCTAATAGTATTTCTTGATTCTTATCATATACACGATAAGCAACATGAATGGATTGTTTATTACGGAAAATAGAGAGAGCCAATGTCTTATGTTTAATTTCTACATCCAACATAACAGGTAAAGGAATCTTCTGATCAGATTGGTTCTTTTTAATCTCTAATGATTCTTTCACAAGTGTAAAGACGGCTTTTACATCATATTTCGCAAATACTTCAGGTGGTACATTTAAGACAATCTTATCTTTAAGAATATCACATGCTTTAGCATGTAAATAAGAAATCTGTGGTGCTAAGAGAACTACATCATAATCCTGTGCTACATAGTATAAATTATTATAACCACTTGCTTCTGCTACATAAGGAAGACTCATTAATTTAGAGGCTTCATTCATCTTCATCGCAAAATAGCTAGTTGTTAAACCACCACTACAGCACAACAATATCTTAACAGTAGGTGTATCACCAATATGCTTCATATAATGAGTGAGTTCTCTAAATAACTTCATTGCATAATTCAATGTTTTCATCTGGAAATGTAGATAATATTCAGTCTCACCAGATTGTGTATTGGTTGCTTTAAACTCTATGATATTCAATGGATTAAAGACAATTTCAATATCGGCATGCTTATTATAGAAATGAATCTCTGTATAGTCTTCATTCACTTTTGTTTCAAAGTCAGGCACTTCCTGCAATAGAATCCATTTCGCAAAGAGTATTGTATAAATATCACTTAAGAAATCATCCATGAATATCACCTCCATGTCCATATTTTAACATACTCTCAATCCTTAAATACAGTAACGCCTGAAAAATGAAAAATATATATCATACAAACTAAATTAACGGTGATAGAAATGAAAAGAACCTTGCGAATGCAAGGTTCTAGATAGCCATCTCAAAGATGAATTTTGTATTTGTGATATTGTTTCCTGATAGACCACTATACTGGTCTTTTTCTTTTAACTTCTTAATTGTAGTCATATCAGTGATCTTTTGAATACCTTCCTGATCAAATAGACTCATTCCTTCAGATAAGCTTTTTGATCCAGTTACAAGTGTCTGGTATTGTTGAGACAGTTCATTCCCAGCCTGACTCAACTCTGATAAGCTAGAAGATAATGTCTCTAATTGTTTTGATACAGGACTTTGAGAGAGTAACTCTGAGAGTTGTTCTAAACTCTTCTTATTTTGTATTAAGCTTTCCTGAACATCTTCACTGATTGCTCTGTTTACTGCAGCATGCTTTTCATCAGTGAGATCAATCTTATTTATTTTAGATTGAATCAGTTCTGTAGGATCCTTCATAGAAGATATTAAGTTTTTAATCAGTGCCTGTGTAGACGCATCATATTGTTTAGAACCCTTTAATAATGCATTGGCTCCATCACTCACTTTAGACACATTGGACATATATGTATGAAGGTATTGTCCATACGTTGTACATCCTGCGAGTAATTGTGCTGAACCTTCTACTAACTTCTGGGCTGATTGATTTAATTGATTCGTTGTCTTTGTGAGTTCACTTAAGTCTAAATCTTTAAAGATACCATTAGTAAATACGGTACTCATATAGTCACATTGGAAGTTCTTGATCTTCATAGTCACTTCCATAGAATCCTTAAATGGTTCATAACCAGGACAACCTAATCCAATAATGGCTTGATAATCATCCATCAACATACTTTTCCCATTCTTCACTTCAATATCACTCACTGTTTCTTGAGGAAGAAGCATAATAGTAGTTGCTACGAAAGGAGTCTCAGTACTATTCTTATATTTAAATACAGCCTTTAATGTCCCTGTTTTACCTTTGATATCTGTCACTTTCTGTCCATCCAAATAATAAGTCACATCTACACCAACAGGAAGTGCTGCATCTAAAGTACCTTCATACTGAATACTATTCTTATTATTCTCTATCAATGATTGATGATCATTCAAGGTGATATTTTCATCACCCTTATTACTGATATCCTTTAATATAGTTGTATCTTGAATAAGATCACCTTCATTTATAGAAGGAATAGTTACTTCGGATTTAGTACTTTTTATTTCACCAGATGCTTTTGTCTTTACAGTAATTGTTTCACTCTTATTCACGGCTTCCTTTACATCATGTCCTTTTGTGGTTAAGACAACAGGTGTTTCTTCTTTAATAGTCTTTGTTTTATTAGTTTTTGTCTCTGTTGTACATCCTGTAAGCATGATACAACATAGTATCGCTATTAACTTCTTATTCATGCAAGTACCTCCTATTCCACATTCTTCAATGCATCCTGCATTGGAATCTTCTTAATCTTCTTATACTCAATCAACATCACTATAAAATAACTTATAAAACCAATAACAATTGTCTTTAAGAAAGTAAGGTTACTTACAGTTAGAGGCATCCATCCTGCCATCTCTTCTTTCATCATTGCCTCAAATATAGGCTTTAATATCACATAATCGAGTGGCACAGTGAGAAGAATAAACAAAGATACAATAATAGATGTCGATACAATATAAATAGAACTTACTTCATGATTGATATAACCAAGAATCTTAGTCATAGAAATAGACTGTGCATTCTTTTCTATAATTGTTTTTGTAAGAAGATAAATAAGCACAATAAACATGATGACAGCCATTCCACAAAGTAAATAAGCCATACCGCCCATTGATACATTCAATTGTCGAGATACTTTACTTAATGAATCATAATCAATCGTTGTGCCTATATACTTTTCATTGATATCAGTAATAGGATTCTTTGAGAAATAACCAGAAAAATAATCATCATCTAAATCAAATAACTGATTCATTTTTTTCTGATTCATGAATATCGCAATCGCACCTGGATAGTTATATTCACCACTGACCTTTAATGTATACTTCTTATCTGTATACTCTGTCCTTAAGTGAAGTACATCGCCCTTATGGATATGATATTTATCTGCATAAGCACTTGATACATAAACACCATCACTAATAGAAACATAACAACTGTTCTTTTTTACTCCATATACAGTCACCGTATCCAAAGTATTGTCTTCTATCTTTAAGCTAAAAGCACTAAACTTCTCAGATGTCTTTTCTTCTGTTTCTATTCCCTTTGTGAAAGTATAAGCTTCTATCATATTAGAAAAGCTCTTTTCACTAGACTGCAAGCTTGCTGGTACTTTAAGAATATATTGATAATCCGCAAACATATTCTGTTTAATATTGGTTCCATAGGAATTAATAATATCTGGCATCGCAAGTCCAAATAATAAGATCATATTCGCAAACATTAATCCAATAAACATGACAAGATAATGGGCTTTATTCTGAAGAATAATACGTGTTCTAAAACGTGTAATAAAAGGAATACGTGTGGACAAAGGCATGACATGTGACTGTTTATGTCTCTATCTCTTCTTAAGAATTTAAGAGGAGATAGAGACAACTGTCTATTTAATATAAAGAGATTAATAATAAACATGAGTATAACAGGTACAACTGTTGTCTGAATAAAAGCACTTGCACTCCATACTGTTTGATAAGTCGTTAAACTATAACTGGCATAATATAAATTCGCCATAGTCGTTCTAAAATAGGTATAGCCTAGAATATTACCTATTAAGGCACTCATAAGTGTCACAATAATAGGAAGTGTCATATAGTGATTGATCAATTCTTTCTTTGTATAACCAGATGCAAGTAATGTCCCAATCACATTGGCTTCTTTCTGGATTGTATTGGTCATAGTGACCGCAAATACAAATGCAATAATCACAATCATGATATATAAGAGAAGTCTGACCATCACGCCATCACTACCCATATCATCACCAGTAAAATGAATGGTCTGATTCTCATATTGAGGAATATATTCTTCTAGATGTACTTCTTTATTTAATAACTTTAAGAATGATTCAGATTTCTTTTCTTCATTCTTTGGCTTATTTGCATAAAGCCATGAATAGCTATAGGTCATATGTGCTGTATCCCATTGATTAAATAAAGAAGGTTGTACAACAGCCACACCAAACTTGATGGCATCAAACATCGTATCGCTGTTATTCTCAAATAATGCGGAATAATCTGGTAAAGCCACTAAACCACAGATCTTTAATGAATGATTCTGACTCTTAATAGTATCCCCGATAGATAACTTGTTATTGACGGCATACATGCGATCTATCGCAATTTCTTTATCATTTTGAGGAAGTCTTCCTTTCATGACACATACTTTATTTACGCTTTGAGGTGTCGCAAAGATACGTAATTTATTTCCATTGATCAATGTTTCTTCTACATAAGAATGATCATAGAGATGTACACCGGCTTTAGAAATATTGATCAAAGACTGATTATTTAGTTTCTTATCTACATTAAAGTGACCATCTTCAATTGTATACTTCTCAAAACTTTCATTATCAGCTTTGATCATACTCTCATCTGCCACAATAAAACCCGATACAAGACCAATCATACCTGTCATCAATAAGAAGATGACAAGATACTTACTCCAGTTTTATTTTAATTCACGTATAAAACGTTTATTTAATGGATTCTTCATACTACCAATCCACCTCATTGACTCGTTTACGATCTGTATTGATATAGTCTTCTTTAATTCTTCCATCATGTAATACAAAGATATGATTCGCAATATACTTAATAGATTCATTATGTGTCACCATGATGATTGTATTTCCAAATCTTTCATTAATATCACAGATTAACTGTAATATATCCTGTGAAGTACGATAATCGAGTGCGCCAGTCGGTTCATCACAAAGAAGTATATCTGGATTCTTTATGACTGCACGTCCAATTGCAGTACGCTGTTGTTGTCCACCAGATAATTGATTAGGTAATTTATTTTGATGCTCATATAAACCAAGTGTATGTAATAAATCATCAATATCCAAAGGCTTCTTACTTAAATAAGCACCTACTTTGATATTCTCTCTCACTGTTAAGTTAAGAATTAAATTATACATCTGGAATATATAACCTAAATGATCACGTCTATATTGACTTAATTTCTTCTCTTTCATTGTCTTTAAATGATGTTTATTAATAATAAGTTCTCCCTCATCTAAACTATCAATACCCCCAATAATATTAAGTAGTGTAGATTTACCAGAACCAGAAGGACCAAGCAATACACAGAATTCTCCTTTATTAATAGTCATATTAATCCCCTTTAATACATCAATATGGCTTTCTCCTTATCCAAAAGACTTTTTTAACCCCTTAATCTCTAAAAAAATCATAACATCTCCCCCCCCTATGTTAGTCTCACCTAACTATATTATAGCCAAATAGTTAGCTCGTGCAAACTAAAAACTATGATATAATGAAGAAAAAATGAGGTACATATATGAATTATACAGAAGAAGAATTATGCACATTAGTAGATCAATTACCGGATATTCAATATAACTTACAAATGCCTGTGACTTCTATTAATCTATTAGGCTTAACACCTGATTTATTTGATGAAGAAGTCTATGAAATATTAAAGGATTATTTTACTGAACAGAAATACAATGTCCTTACAACATTCTTATATCATGATACATCACTTGATATGGCCGGTTATGCAGATGTAAATATTGTAGTATCAGTCAAAGGGTTAAAGATTGCTGAATTATTAAAAGAGAAGTATGGCACACCTTATGTTGTAGGATTCCCTTATGGGAAGTTCTCTTCTTATTTCTTTATGGCTGTTGAACAGGCATTAACCAGATTCCTTATCAGAATTTCTTTAGACTACAGACAGAGCAGATGATTCAATTACACGGTGATCCTGTGATTATGAGTTCTATTGGTTTCTCTTTATCCCAACAATATGATTTTGGTTATCAAGTGATATCAGATAGAAAAGAAACATTAGGTACAGTAGATTTAAAGGATACTAAAAAAGATGATATCCAAGTCGATATCACCTTCCCATTACATGAATCTATATTTGATTTAACCATTCATGACTTGTAATACACAATTTTCTATTGTTTCTATTCCCTGATCATGAAAAGCATGAAGTAAATCTTCATCATAAGTTCCTGGCTGCATCCAGGCATACTTAATACCAAGCTCTCTCATCTCTCTGATATAAGTCATACCAATTGTTTTATTGACGACAAAAACAACAACATCTACAGGATACTCTATATCTATCAGAGATGTATACATCTTATCATTGTCTATTGTGTCATACTTAGGAGATATACCATAGACATGCTTACCTGCATTCTTTAAGCACTGATATAATTGATAGCTATACTTCTTGGGATCAGGACTCATCCCAATGATACAATAATTATTATAGATCTTTAAAATATCTCTTTCTTTCATCGTTCATCACCGTTTTCATTATATCATACCACCAACATTTTTGATTGAATTTTACACCATAATAATGCATTTGTGGTATAATGACAAACGCGAATTGATATGTTAATATAGACACGTATTAAATAAGAAAGGAAGGTCGTTTATAGTGTACGATATTATAGTTGTAGGTGCTGGCCATGCAGGTATTGAGGCATGTCTTGCTGGTGCAAGAACAGGAAATAAAACATTACTTATTACAAGCAACTTCTCTAATGCAGGAAGCATGCCTTGTAATACATCCATTGGAGGACCTGCAAAGGGCATTATTGTAAGAGAAATAGATGCACTTGGGGGACAGATGGGTAAAACTACAGATGCGACTTACCTTCAGATGAAGATGTTGAATACTGCGAAAGGCCCAGGTGTTCAGTCTCTTCGTGCACAGGCAGATAAGAAAGCTTATCCACGCTATATGCAGAAAGTATTAAAGGAACAAGAAAATCTTGATATTGTAGAAGCAATGGTAGAGGATTTGATTGTAGAAGGTGATGAGTGTAAGGGTGTTATCCTTGCAGATGGTACATGCTATGAATCTCATACTACAATTCTTACTACAGGAACTTATTTAAAGGCTGAAGTCCTTGTCGGTCATTCTAAGACTCCTAGTGGACCAGATAAACAGAAGGAAAGCTTATATTTATCAAGTAAGTTAAAGGATTATGGATTTAGAATCCAAAGATTAAAGACAGGTACACCACCTCGTGTAGAAATTAATTCTATTGATTATTCAAAAACAACAGTACAGCCGGGTACAGATGCGAAACTTTCATTCTCATATGAAACAACACATTTCACACCAGTAGAAGATCAGACTGTATGTTACTTAACATATACAACGGCAGAAACACATAAACTTATTAGAGATAATCTAGATAAATGTGCGATGTTCTCAGGACTTATTAAAGGTATTGGACCACGTTATTGTCCATCTATTGAGGATAAGGTTGTTAAGTTTGCGGATAAGGAAAGACATCAGATCTTCCTAGAACCAGAATCTAAGGAAATGAATACAATCTATGTACAGGGATTCTCTACATCAATGCCTCATGATATTCAGGAAAAGATGGTACATTCATTACCAGGACTTGAAAACTGTACTATTTTAAAATATGCATATGCGATTGAATATGATGCGATTGATCCATTACAGTTGTGGCCTAGTCTAGAAACAAAGGTTTTAAAGAATCTCTTTACTGCAGGTCAGATCAATGGTACTTCAGGTTATGAAGAAGCAGCAGGTCAGGGTCTTATTGCCGGTATTAATGCGTCTAAGAAGGTAAAGGGTAATAAACCTTTAATCTTGAAACGTGATGAAGCCTATATTGGTGTATTGATTGATGACTTAGTGACTAAAGGTACTAAAGAACCATATCGTATGTTAACAAGTCGTGCTGAATATAGATTATTATTAAGACATGATAATGCGGATGAAAGATTAAGAAAATATGGCCATGATGCAGGTCTTGTAAATGATGAAGTCTATTCACTTTATCTAGATAAAATGAATCGTATTCATGCTGAAATAGAACGTCTAGATACCATTCATTTCTCACCTAAGAGTGAAATCAATGACCTCTTAGAAGAGAAGGGCTCAACACGTTTAAAAGAAGGTGTAACTGCCCGTTCTATTCTTCAAAGACCAGAATTAGTCTATGAAGACTTATTACCTTATATTGAACATGTTGACTTAACTGAAGAAGAAATGAGAAGAGTCACTATTCTTATTAAATATAAGGGATATATTGAAAAAACATTAAGACAAGTAGAAAAAGTAAAGAATATGGAAGAAAAGCAGATTCCTGCAGACTTAGACTATGATGATGTATTAAACTTATCATTAGAAGCAAGACAGAAACTAAAGAAGGTCAGACCTGTAACTATTGGTCAGGCAACACGTATTTCTGGTATTAATCCTGCAGATATTTCTGTTTTACTTATTCACTTAAAAACACAATACGGAGATTAATATGACACAACAAGAATTTATTGTGAGCTTAGAAGAAAAAGGCATTGTGCTTTCAGAGAAACAGATTGAACAGTTTGAAAAGTATTATGAAATACTCGTAGAATGGAATGAAAAGATGAATTTAACCGCTATTACAGATAGAGAAGGTGTTTATTTAAAACACTTCTATGATTCTCTTACAATTGCGTTTGATTTCCCATTCTCTAATCAAACAATCTGTGATGTAGGTGCAGGTGCTGGATTCCCTTCAGTTCCACTTAAAATCGTTTATCCAGAATTAAATGTCACTATTGTAGATTCTTTGAATAAGAGAATCACATTCTTGAATCACTTATTTAAAGAATTAGAATTAGATCATATTCAAGCAGTTGCATCACGTGCTGAAGATTTCTGTAAAGATCATCGTGAATCATTTGATATTGTCATGGCACGTGCAGTTGCAAGATTAAATATCTTAGATGAACTTTGTCTCCCATTAGTGAAGAAAGATGGTTACTTCCTTTCATTAAAAGGACTCAAAGCCCCTGAAGAATTAAAAGATGCGAAGGGAGGCATAAAGGTACTTGGAGGAGAAGTGATGGATGATTTTACTTTTACTTTAAGTGATCAGAATGATCATCGTCATAACATCGTGATCAAGAAAGTGAAATCAACACCTGCAAAGTACCCAAGAAACTATGGACAAATTAAGAAGAAGCCTTTATAGAAAGAAAAAGAACGTTATCACAAGGGCACTTGGCGCGGAGAAAACGGTGGATGTGGATTTCTTTGATCTGAAACTTGAAAAAGGATGTACGATCCTGATGTGTTCAGACGGTCTCAGCAATATGGTTGAAGATGAGAAGATCCAGGAACTCGCTGAATCTATTATGCAGAATGGTCTCTTACAGCCTATCGTAGTCAGAGAATATGAAGGTAAATATCAGATTGTTGTAGGGGAAAGAAGATACCGTGCCTGCAAACTAGCAGGTATTACAGAAGTGCCATGTATCATTCAGGAACTTGATGACAATCAGACAGCCAATGCCGCATTAGTAGAAAATATTCAAAGAGAAAATCTTTCAGCAATAGAAGAAGCCTTAGCTTACCAGCAGATTCTAGATACACAGGGTTTAACTCAAGCCCAGCTCGCTGAAAAAGTAGGTAAGAAACAGTCTACAGTAGCTAATAAACTTAGACTCTTAAAGCTTCCTATGACAGTACAGGAATCAGTTAAGAAAAAAGAAATCTCTGAAAGACATGCCCGTGCTTTATTAAAACTAGAAGATACAGCACAACAAAATAATATGTTGAAGGAGATTCTTGAACAGAATTTAACTGTCGATGAAACAGAAAAAAGAATTGCGAAACTATTAACACCTAAAAAAGAAAAACCACGTGTACGTAAATTTTCTAGAAGTGTTAAAATCGCAATCAATACAATCAATCAGGCAGTAAAGATGGTCACTGATGCAGGAACTGATGTAGAAGAAAACATCGATGAAACAGATGACGAAGTCATCATTACTCTAAAAGTAAAGAAGTAGATCCTAATTATTAGGACCTACTTCTTTTTTAAATCTTTCTGGAATTCTATTATGGAACACAATATCCATAACTTCATCATAACTAAATTCATAACATTCATCTGTTTCAGTCACATGTATTCTTAATACATCACCTCTTTCTGCTTCTGTTAAGAATAAATATAAATTTTTCATTAATTCTTCCATAGGGTACCTCCTATATATTTATTCTCAAAGAAACTTTAAATTACTTAATGATATAATAAAAAAGATTGAGCTAAGCTCAATCTTCAACACATACGCATACGGGTGCTGGAATCTCTAATTCAGAATCTGTCATCAATAGCTTTTCATTCTCTTCATCAAAAGTAAGTACCTGAAGCTTATTATCTTCCTGTGCACCTACAATAACATACTTATCGTCAATAATATTAAAGTCTCTAGGTTCTTTACCAGTATGTACCATATAAAGTAAAGAAATCTTACCATTCTCTTTATTGACTCTATATAAGGCAATAGAATTATGACCTCTATTAGAAATAAGTAGATGTTCTCCACTCTTTGTGAGATGAATTGCGGCAGCTGCATTAAATCCCTTAAAATGACGTGGAACACAATGAATAGCCTGAACTAAACTCATACGACCCTCATTATACTTAAAGACCATAATCTTATTCGCAATCTCATTAATGAGATAACCATAACGTCCATCCTGTGAGAAAATCAAATGTCTGGGACCAGAACCAGGTACAACATTTACTGTATAATCTGTATTCTCTTTAAGAACACCATCTTTATAATTGTACATTACAATCTTATCAGCCCCTAAATCTACAGCATATAAGAAACGTCTGTCAGGTGTAAAACCAACATTATGTACATGAGGTGCAGTCTGTCTCTTTAATAAATCAGGCCCCATACCAGTATGTCTCACAGCACCAATCTTATGATCAATACGATAATTTTCTAGTTTATAGGCAGCTGTTGCACCAACATGATAATTAGCTGCAAAAATATACTTATTATCATCAGAAATACATAAATGTGTATAACTTCTACCAGAAGAAGAATAGTTATTATTAAGAATCAATTCATTCTTATGAATACTAAAACTTCCTAATCCTCCACCTTCATTATTAGATCTTGCATTCTTATAAGATACATAAAGTTCTTTATTTTTCGCAATCAGATATGATGGAAAATCTTGAGTTAAAATCTGTTGTATTTTCTTTAATTCTAATGTTTCTTCATTAAAAGAAACGATATAGATTCCTTTATCGTTACCTTTACCGTAACTTGCAACATAAAACGTTTTCATAGGACACCTCCACATGAAAATATTTTATCACAATTATTCTCTATTTACTAATGAGTTTCATTATTATAAAATGATTGTACAATAGTCAAAGGAGGACAAAAGGTTGGATAATAAGGAACTTTTATCTATGAGTGATGGTCTTTTAATTCAATTATTACAGAAAAATGCAAGATATAAGGTTTCTGACCTAGCCGCTGCGCTAGCAGAATCTAAAGACAGCATTGTAGAAAGATTAAATAGACTAGAAAAAGAGAAGATTATTTGTGGTTACCATACTATTGTCAACTGGGACAAGACAAATACTGAACTTGTGACTGCGATGATTGAGATTAATGCTATTCCTGAAAGAGAATATGGTTATGATCGTATTGCGTCACATATTTATAAGTATGAAGAAATTGAAACAATGTATTTATTATCAGGTGATTATGATTTTATGTGCATTGTGAAGGGTCGTACTATGCAGGAAGTCGCGCACTTTGTTGCATCTAAATTAGCATGTATTCCTGGTGTTACAGGAACAAAAACAACATTTGTGTTAAAGCCATATAAGACAGATGGACATGTCCTAGTAGATGATGAAGATGGTAAAAATACGCGACTGGTGGTGACTCCATAAAATGGATTATGAGAAGAAATTAAGTACCGCAGCACAAACTATTAAACCAAGTGGTATTCGTAAGTTCTTTGATCTTGCAAACCAGATGGAAGGTGTTATTTCATTAGGTGTAGGGGAACCTGATTTTGCGACACCTTGGAAGATTAGAGAAGCTGCAATCTATTCAATTGAAAAAGGACGTACTTTCTATACTGCAAACAGAGGTTTATTAGAATTACGTCAGGAAATTAGTAATTATTATTATCGTCGTTTTGGTGTACATTATGATCCTGAAAATGAAATTATTGTGACTGTAGGCGGTTCAGAAGGTATCGATATCGCAGTAAGAGCCTTAATGAATCCAGGTGATGAAATGATTATCTTAGACCCAGGATATGTTGCTTATGAACCAAGTGTTATTCTTTCAGGAGGAGTACCTGTAAGAATTCACCTAGAAGAAAAAGATGAATTCAAATTAACCCCTGAAAAGCTCAAAGCAGCTATTACACCAAAAACAAAGTTGATGCTAATCAACTTCCCATCAAATCCAACAGGTGGGGCAATGACAAGAGAAGACTATGAGAAACTTGTACCTATTATTAAAGAATCAGGTATTATTGTTATATCAGATGAAATCTATGCAGAATTAAGTTATGAAGAACCATTTAGTACATTGGCTTCATTCCCAGAAATCAGAGATCAGATTGTTGTCATCAATGGTTTCTCTAAAGCTTATGCTATGACAGGCTGGAGATTAGGTTATGTCCTTGCAAACCCAGTACTCTCTAAGGCAATGTGTAAGATTCATCAGTATATTATCATGTCAGCACCTACTGGTGCACAATATGGTGCAATAGATGGACTGAGACATTGTGATAAAGAAGTAGAAGAAATGAGAGCTTCTTATCTCTCACGTAGAAACTTCCTTGTAAAAACATTTAATGATATGGGACTTCATACATTTAACCCAATGGGTGCTTTCTATGTATTCCCATGTATCCGTTCTACAGGACTTACATCTGAAGAATTCTGTGAAGAACTATTAAATGATCAGAAGGTAGCCTGTGTACCAGGTACAGCCTTTGGTGATGCTGGAGAAGGATTTATTCGTGTCTCTTATGCATACTCACTAGAAGAATTAAAAATTGCGACTGAGAAGATTAAACTATTCTTAGATAACTTAAAAAACAGATCTCATTGATATGATGACCTCCCAGTAGACAGTGTAAATAATTAAAAGCACTGTTTGCTGAGGAGGTTTTTCTTATGGGAAGAAAAAGCAAGTTTTCTAAAGAACAAAAAATTGAAATATGTAGAAGATACTTAGATGGCAGTGAATCAGTTTCTAGACTGGCAGAAGAAATAAATGTAAATAAAAGTACAGTTAAAAGGTGGATTAGAATCTTTAAAGCATATGGCGATTCTGCATTTGATGAGAAGCCTGCAAATGGATCATATACAAAAGAGTTTAAAAGGAAGGTTGTAGAAGCATATCTGGCTGGAGAAGGCTCACTAAGAGATATTGCAGTAAAGTATAATATTCCTTCAGAGAGGACAGTACTTGTATGGGTAAAGTTATATAATGATCATATAGAATTAAAGGATTATATTCCTGGAGGCAAAGAAATCTATATGACAAAGTGCAGAAAAGTTACAAAAGAAGAAAGAATAGAGATAGTAAAATATTGCATGGAACATGATCTTGATTATCAGGGAACGTGCAAAGTGTTTAATGTGACATATTCAAATGTATTTAACTGGGTTAGAAAGTACAGAGAAAAAGGTGAAGAAGGCTTATCAGACAGACGTGGGCGCCGTAAAAAGGATGAGGAGCTAGATGAGCTTGGCCTTCTAAAGAAACAGCTGAGAGAAAAGGAACGTGAGCTTGAAAGAGCTCATCTGGAGATTAGACTGTTAAAAAAAGTGGAGGAGATAGAAAGGAGAGGATATGCAGAACAAGCAAATTCGAGAATGAATATCAGTCAATCAGGGAAATCAAGGAAGAAGACAAAGAGGTAAGCCTATCAGCTATGTTTGAGATATTAGGTGTAAAGAGGGCGAATTATTATAAATGGCTTAAACATAACAAAAGCGAAAGAGATCTTGAAAATGAGGAACTGGCAGACTTTATAAGAAAGTATGATGAGAAGTTCAATCATACGCTTGGCTACAGAATGATGACAGATAGAATAAACAGAGATGAAAACAAGAACTATAATGACAAGCAGGTCTACAAGGTGATGAAAATACTTGGCATCAAGTCAATCATAAGACCAAAAAGAAGAAGCTGTACAGTCAGAAAAAGCAACAATACAGCCAAGAATAATCTTAAAAGAGACTTTAATGCATCAAGACCTAATGAAAAATGGGTAACAGATGTCACTGAGTTCAAATATGGAAAGAATAATGAAAATAAGCTATATCTAAGCCTGATACTAGATCTTTATGACAGATATCCAGTAGGATATGCAATTAGTGACCATAACGATAATAGACTTGTCTTCAATACGTTCAGATCAGCTGTAGACGCTAATCCAGGAGCACATCCGTTATTTCATAGTGATGGAGGTTTCCAGTATACGAGTCCAGTCTTTGTGCGTATGCTTAAGGATAATGGCATGGAACAGAGCATGTCCAGAGTTCACTGCTGCATTGATAATGGACCAATGGAAGGATTCTGGGGAATACTTAAATGTGAGATATATCATTATGGCAAGAAATATGAAACAAGAGAGGAATTAGAAGCGGCAATAAAAGAATGGATAAGATATTACAGTCATGAAAGATATCAAAGAAGATTTGGTGTGAGAACACCTTATGAAGTAAGAAGTGAAGCATTGTGCAATGAGAATCCAGTTCAGTATCCAATACCTGAGAACAAGGCGATACAGAAATATAAGGCGGCACATTATGCATAAAAAAATGCCAGCCACTACGTGGCTGGCATGGGTACATGTTTTTAATTATTTCACCTGTCTACTTGACAGGGGCGCATCAAGATTGCATACTGCCTTTTCGTATTATAGAACTAGAAGTTAATCAAGTATTAATTCTAGTTTTTTATTTTATCTAGAAGTGATATCATTTCACTGAAGAGAAGTTAATCATTATAACTTGAGACATCCATAAGGTAAGCTCGTAAACAACGATTGATAGCTATGACTATTAATGTATCGTTCTTCTCTTCACTAAATAAACATACTGACTAGAGGTTGCTTATATTTAACTTCTAGTCTTTTATTTTGTAGGCATACATTATAATAGACTTAAGAAAGCAGAGAGAACGGCCCTTGGAAACACTGTTGTGATTTCGTAAACAAAAATTCTCTGCTTCCTTTTATGACATGAGTCAGTTTATATCCAAATAGGCCTTTTGATTTATTGATAGAGCCTGCATGTAAGACGAAAATAGATAGTCATAAATCGGGAAGTTATGCTTTCAAATATTAAAGGAAAGAAGGAATGATCTATGAAAGGTCCAATAGTATCCATTGATGTCTCTAAGGGTAAATCAGATTACCAGGCATTCAAGAACCTGAATGTGAAGTATACAGGTTCACGTTCAATAAAGCATACAAAAGAAGGATTTGATGAGATAGTGAATCTTGTCAGGGAGATGGAAAAGAAGCTGGAAACAGAAGTATGTGTTGTTTATGAGGCAACAGGAGTTTACCATCGTGTCCTTAAGAAAGTGCTTGAAGACAACAATATCAAGCAGTTTATTATCAATCCGCTATTATCAGCCAAAACAAGAAAGAATGATTCACTAAGATGTCCAAAGACAGATAAGCTTGATCCTAAATCAATCGCTAAAACATATTACAGCCATAGTCTTCATAACAGCCATAAACCAGAAACGATATATCATGAACTGAGGGAATTATCACGCTATTATGAGGATATATTGGTTCATATAAGAAAGGATAAGGTTGCATTCAGAGCACAGCTGGATATCGTATTTCCAGGCTATGATACGCTGTATGATGATCTGTATGGTCCTGTCGCTTTAGCTGTCATTGAAAAATATCCACATCCAGAAATGCTTCAGAAAAAGAAGATTAACACAGTATCTAAAGTGATTCAAAGTAAAACATGTCATCGTCAGGCAGTGAGTGATACAATGGCTGACAAGGCAATAGCGTATTCTAAAACCATCTATTCAGGATGTGATAAGGATGATATTGAAGTATTAATCCTTCAGAGATTAATCAAGAAATTAAAAGAAGATATGGCAGAAGCTGAAAGAACCATTGGTGAAATGATTAAGCTCGCACAGGAACTACCTGACTTTAGTATAATCAAATCTATTCCAGGTATTGGAGATAACCTAGCTGCACGTATTATTGCAGAACTAGGCGATATGACAAGATTCAAAAAGAAGAATGAGTTAGTAGCTTTTGCCGGACTGGATCCAAGAATTAGTGAAAGTGGAAAGAATGACGGAGATCATATGCATATTACTAAAAAGGGGAATAAACGATTAAGATGTTTATTATATCTGGCTGTAACGTGTTCTATAAGGCTTAAAAGAGATGATAATAGTATTAAGGATTTCTATATAAAGAAAAAGCAGCAATCAAACCCGATGTGTTCGAAAGCCGCCAAGACTGCATGTGCCAGTAAATTAGTACGAATAATTTATAGCATGTGCAAAACTGGTGAGTTATACCAGTACAATAAATAACAACCAGATTATACACCTAAACCACCCTGAAAAAAAGCGCTTTTTCTTCAGGGGTTTTCAGCATGCAGTAAAAACCATGAAAAATTACTGATAATTTTTTTAAATTTTTACTTGATTTCTATTATCCAATTTTGTTTTGCAGCATAATTCGCAAAGCTGTTTTTTCTCCAAGGATGATCCATT
>ENA-OOZQ01000978-OOZQ01000978.1-human-gut-metagenome-genome-assembly--contig:-NODE-978-length-19313-cov-3.544864_pt1 | contig 19313 bp, 15 predicted proteins | sample MGYA00241188_ERZ501399 | MGnify/ENA primary metagenome ERZ501399 (study PRJEB25962, sample SAMEA2042658) | human gut metagenome | biome: human gut; feature: human-associated habitat; material: faeces... | reverse complement strand
CGCAAGGGGCTTGCGGGCGCTGCGGCGCATCCGGGCTGCGTGGTGCTGTCGGCGGATACGCTGGTGGCGGTGGACGGGAAAGCGCTGGGCAAGCCGCACTCCGAGAAGGAAGCGTTCCAGATGCTGTCCCTGCTGTCCGGGCGGTGGCATCAGGTGTACACGGGCGTGTGCGCCGTGGATGCGCAGGGCATGGTTCATCAGCGGGTCGTGGGGACGCAGGTGCATTTCTGCCCGATGACGGAGGAGGAAATCCGCCGCTATATCGCTACGGGCGAACCGATGGACAAGGCGGGCGCGTATGCGGTGCAGGGCATTGCCGGGCTGTGGATTGACAAGCTCGAAGGCTCGTACAGCAACGTGATTGGCCTGCCGATGCACACCGTGCGCGAACTGCTGGACGAATGCGGACTGCACTGCTGGCGCGCCTGACGCCGGATGATGAATTTGATTGAGGGATGGTACAGATATGCACTTCAAAGCGCCAGACATTGGGCTTGACCTTGGAACCTGCAATACAGTTGTCTATGTGAAGAACGAGGGCATCGTCATCAGCGAACCGACGCTGGTGATTTCGCGGCGCGGCGACAAGAAGCCGATTGCCGTCGGCGAGGATGCACAGCGCATGTATGGGCGCACCAGCGATGCGGAAATCGCCATTCACCCCATCCGCAACGGCATGATTGCCAATTACGACGCAACGGTGCTGCTGCTGCGCGCTTTCATCAGCAAGGCAGTTGGCGAAAGCAACCTCGTCAAGCCGCGGCTGGTCATGTCCATTCCGTCGGAAATTGACGAAGTGAACCGTAAAGCGCTGACGGCGGCGGTTCGCGCGTGCGGGCTGAAGAAGGTTTACCTGATTGAAAAGCCCTTGGCGGCGGCGATTGGCGCAGGCTTGTCCGTCTTTGAGCCGGAAGGCTGCATGGTGGTGGATGTCGGCGGTGGAACGACGGAGGTTGCGGTCGTATCGCTGGGCGGTCTGGTCGTCAGCCAGTCCATCCCCGTCGGCGGCGTGAAAATGGATGAAGCCATCATCAACCATATTAAACATGAGTTTAAGATGCTGATTGGCGCAAAGACAGCTGAAGATGTAAAACTTGACCTTGCTTCCGCCCTGCCGCAGGAGAACGGGTCGAGTGTGCGCATCCGCGGGCGCGACCTGCTCTCCCCCAGCGCGCTGGAAATCGACTATACCGCGCAGCAGGCGTACGGCGCGGTTCGCGAGCCATGCCGGGCGATTCTGACCGCTATCAAGTGGGTCTTGGAGCGCACGCCGCCGGAGCTGGCATCCGATATCATGAAGAACGGCATTTATCTCACCGGCCGCGCCGCGCAGCTGTATGCGTTGGATCAGTACATCGCCAATGAATTGAACATACAGGTCATTCTGGCGAAAGACCCTGGCGACTGCACGGTGCTGGGGCTGGGCTACATCGTCGAGAATCTTGCGCTGCTCGCCCAGCAGGGACGCATGCCGCAATTGAACTGATGAGCGGATTTCCCTATTCTTTGAAGGAACTGAGGTGATCGATTCGTCATGGCGAATCAGAAGAACGGCAAAAAACGCGGTGAAACCCCTGCCCGCCGCGACGGTTTCTATTTTGATGACGATTTGGACAGCGTGACAGCGGGGCTTCCCACGGGTGACGAGCCGGAGGAAGACGAAGTGCCCGACCTGCCGCCGGAGGAGGACAACGTGCCGCCAACGGAGGGCTACAATTCCACGGGCATCCGCATGATTGGGCTGAACAGCGCCCACAGCGAGCAGGATGACGAGGGCATTGACCGCGGCCGCCGTCCGGCACGTCCGACCATGGAGTTTTACATGGAGGATAATCTGGAAGCTGAGTACGCGCCGGAAAAGGAAACGCCGCCGGAAGAAGCACCCGAAGCGGGCAGCGACGCGCAAATCGACCGCGGCTACGGGCAGAAGCCCCGCGCAGCAGACGAGAAAAAGCGCGGCAAGAAGAAAAAGGGGCATCCCGTCCTGCGCACGATTCTGGTGTGGACGGTCAGCGTGATACTGCTGGGCATTATTGGCATTATGGCATTATCCCGTACGATGTACCAAGATTCTTCCCTGCTGACGCTGCCGGAAAACGCCATTTCTTCTGCCGTCACCCCGGTGCAGACGTGGTTCTCCGGCATCGTGCAAAGCATTTCGGATTACTTCTACATGGTGCGCCTGCGCTCGAACTGGGAGGCGGAGTATAACCGCGTCGTAGCGGAAAACATGGAGCTGGCCTCCGTCGTCGCCCGCAACGCAGAGCTGGAAAAGCAGCTGTCGCAGTTCACGAATATGCAGGAGGAAATTGTCACTAACGCGAACATGAATCCACTGACGGCGCAGGTGATTGCCCGCGAACAGGGCACCTATTTCTCCGTGTTCACGGTCAACAAGGGCAGCCGCGACGGAGTTGAGCCGTACATGGCGGTCACAATTTCCGGCGCACTCGTCGGTTTCACCGAAACCGTGTACGATACGTCCTGCACCGTCCGCACGATTATCGACTCCGACGCTTCGATTGCCGGCATGATTCAGTCCAGCCGCGATCAGGGCATCGTCAGCGGTACGCTCGGCGTGGACGGCACGGCGCTCTGCCGCATGTACTATCTGCCGGATGACTCCCTGCCGCGTCCGGGTGATCAAGTGGTCACTTCCGGCGTGGGCTTCTCCTTCCCCAAGGGCATCCCGATTGGCACGGTGCGCGAATCCACCCGCGGCATGGAAGGCAACAAACAGTACGTCGTCATTGAACCGCAGGCGGACTTCCAGCACTTGGAGTACGTCATCATCCTGCGTTACAAGCCGGAAGCGGAAGCCATCGAAGGACGCGACTCCACGGCAGTATACAACGAGTACGTTCCGCTGGTGACAGCTCGCCCCTATCCGACACTGAAAATCGGCTCGACGCTCATGTTCGGCGCAACGGCGACCCCGACGGAAGTGCCGTCCGTGACACCAAGCCCGACCGCCAGCCCGACGCCGTCGCCCTCGCCTACGCCGTCGCCTGTGCCCACGCCGCGCGGAACGGTCTATGAGTACAACTCGACGCTGCTCAACCCGACGGCAACCCCGTCTCCGACACCCACGCCAAGCCCGACGCCTGTCCGGACGCTCAATCCGGGCGACCTTGACTGGGAGGAATAAGCCGTGCGCAACGTGTTTTGGCGGCAAATCCGCCTGCTTCTGGTTGTTTTCATCGGCTACCTTTTCCATGTCACGGTGATGACGCAGCTGGACACGACGGTCAGCATCAATCTGCCGCTGGTGATTTTATCGGTAGTGATTGTCGGCTATCCGCGCTATAAGGCGTTCTGGGTCGGCGCGGTGTACGGCATTCTGCTGGAAACGATGGTGCCGGGTGTGAAGCTGCTCAACCTCGTGTTCTACCCAATCTGCGCGATGCTGATGTCGCTGTTCTTCACCGACAAGAGCGCCGCCAGATTGCAGTACGACATGTCGAATCACCGCCGGGGGCGCAACCGCAGTGTTTATCTGCGCACGCCCCTGTGCGCCCTGTGCGCGGCGCTGTTGTATGAGGCCGTAAGCATCATCTATATCGCTATGAGCAGCGCGGAACTGACAAGCGCTTTCTTCACCCGTGCGCTCACCGATGCGCTGATGACGACGCTGACCGCGGTTGTGCTGATGTGGCCGCTGCGTCGGCTGCTCGGCTTCGGCGCGCCGGTATCCAAAGCAATGGCGAAAGGCTGATTTCGGGTCAGCCGGGTGAATTATGTTATTTTTCCCTGTGAAAGGAGGCTGAATTGTGAACCAATATCAGCAAGATCACGGCAACGCGCCGGAACAGGTGAAGGGTCGCTTTCTGGTCTTTGTGATTATCCTTATCCTGATGTTTGCCTATCTGTTTGTCGGTCTGGTGAATTTGCAGCTGAAGAGCAGCGAGGGATATTCCACAAAAACGGAATCCACCCGCTTAAAGACGATTCCTCTGACCGGCAAGCGCGGGAATATCACCGACGCGAACTCCGTGATTCTCGCCACGGACGAAATGGTCTACAATGTTACCTTCTATAAAGACGCCAGTGAAAGCTCCTCCAGCGTTTACAAGACGTATACGCAGTCAATTATTGACACGTTGAAAATTATCGAGCGCAACGGCGGCAAGCTGGCGTTCAGCTATGTCATTCAGCGCAGCGAAGAGACAGGCGAATGGGAGTTCAATTTCGGTTCGGGCGTGTCCGATGCGACGCTGCAGACACGCGAAAGCCAATGGCGCTCCAACAACTATGTGACCGCGAAGAGCTACCCCACGCCGGAGGACTGCCTGGTAACGCTCAAGCACCGCTACCGCATGGTCAACTCCGCCGAAGAGGAAGAGGAAGTCCGCGCGGCGTACATCGAGAAGCGCGGCGACGACAGCGGCTACGTCCCCTGCATCATCGTTGATGAGGACACGATGCTCAAAGTCATGGCTGTCTTTTCCGAAATGCAGATGAACCTGTACAACTCCCTGCCGATTACGATTGCGAAGAACGTTCCCTTCGAGACGGTGACGGAGATTGAAACGAAGTCGATGATGCTGCCCGGCATGGACATTTCCGAAAGCACGCAGCGTGTCTACCCCAAGCAGACGCTGGCGGCGCAGGTCATCGGCTATATCGGCAAGATTCCTTCGCGCACGATGTGGCTGACGCTGCAAGCAAAAGGGTACAGCTACAACGACACCATCGGGCGCGACGGCATTGAATCGTCGATGGAGGATTGGCTGACGCAGAACAGCTCCCTGCGCAAGGGCAGCCGCGTCGTCGAACGCAACAACTGGTCGAAAATCGTGCGCGAAATCTCCTACACGGAGCCGTCGGACGGCAACAATGTTAAGCTGACGCTGGATGTGAACTACCAGACCGTGGCGGAGCGCGCGATTGCCTCCAACGTCGCCCGCATCCGCGACAAGCAGGAGGATTTGATGGTCTCCAGCAAGTGGCTGGAAGATAATCGCACGCTGATTGCCACCTACGACTGGGAGCATTACCCGCTGGAACTGGCAGAACACGGCGTGATGCTTGTGCTGGACATGCAGGCGCGTGTGCTGGCCATGGCGAACTACCCCACCTACGACCTGAACGCGCTGGTTGCAGGCGGCGACGAGGCGCGCGCAATTCTGTCCGATGACCGTAACCTGATGCTGAACTACGCCATCGGCTCGCGCGCAACCCCCGGCTCGATTTTCAAGATGGTGACGGGCTTCGGCGCGCTGGACTCCGGCGTATTGAAGCCGGACGAGATGATTTCGGACATGGGCTACTACACCGCCTACAACTCCGACTTGTCAACTGCTCCGAAATGCTGGATTTCCGAGGGCTACCGCAGCCAGCACTACTACCAGACGATTGTGGCAGGGCTGGAGCACTCCTGCAACTACTTCTTCTATGAGTGCGGCAGCCGTCTGGGCGAAACACGCCTATATCAGTATGCTGCCGCGTTCGGGCTGACGAGCAAAACCGGCATTGACCTGCCCGGCGAAGTCCGCAGCGTCGTCGGCAGTCAGAACACGCTGTACGACCCGACGAAGCCGGTGGGCGAATCATCGCAGGACACCTCGCGCCCGATTATCGTTTTCAACTCCATCAAGTCACACCTGAAGAAGTGCGGTGAATCGCGCGGCATGGAATACGACGATGAGCGCCTGTCTTCCTGCGCCAAGCGCCTGATGGACATGGCGGTGGCATACCCAGAATCCTCGTGGGTAGAGAACATGCGCACCATCCTGATGGAAGAGCTGAACATGCCCCGCTCGATGGTGTATTCCAACTCCGTCATTACGGACACCTACAACTACATCAACGATATTAAGTGGGGCGGTTCGCAGACGATTCTGACCGCCATCGGGCAGTCCGTCACGACGGTGACGCCGATTGCGGTCGCGCGCTACGTCACGGCAGTCGCCAACGGCGGCAAGGTCTACAACGTCTCCATCGTCGATTCCATCATCTCTCCGGAAGGCGAAGTGCTTTCCCGCCGCGACCCGGTGCTGATTAACGACCTGAACGACACAAACGGATACTTCAACCTCATCCACAAAGGGATGAAGGGCGTTACGGACGATACCGGTACTGCTAAGCGCTATTGGAATGACTTCAAGCAGGAATGGAAAGACAAGATGGGCGCAAAAACAGGAACGGCGCAGGTCAACCAGATTGACCTTGAAAACAACGGCTGGTTCGTCTGCTTTGCTCCGCTGGACAACCCGAAGGTCGCCATCGTCGTCTATGTGCCGCACGGGTATTCCGGCGCCATGTGTTCCTACGCCGCGAAGGACTTCCTGAACTGGATTTTCCCGGAATGGGACAAGAGTGATGTGGACTATGACCTGCCGATTGGCAACAGCCTTGCGCCATAAGGAGGGCTTGCACAAATACATGGGTACTGCTTGGATTATTGCTTCCGGCAAAGGCGGAGTGGGCAAAAGCACCCTCTCCGCCTGCCTCGGCATGGAAATTGCGCGCAATGGTCAGCGCGTCTGCATTGTGGATGCGGATATCGGCCTGCGCGATCAGGACGTGCTGCTGGGCGTGCAGGATTGCATTGTATATGATATTCTGGATGTTGCGAACGGCATTTGCCCGGTGGATGATGCGCTTGTCGTGCCAAAGCCGGACGCGCTGCCGAATCTGTCTCTCCTGCCCGCCAGCCAGTTCGCCCGCGCGAAGGAGCTGGAAGCCAAGGCGTTCCGCAAAATTCTGCGGACGCTCAAAAGCAATTTCGACCACGTTCTCATTGATGCGCCGGCGGGCATTGAGCGCAGCCTGCGCGGTCTGCTGAGCAATGAAATCAACGAGTGCGTGCTGGTCTGCACGCCGGACGATGTATGCATCCGCAACGCGGAGCGAACAGCGAGCGTCCTGCGCAAAAAGGGGCTGACGGCGCAGCGCGTGATTGTCAACCGCCTGAATCCCGACTACATCCGCCGGGGCGAAATGTACGCCGCACAGACTGTCGCGCTGACGCTGGACATGCCGCTGCTGGGTGAAATTCCGGAGGATGCGGAAATTTACCGCGCGCTGCTGCATCATCAGAGCGTGATGGAGGGCGAAAGCGAGGGGCGCAATGCCATTGCCCGCATCGCCCTGCGCATGACGACGGACGAGGACGTGCCGCTGCCGGAATACGGGCAGAAGCGTACACTCTTCCAGCGTCTGTTCCAGCGCCGCAGAAAAGGAGATGAGAAGCATGTTCGCTAATGCCAGCCGCCGTTCGCGCGCGCATGTGGATGTGCCGCTGATTCTGATGGTGTTTGCGATGTGCTTCTTTGGCATCTACGCCGTCTGTGTGGCGACGTACTCCATCAACTCCACCGCCACGAACCTCTTGGAACACATCTTGGAATCCTCCTCGACGCTCCGCCAGTGCTTCTTCGTGCTGGTGCTTGCGCCACTGGTCATGACGCTGATTATCCTCTGCCCCTACCACCTGATTCGCCGCTTCACGCGCGCCATGTACATCGGCACAACCGTGCTGGTACTTGTTGTGTGGGTTTTCAACCGCGCTGAAGGCGTGAAGGCATGGCTGGACATCATCTGGGACATGACGATTCAGCCGTCGGAGTTCATCAAACTGGCAATGATTCTGATGCTGGCGCAGCGCCTGAGCCAATCGGAGCATCCAATGAGCACCTTCCGCGACTTCATCGAAATCATGGCAATGCTCCTCGTGCCGTGCGCAATCGTTCTCTTCTCCGGCGAAACAGGTTCCGCTATCGTTGTGGTGTTCGCGTTCGCGTGTATGCTGCTGTTCGCCAACGTCCGCTGGCGGCTGCTGATTACGATGGCTGTCGTCGCGATTCTGCTCGTTCTGGCGCTGTACGGCTTCATGGTCGCCACGGGCAGCGATGACTACCGTCTGGCGCGCATCGTCGCATTCCTGAATCCTGATTTGTCCCCGCAGGGTGACGCGTACCAGATGCGCCAGTCGCAGATGACCATCGGCGCGGGCGGCTTGACGGGCATCGGCACATTCGTCGATGGCTCGATGAGTCAGCTGAACTACGTCCCCGCCGACTGGACGGACTTCATTTTCGCCACCATCGGGGAAGCGTTCGGCTTTGCCGGCTGCAGCATCATCATGCTGTGGTACCTGGCGATTATTCTGCGGATGCTCTACCTCGCGCGCTACACCTACGACCGGCAGGGTATGCTCATCATCATCGGCGTGATTGGCATGCTGCTCTTCCACGTTTTCGAGAACATCGGCATGACGCTGGGGCGGCATTCCCCTGCCGTTCCTCTCCTATGGCGGTTCAAACATGGTCACGAACATCGGCGGCATTGCGCTGGTGCTGAATGTGACGAAGAACCGTCAGCTGACGCAGATTGATTCCAGCCGGAGATTTTACAGTTCCTATGCCAAATATACCAAATAATCAAGGAGATTGACGATTATGCCGCCTACAGTTCGATTCACCCGTGATGCTGTTCTCCATGCTGCCTGCCAGCTTATGCGCCGCGAAGGCATGGAAGCCCTCAACGCCCGCGCGATTGCCAAGGAACTCGGCGGCTCAACACAGCCGATTTTCCGCCTGTTCACCAACATGGAGGATTTGCACCGGGAGCTGATTCTCTACGTCGCGCGCCAGTTTCAGGCACACGCGGAGGCGGATATGGCGCAGTCCGACTCGCCTTATATTCAGCTCTGCACGACGTATCTGCTCTACGGCCGCGACGAGCCGGAGCTGTTCAAGCTGCTGTTCATGCGCGACCGCGTCAGCGAGGGGCAATACAGCGACCAGACGAATTTTGACCTTGTGTTCAACATCATCAAGAAGGAAACGCCGCTGGACGACGAAACCGCCCTGCGCTTCTTTGAGCGCACATGGCTGTTCATTCATGGGCTGGCGGTCTGCATTGCGACGAAGTACATTCCCTGTCAGGATGAAAGATACCTCATCAGCATGGTCAAGGAAGCCTACAACGCCGCCGTTAAGATGATGAACCTTGAGGGCATGCTGAAATTGCAGGAAATCTGATTCGCGGAGGGTGAGCGCATGACCGACGAGACGATTCACGCGAAGCTGTCTGGCATCCGCTGCTTTCTGCTGGACATGGATGGTACGTTCTATCTGGGCGACCGCATCATTCCTGGCGGATTGGAATTTCTGGATGTGCTGGAGAAAACGGGGCGCACCGCGCGCTTCCTGACGAACAACTCCAGCCGCTCTGCCTCGACGCATGCCGAAAAGTTGGCGCGGATGGGCGTTCCGGCGGCGTATCGCGACGTGATTACATCCGGACAAGCGGCGGCGCGGTACTGCCTGACGCACTTTCCGGGCAAAACCGGCTATCTGCTGGGGAATCCCGTGCTTCGGGCGGAATTGACGGCGATGGGGCTGCGCTTCTGCGATTCGGACGACGCGGATTATGTGCTGGCGGCGTTTGACACGACGCTGGATTACGGCAAGCTCTGCCGCGTCTGCGACCTCATCCGCGCGGGCAAGCCATATATCGCGACGCATCCTGATTTCAACTGCCCGACCGAGCATGGGTTCATCCCCGACCTTGGCGCGTTTATGGCACTGATTCACGCCAGCACTGGGCGCTGGGCAGATGTGGTGATTGGCAAGCCGAACCGCGGTATTGTGGATGAAGCCCTTGCGCGCACCGGCTTTCCGCTGCATGAGATGGCGATGGTGGGTGACCGGCTCTACACAGATGTTGCGACCGGCGTGAATCACGGCATGACGGGCATTCTCGTCCTCTCTGGCGAAGCAAAACGCAGCGATGTAGACACATCGGATGTAAAGCCTGACCTGATTTTCGGCAGGCTTTCGGATATAATACCATATCTCTAAGTAAGGGAGCAAAAACACGTGCTGAACACCATGTTTCCGACCATCAACCGGGAAAGCTCCATGCTCGGCTTCGGCTGTATGCGCTTTCCAACAACACCGGACGGCAAAATTGACGAATCCGAAGCGATTCGCATGATTCGCCACGCCATCGACAACGGCGTTCGCTACATCGACACGGCATACCCGTATCACGGCGGCGATAGCGAGATTGTCGTCGGCAAGGCGCTCAAGGACGGCTACCGCGAGAAGGTCATCCTGACAACAAAGCTGCCCGTCTGGCTCGTCAAGACGCACGAGGACATGATGAAGTTCCTCGACGAGCAGCTGAAAAAGCTTGACACGCCGTATGTGGACTTTTACATTCTCCATGCAATAAACAATGAACGTATGGACTTGATGCAGAAGTTGGACTACAAACGCTTCTATGCCGAAGCCATTGCGCAGGGCAAGGTGCGCTATCCCGGCTTCTCCTTCCATGACGACGCAAAGGCGTTCCTGCGCATCCTGCACGACTGGGATCAGTGGGGCATGTGTCAGGTGCAGATGAACATCCTCGACGACGAGAACCAGGCGACGCTTGAGGGCATCCGCGAAGCGGGGCGGCGCGGCGTGGGTGTCGTCGTCATGGAACCCCTGCGCGGCGGCCTGCTTGCGAATCCCCCGGTGGATGTGAAAGCAGTTTACGACGCATATGCCGTGCGGCGCAGCCCGGTCGAATGGGGCTTCCGCTACCTGTACGCCATGCCTGAAGTCATCACGATTCTCAGCGGCATGAGCACATGGGAGCAGGTGACGGATAATCTGCGCATTTTCGACATGGCGAAGCGCCCGACGCTGACCGACGAGGAACTTGCGCTCTACCAGAAGGTCAAAGCAACGTACCTTGCGCGGACGAAAACGCGATGCACGGGCTGCAAGTACTGCCAGCCCTGCCCGATGGGCGTACAGATTCCGCGCATTTTCCAAGGCTACGATGCCGCCATGCTCCGCGCGGACAGCTCCTTCAAGGCTGGATACGCCCAGATTCAGGCGGATCATGCGGATGCGTCGCAGTGCATCCACTGCCGCAAGTGCGAACGTGTATGCCCGCAGCACCTGCCGATTACCCGCTTCTTGCAGGAAATTCACACGGCATCGACGGCAGAATAAATCGCCATATTTAAGGTAACACCGCACAAATGAGGTAGTCAGCTGGCGAATAGATTTTTCGTCAGATGTAAATGCAAATTTTGAAGGTTTACTGGATGCAAATCGAGAAAATTGCATGCGCAGATAGCGGAAAAGACATCGCCAGCCGCGCCGCCGAGCTGTGCGGTGCTGCCTTAGCAAAACGCTCCTGAACACGCGTCAGGAGCGTTTTATGTTGCGCGAATCGCGGTTGACAACGGGAATTTGCAGCAGTAGAATAGAAATAATGGGATTTTGCCAGAAAACAAGAAAAGAGGCGAACTATCCAATGAAACACCAACTTCTTGCGCTGCTGCTTGGCAGTTTGCTGCTGCTTGGACTTCCGGCGGCGTGCGCGGACACCCCCACGATGACTGTCCTGATGTACATGTGCGGCACGGATTTGCAGAGTGACTGTGTGAACGACCTGTACGAGATGTGCGCGGCGGACATTCCGGACAACGTGACAGTCGTCGTGCAGGCAGGCGCCAGTGGGACGACAGCCGCCTGCCTGCGAACCACATCAACCGCTTTACGATTGCGGACTACGATTTTTCCGACGTTGAAGTCTGCGCATGGCAAAGCATGGGCGCGCAGAACACGCTGGAGGATTACCTGACTTGGGCGACTTCCACCTACCCCGCCGATCGCTATATGCTGATCTTCTGGAATCACGGCGGCGGATCGACGAGCGGCGTCTGCTTCGACGAAACAGCGGATTACGATGGGTTGACAATTCACGAAATCAACGACGCGCTGTACAACTTTACAGAAGCCAATCCCGATTTTCATCTGGATCTCATCGGCTTCGACGCCTGCTTGATGGCAACCTACGAAGCGGCTGCGCACATGCAGTATTACGCTGATTTCATGGTCGCCAGCGAAGAACTGGAGCCGTCGCTCGGCTGGAATTATGCGTGGCTGAATGCGCTGGGCGAAAATCCAGCCCTTGACGCGCAGGGCATCGGCGTTGCGATTGCGGATGCGTACATGGAAGCCTGCCTGGGCGAAAACCCTGATGATTATCTCAGCATGAGCGTCCTCTACTTGCCGGCAATGGATTATCTGGTCAGCACAATGGAGACATACGCATCGTATCTCTCGCAGGCGCTGGACGCTGGGCAATTGTCTACCTTCAGCCGTGCCCGCCAGCGCATGTATGCCTTTGGCGATTTTGACAGCGCAACATCCGACATGGTGGATATGATGGCGCTGATTGACGGCACGCGTACCATTGCGCCGCAGACCGCAGACGTCCTGCAAACCGCCTACGAGCGCGTCGTGCGCTACAACGTCGGCACGCGGAAATTCGACTACCTGACGGGCATGAGCGTCTATTTCCCGTCCGGAAGCTACGAGGGCGACGGCTGTCAGGAGACAATTCCGCGCATGACGGAGTTCACGCGCGGCTATGCGGAGCTTCGCAGCGGCGGCAATTACGTCTTCAGCGCGCAGGTTCCGCAGCAGGTCACGACCAGCAGCGTGTTCACCGGCAACCTGACAGACGCGTTTTTCTCCCCCGCCAGTACGTTCACCACAAGCGAAACGCCTCTTACGGTGGAAACAGATCCGGTGGATTTACCTGACGTTGTGCCAACGTTCACATCCATGAACGACGCGTTCTTCACCGGCAGCCTCATACCGGACGATTCTGCCATGGACGATTGGCTGGACATGGACGATGATTCCGCCTATATGTGCAGCATGATGCTCAGTCAGGACGAGCTGAACAACTTGAGCATGGTCGAGGGCTTGCTGTACTTGGATGGCAGCGACGACGAGGATACGTTCTACATCGAAATGGGCGCAATGCAGAACGCCGCCATTGACTGGGAAAGCGGCGAAATCATCAGCCAGTTCGACGGTACTTGGCCGATGCTGGATGACCAAATTGTGATGATGTACGACCAGCTTGTCAATGGCGGAATGCGCCGAAGTGTGATTCCCGTCCGCTGCAACGATGTCGAGGGGTATCTGCTGGTGATACGGCGGAGCTACAGCAGTGGCTGGACGATTGTCGGCTTCACGCAGGGGTACGACGATGCCGGACTCCCCGTTCGCGGCAGCACTCCCCTGACCGAGGGTGACGTGGTGACACCGATTTACAACGTGCTATATGAGGATGAGGACGGCGAATTGCAGGAAATGACAATGGATGGCGACCCGATTGTGGCAGGCAAAGACGGTTCCATCGACTTCGGTTTCTACTCGCTCGAAGGCAGCGACGCGACCTACCTCTACTGCTTCTGCCTGACCGACATTTACGGTGAAATTCAACTGTCTGATTTCATCAACTTTGAATTATAAAAGGAGGTTCATTTCATGAAACGGCTGATTTCCTTACTCTGCGCGCTTTGCCTACTTTTTTCTTTCGCCTTTGCGGAGGATTACGCAGCGACGAACCCATACACCATCGAAAACATAGGGATGACGATTGACCTGCCCGAAGCGCTGAACGTCACGAGCTGTGAGGTCGGCGAGACGAGCATTGACCTGCGGCTTGGCTACAACGGGCGGAACGATGTCAGCTACGCCGTGATGATTACCTATGATGAATCGCTGGAGGATTATGTGACCATCACGCTGCCGGAGGAAAACCTGCAAGCGATGATTGACTACTATCAGTCCATGTACACAGGCGGCAACCCGGGTTTGGTAGCGTATGACGAGGACGATGATTACGCTGCACTGACCCCGTTCTGTGCGGGCGGCAAAGGGCAGGACGGCAACATGTACTGCATTTTCGTCTGCGTGCTGTACGGATACACCATCACGGTTGTCGGCGGCACATCGGCGGATAGCTTCGATGATGACACATACGGCGCAGCATTCAACCTGTACTGGTCAACCGTGACGAGTTTTGTGGACTGCATGACGGAAGAATAAGCGGTTTTGGGCGCACTGGATGAGAGCAAATTTCTCCAGCGCGCCTTTTGTTGTACGCAAAAAAGGTGGCTTCCATCCCTTTTGACAGGGACGGAAACCACCAGAGATGCGTATTGTCAGCCGTTATGCGCTTTGCAGCGCCAAACGTCTTACTTGCCCATCTTTTCGAGGATTGCGGCATGTGCAGCAGCCAGACGCGCAATCGGCACACGGAAAGGCGAGCAGGAAACGTAGTTCAGGCCAACCTTGTGGCAGAACATCACGGAGCTCGGATCGCCGCCGTGTTCGCCGCAGATGCCCAGCTTCAGGTTCGGACGAGTCTGACGGCCCAGCTTCGCAGCCATCTGCACCAGCTTGCCAACGCCGTCCGTGTCCAGACGAGCGAAGGGATCGCTCTCGAAAATCTTGTTGTCGTAGTAGGCGCCGAGGAACTTGCCAGCGTCGTCACGGGAGAAGCCGAACGTCATCTGGGTCAAGTCGTTCGTGCCGAAGGAGAAGAATTCCGCTTCTTCAGCAATCTCGTCAGCGGTGACAGCCGCGCGCGGGATTTCGATCATGGTGCCGACGTGGTATTCCAGCGTCATGCCCTGTTCCTCAAAGACCTTCTTGGCGGTCTCGTCGACGATGGACTTGACAAACGCCAGTTCCTTCTTGGAACCGACCAGCGGAATCATGATTTCGGGCACAATGTTGTAGCCGCATTCGCGGGTCACATCGATAGCCGCCTGCAGAACCGCACGGGTCTGCATTTCCGCGATTTCCGGATAGGTGACGGCCAGACGGCAGCCACGGTGACCCATCATCGGGTTGGACTCATGCAGCGCGTTGATCTTGTGGATGACTTCCTCAGAGGTGATGCCAAGGTTCTTGGCCAGCTCGTCGATTTCTTCCTTCATATCAACATGCGGCACGAACTCATGCAGCGGCGGATCGAGGTAACGAACCGTCATGGGCTTGCCTTCCAGCGCCTTGTACATCGCTTCGAAGTCACCCTGCTGCATCGGCAGAATCTTCGCCAGCGCCTTTTCGCGCTGTTCCTTCGTGTCGGCCAGGATCATTTCACGGACAGCCGCGATACGATCCGCCTCGAAGAACATGTGCTCGGTACGGCACAGGCCGATGCCTTCCGCACCGAACTTGACAGCCTGCTTGGTGTCGCGCGGGGTATCCGCATTGGTGCGGACGCGCAGACGGCGGGCAGCGTCAGCCCAACCCATGAAGCGAGCAAACTCGCCGGAGATGGACGCTTCAACCGTCGCAATCTGGCCATCGTAGACGTTGCCGGTAGAGCCGTCGAGGGAGATGAAGTCACCCTCGTGGTACACCTTGTCGCCAACGGTCAGGGTCTTTGCTTCTTCATCAATCTTCAGCGCGCCGCAGCCGACGACAGCCGCACGACCCATGCCGCGAGCGACAACCGCCGCGTGAGAGGTCATGCCGCCGAAGACGGTCAGGATGCCCTGAGAGAAGTCCATGCCTTCGATGTCCTCAGGCGTGGTTTCGCGGCGAACGAGGATAACCTTTTCCTTGTTCTTGCCGTGTTCAGCCGCTTCGTCAGCGGTGAAGTAGATGCCGCCGGTGGCAGCGCCAGGGGAAGCCGGCAGACCCTTCGCAATGACGGGCGCCTTCTTCACAGCCGCAGCGTCGAAGTTCGGGTGCAGCAGGGTGTCGAGCTGCTTGGGCTCCACCTTCAGCACGGCTTCTTCTTCGCTCAGCACGCCTTCGTCCACCAAATCAACAGCGATCTTCAGCGCAGCCGCCGCGGTACGCTTGCCGTTACGGGTCTGCAGCATGTACAGCTTGCCGCGTTCAATGGTGTATTCCATGTCCTGCATGTCGCGATAGTGCGCTTCCAGCTTGGTGGCGATGTCCACAAACTGCTGGTACACATCGGGCATCTGCTCCTGCAGGTGGGAGATGGGTTCGGGGGTACGGATACCAGCCACAACGTCCTCGCCCTGAGCGTTCAGCAGGTACTCACCGTACAGCTTCTTTTCGCCCGTGGAGGGGTTGCGCGTGAAGGCAACGCCCGTGCCGGAGGTTTCGCCCATGTTGCCGAAGACCATGGACTGCACGTTGACGGCAGTGCCCCAGTCGCCCGGAATATCGTTCATACGGCGATAGTAGATGGCACGCGGGTTGTCCCAAGAACGGAACACGGCCTTGACGGCTTCCATCAGCTGAACCTTGGGGTCCTGCGGGAAGTCCACGCCCATGTGCTTCTTGTAGATTTCCTTGAAACGAACGACGACTTCCTTCAGGTCATCCGCAGAGAGGTCGCGGTCGTACTTGACGCCCTTCTTCTCCTTGAATTCGTCCAGAACCGCTTCAAATTCGTTCTTCGGGATTTCCATAACCACGTCAGAGAACATGGCGATGAAACGGCGATACGCGTCATAGGCGAAATGCGGGTTGTTGGTCAGGTTCGCCAGACCCACAACAGACACGTCCGTCAGGCCCAGATTCAGAATGGTATCCATCATGCCGGGCATGGAGGCACGAGCGCCGGAGCGGACAGAAACAAGGAAAGGATCCTTGTCGTCGCCGAACTTCTTGCCGGCCACCTTTTCGGTCTCCGCCAGAGCAGCATAAATCTGCTCGACGATATCGTCACCAATCACCTTGCCGTCGGTATAATACCGGGTGCAGGCTTCGGTGGTGACGGTGAAGCCCTGAGGCACGGGCATACCGAGATTGGTCATCTCAGCGAGGTTCGCGCCCTTGCCGCCCAGCAGCTCACGCATGTTGGCGTTGCCTTCCTTGAAGAGGTACACATACTTCTTCGCCATTGGAAACACTCCTTTTTTACATACTGCGGAAGAAACTTCCGCGCAGAAAACATTTGCCTGAAATTAGCCACGGAAAACACCGTGCCCTTCCTCCATCGCAAACACATTCTGCTGGCTATCCTATTTGATTATACTATTTTTCGTTGCTTTTTGCAAGATGTTGTTCACATTTTCAGCGGGAATTTGGGCGTTTTCGAGCATGATAGTATTTACATGCTGCTTTCAAAAATCAATGTTTCTCTATTTTCTTGACGCAAGACACCCTTTTTGATATAATGAAGGCATCACCTCGTCGTGAATTTGCTGTTTTTGTTCGTGAGAAGGAGGCGTTATTATGAAGAGGCTACTCGCTTGTTTGTTGTCTCTTGTCCTGCTTTTGCCACATTTGGCGTTCGCGGAGGATGATGCCTTCCCTGCATCTTTCCGCTTCGGCGCGGATGTTTCCACCGTGCTGAGCGAGGAAAACAGCGGCGTTGTCTACCGCAACCGCGACGGCGAGCCGACAGACTTGTTCCTCCTGCTGAAGGAAGCAGGCTGGGACACCGTGCGCGTCCGCGTTTGGAACGACCCATTCGACGAGGACGGCAGAGGCTACGGCGGCGGCAACTGCGGCGTGGCGAACGCGGTGGAAATCGCCCGCCGATGCAAGGAAGCCGGACTGTCGCTCATCGTTGACTTCCATTACAGCGACTTCTGGGCTGACCCCGCGAAGCAAATGTCCCCGAAGGTATGGGTCACGATGGATTTAACGCAGAAGTGCAGCGCGCTCTACGCCTTCACGGTGGATGCGCTGACGCAGATTGCCGCAACGGGCGTGGACATCTGGATGGTGCAGGTCGGCAACGAGATTAACGGCGGCATGGCGGGCGAATGGAGCACAAATGGGCGCAATCAGCTGATGAACGCCGGAAGCGCCGCTGTCCGCGCAACCCTGCCCGATGCGCTGGTGGCAGTGCATTTCACCAACGTCAGTCAATCGGACGCAAAGAAGTACATCCGCGAGGTCTGCGAGGGCGATACGCCGGTTGATTTCGACGTGATGGCGTACAGTTATTACAGCTATTGGCATGGTTCGCTGGAGAATTTGTCAGAACTGATGGCAGACGTGCGCGAGAATTTCGGCAAAGATGTGTTCATCGCTGAAACAGCCTATCCGTTTACGACGAATAACCTCGATACACACCCGAATAGCGTCCCGAATGAGTGGTGCGACATGAAGCAGGATATTTCCCGCGACGGTCAGGCGGCGGATTTCCGCGAGACGGTGGAAACGGCTGTGCAGGCAGGCGCACTCGGCGTCTGCTATTGGGAACCGGCGTGGATTCCGGTGCCGGGAAATAGCTGGGAAGAACAGAGTAAGCTGTGGGAACAGTTCGGTTCGGGCTGGGCGAGCAGCTATGCCGGTGGGTATGACCCGCAGGACGCGGGCGCATGGTTCGGTGGATGCGCATGGGAGAATCAGACGCTGTTTGAGGTGGATGGGACGCCGGCATGGACGCTTTCGCTTCCGAATATTTTGCGTGGTGAATAAAAGAGCAACACGCGGAAGAAGTATGATAGCGAAGTCAACTCCGCCGCCCGACGCTGAACAGCAACGCGCTTTCAGCGCAGCGGTTGTAACTTTGCGCTCCCGCTGGAGCGCCCCCAAGCCGCAATCTCGACCAGCTCCACATTGTCGCGCCAATTGGCACGAGCGCCCAGCCGGGCTTGCAACCATAGCCACACTCCCCTGCAATCCCCTCTTTAGGCGCATTGCAACACATCAAAAAGGACGTGCCAGCCTTTCACAGCCGCACGTCCTTTTCTAATCCCAAATTACGCGGAAACCTTCCGCTTGTCGAAGTTCGCCCACATTGCCTTCGTCGGGCAAGCGTCCGCACACGCCATGCAGTGCTGGCACTTGCTCTGATCAATGACCGGCAGACCGTTCGTCATCGTAATCGCACCATGCGGGCAGGAGCGGAAGCACTTGCCGCAGTGAATGCAGCCAGTCGAGCAGGCAGACAGCACCTTCTTGGCGGGCTCAGTGTTGCGGCAGCGAACCGTCACATCCTCCGTCACCGGACGCAGACTCAGCACACCCTTAGGGCAAATCGCCACGCACTTGCCGCACGCGACACACTTCTCGTCGTCCACCACGGCAATCTTCTTCACCGGGTCAACATGAATCGCGTCGAACGGGCAGACGCGCGCGCAGGTGCCCAGACCAAGGCACGCGAACTTGCAAGCCTTGTTGCCGTCATTGACGACGGATGCAGCCACGCAGTCCTGAATGCCGCGGTACTCAAACTTCTCCTTGCAATGCTCGGAATCGCCTTGGCAGATTACGCTGGCGACCTTGCGAACGGCGTCTGCTGCTTCCGCATTGCCCATAATCGCGGAAATCTTGTCCGCAACGGGCTTGCCGCCAACCGGGCAGGCATTCACGGGCGCTTTGCCGCAAGCAATCGCATCAGCACAGCCATCGCAGCCGGGATAGCCGCAGGCGCCGCAGTTCGCGCCCGGAAGCGCAGCGCGCACAGCGTCACGCTTTTCATCCGCCGGAATGGCAAAGACCTTCTCCGTGCCCATCAGTAGCAGACCGAAGAGCAACCCCATCAGGCCCAGCGCAACCGCCGCAATGAGGATATTCACAACCGTCATCCGCCTTCCCTCCTCAGCC
>ENA-OOZQ01000959-OOZQ01000959.1-human-gut-metagenome-genome-assembly--contig:-NODE-959-length-19572-cov-5.129477_pt1 | contig 19572 bp, 15 predicted proteins | sample MGYA00241188_ERZ501399 | MGnify/ENA primary metagenome ERZ501399 (study PRJEB25962, sample SAMEA2042658) | human gut metagenome | biome: human gut; feature: human-associated habitat; material: faeces... | reverse complement strand
ACCGCTCCCGCTTCAAGCCCCCTACCGAAAAAATTTGTGTCCAGCCAGCGTATTGCGTCCGCTCCGAAGCAATCCTTGCCCGAAAAAGCGCGGGCAAAACCATACGCTTCCCCGCTCAGCTCTCGAGATGCGCACACAATCGCGTTTTTGCCGAATGACGCCACGTCGAAAAAAAATTCACCTTTCAGGTCCTTGCGAGCGCGCTCGGAGCGGCGGTCAAGGATGCTTACGACATTTTCGGCGGCGAAAAAATCCCGCCGTGCGCAGCCGAAATCCTCCGCACTCTGCTTCAACGCAATTTCAAGTATTTTTTCCTCTGACATGACTTTCTCCAAAAAAATCGACGCATACACTGCCGCAAAAGTCGCCGACAGTCAGCCCTGCGTTCTCTGCTTTTACAAAAAACGGCTTAAACAAATATCCGACAGACTTCTGTCGGATATTTGTTTTGTCTCTTTTGAGATATGGAGCGGGAGACGGGATTCGGACCCGCGACATTTGCCTTGGCAAGGCAACGCTCTACCACTGAGCCACTCCCGCGAATTGTCAGCTTAAACATATTAACAAAAACAATAGAAAAAATCAAGAGATTTGTATCAATTTATTGAAAAAAAAGCCGCCGTATGTTATTATATGAAAAGGAGAATATCTTGGATGACAAATTTTTTCGTATCAACCGACAGTACGTGCGATTTATACGCCAACGAAATAGAAAAAATGGGCATAGGTTATCTGCCCCTCACCATCACCATAGAAGAAAACGGCGAAACGAGATTTATGCAGGACAATTTTCAAACATACGACGAGTACGTCAATTTTTTTGAAATGCTGAAAAATCCCGCGCTTAACATATTTACTTCCAAAAACAACACCGAAATACACAGGGAATATTTTGAAAAGCTCGCGGAAGCGGGACATCGCAACATCATTCACTTTACCATATCGTATCAGCTTGCAAATACGCGCGACAACGCCGTTCAGGCGGCGGAAATGGTCAAAGAAAAATATCCCGATTTCAATCTCGTGCCGATAGAAAGCCACACCACGACGGTATGTCAGGGTATGCTCGTAAAAATGGCGGTAAAGCTGCGCGACGAAGGCAAAACTCTTCAAGAGGCAGTCGATTTTGTGGAGGACAAAAAACACAAAATTCAGCATTTCGTCGTTGTGGACGATTTGTATCACTTAAAGCGCGGCGGAAGAATAGGCGGAACCGCGGCGGCAATAGGCACGCTGATAAAACTCAAAATCATGCTGGACTTTGACAGGGAAGGCAAGCTGCGCGTAATTCAGAAAATTTCCGGCGGCAAAAAGAGAGCGCTGAAATACATTTTGTCAAACATAAAGAAATTTACCTTCGCGGAGGACGCCTACCCTACCGTTGTGCACACGGGCGACCTCGACGGAGCAAAGATTTTTGCCGAGGAAATAAAAAAGCAGTACGGTATAGAGCCGGAGATTCGCATAATGGGTCCCACTATCGGCTGTCACGTAGGTCCGGGAGCCGTAGCCTTCACATTTGTCAGCAACGAGCTTCGTCCCTGAAAATCAAAACTGATATTAAACCCCCTTTGCGTTCTGCAAAGGGGGTTTTTATATGTTCTTGTTGCTCTATTAAATTAAGAAATATTCAAAGTTGACCTGAAAACAAAAATAAAAACACCTCTTTTTAAGAGGAGACTGCCGAAAACGGCAGCTCCGCATCGAACAGAGATGTTTTTTATATGTTCTTGTTATTCTATTGAAATCAGATAATAGTACAGCGATTGACCGCCGCAGTGTACGCTTACCTCGAAATCGGGATACCTTTCGGCAAGCTCCTCGCAGAAAGCCTCCGCCTGCTCGGCGGTTACGTCCTCTCCGTAATAAAGCGTCATGATTTCGTCGTCCTCGTCAATCATTTTGTCAATCAACTCGTTTGTCACCGCTTCGGGAGAAGAACCGACGGCTGCGATTTTGCTTTCAAACAGACCGATTACATCTCCCTCCTTGACCTCGACGTCGTCGATTTTGGAGGTGCGTACCGCAAACGTGACCGAACCCGATTTGACGGTGGAAAGCGCCTCGTTCATGTTTTCTATATTTTCGGCTATGTTGATTTCCGTGTTAAAAGCAAGCGTGGCGGACAAGCCCTGCGGTATATTCGTGCTTTGAACTACGTACACGGTCTTTTTCTTAACCAACGAGCGAGACTGCTCGGCTGCCAAAATTATGTTTTTGTTGTTGGGCAGGATAATGACGTTTTCGGCGTTTATTTTGTTGACCGCAAGCGCGATGTCCTCGGCGCTCGGGTTCATGGTCTGACCGCCTTCGACTACTCTGTCCACTCCCAAGTCCTTGAATATGGACGCCATTCCTTCGCCGGAACAAATGGTAAGTATGCCGATATTCTTGCGCTCCGCCTCGTACTTGGCTTTCAGCTCGCGGTTCTGTTCCAGCATATTTTCTATTTTTATTTTGTCCACCTCTCCCAGCTGCAAGGCGTAAGAAAGCGCCGTGCCGGGATTGTTGGTGTGCACGTGCACCTTGACAAGGGACAAATCGCCTATGACAAGCGTGCTGTCGCCTATGTTGTTGAGTTTTTCGCGCAGCTTGTCGATGTCGCTGACGGTAGTTTTCTTTTTAAGGTTTATTATAAAAAACTCGGTGCAGTAGGCAAACTCAATATCGTCGAGATTTTCGTAATCGATTTGAATATCCTCGACCAGCTTGTTGGAGCCGGACGCAAGATTAAGGGAAACGGGTGTGGGCACATAGTCTTCGGCGCCCTCTATTTCCTCGTTGCGGTAGCCTTTGAGCATACCCTTGAAAATCATTATTATCCCGTAGCCGCCGGAGTCGACCACGCCCGCCTTTTTCAGCACGTCCAGCATTTCCGGAGTCTGAGCAAGGATTTCCTCCCCCTTTTCTATAAGCGCGCTGAGGAAATTGTCGTAGGTCAACGGCTTTTTGGAAATTTCCAGCGCGTGCTCGGTCATAACTCTGATAACCGTAAGCATCGTGCCTTCCTTGGGCTTGGCTACCGCGCTGTAAGCAAGCTCCACTCCCGATTTGAGCGCCCGCGCGAAATTCTTTATGTCAAGCTCCTCCTGCGGAGAAACCACATTGGCAAAGCCCTTCAATATCTGAGACAAAATGACGCCCGAGTTGCCTCTCGCGCCCCTCAAAGCTCCCTTGGTCAAATCCTGACAAAGCGCCTCCATGGTGTTGGTGGTGTTTTTGCAGACTTCCTTCATTGCGGAAATCATTGTCAGAGACATATTCGTGCCCGTGTCGCCGTCGGGGACGGGGAACACGTTGAGAGCGTTTACCGATTCTTTATTTACTTCGAGCATTTTACTGCCCGCAACCAACATTTTTCTCAACACAACCGCCGAAACGGATTTGTCCGGCGCCAAGCGTGCTGCTGCCATATATACTCCTAAAACCGACGTCAAAAGCGGTTCGATATTTTATTTACAATTCGACGCCTACGACGTGTACGTTGACGCTGTCCACAACCATGCCCGAAAACTCTTCCAGACCGTATTTGATTGTGCTTTTGAGCGACTCCGCAACGGCGGAAATGGACAGACCGAAACGAAAAACAACATAGATGTCAACATAAATACGATTTTCTTTCGTGACCACCTTTACGCCCCTGCCCCAGCTGCTGCGTCTGAACAGGTCCGCCAAAGCGTCGGAAAATTTGCGCGGAACTTTGTCCACCACGCCGTAACAATCCAACGCAAGCCTGCCCGCCACATTGGCGACGGCTTCGTCGGTTATTGTGATTTCCCCGTAAGTGTTTTTGGTGCGCAGTGACATTTTTCCCTCCGCGAATTTTAATTCGACCGTTTTATTTTACAATATTATGAGCAAGTTTACAACTGTTTAGGCGGAATTTCCCGAATAAACTTGAACATTTTTCATAACTGAACGAAAAAATCCGCCGCCACAAGAAAAATTTGTTTAAAAACGGTTGCTTTTTTTTTAAATCGGTGCTAATATAAACAGGTTGAAAACGACACTCTGATATGAGGAGGTGCTTAATTATGTCCAAAGTTTGTGTGGTGTGCGGCAAGGCGAAAATGTCCGGCAATCTGGTAAGTCACTCCAACAGAAAAACACCGAGAACTTACAACGCGAATCTCAAAAAGGTCAAGCTTGAAATAGACGGTAAGGAAATAAACGATTACATCTGCACGCGTTGCATGAGGACTCTCAACAAAGCCGAAAGATAAATTCGGTTTTTTTCGGTATAAAAATTCAAGGCTCAACCTAATAGGTTGAGCCTTTTTACGCGCTTTTATTTAAGCTCCCAAACCATTTCCACCGATTCGGAAAAGCTCAACTCCCGCGGAGCAACGTCGACGGACGCCGTCATGACCGCCGCGCGGTCGTTCGTTTTGCACATACGCGGCGAAAATATGTTTCTTGGAGAGGCGTTGAAACTAATCGACGCAATATCGCCGAGCTTTACGCCTGCGGCCGCCGCCAAAACATTTGCCTTTTTGACCGCTTTTTTGACCGCGTCGGCGGCTGCGGCGTCATAGGCTCCGTCTTCGTCCGTTACGGCGTAATCGAAACCGAAGCTGTCCACGCACTTACAGCGCCCCAACGTAAATACAAACGCGCCAAGCGCGGAGGTATCGAAAGGAAACTCGCAGACAAGCGTGTGGGAAAACATAAATCCCGCAAATTTTTTTCTCCATACGTTGTTGCCGTCGCGCTCGTCCGCGTAATGCGTGTTGATTGAAAAATCCGCAGTTTTGAAAACGAATTGTTTTGTCTCCTTCAACAAAAACTCAAAGCTGTCTTTAAATTCCTCCGCGGCGGCTTCGTAAGTATCTTTAAGTCCGGCAAGCCTGACGGTAGCGCGTATACAATCCGGCAGGGCGCGGTGCGTGCCCGTCGCATATACCCTTATTTCTCTTTCCATATTTTTCTATCCTCTATATTTTTTCTGTACCAATCCAACGCCGTTTTTTCGAGAGCTTTGACAAAAGCGTCTTTTCCGTCGCAATAGCCCTCTATGTCGTCGGGATAAAGAACAGCAAGCTTTTCTTTGAGCTTTCCGTAGCTTTCGGCGGCGCGGTCGTGCGCTCTGAGATAATCTCTGACAGCGAGATGTCTTTCGATGTCGTATGCGCTAAGCGCGCCGAACGCATGAATCTGATGCGTGCGTATTTCCTCCCCCTTTCTGAAATAACGCCTTCCCCTTATTCCGAATTCACCCATACATTCGTAGCCCGCTTTCTCGAATTCGGAATTTTTGCCGTCCAAAGAGACCAAATCCGAAACAACCGCCAAAATATCGATTATCGGCTTTGCTTTGAGACCTTTTACGGCTGTGCTGCCGATGTGGTGGATTTCAATAAGGTTTTCCCCCAACACCGCCCTTATTTTTTCCGCCTCAGCCGCGTACATTTCAGCCCACTCAGGTCTGTAATCCACTACTTCGACTTTCACTTTAAAGCTCCTTTGCGGATTAAAATAAATTCAAATTTTCCTCCGCAGCCGTCTCTCCGAATATTTTTATTCCCCTCGCGCGGTTAATGTCTTAAAATTTGTTTTACTTCAAAATACCAACTTTGCTGTCGGGAATTTTTTTGGAAAGGACGACTAACGTCTCGACGTGTGTCACCGCCGCCATTTTGATACGCATCTTCGCCCTCGTATTCCGACGAGTGATACGATTCTTTTCGGGCGGCATAGCTCTTGCGCGGACTTCTGAAATCGTGCGATGTCAGGCTGTCCTTAAAGCCGGATTTATAGATAAAAGTTATGAGTTCGGGGTCTTTGTTGCCCTCTTCGTCATAACCGCCGACAATTACCTTTTCAACAATGCTTTCAAAGACATATCTGTCGAATTCTTCAAGCACGGCGTGTTCTTCCAGCGTCTTGCGGAATACCGCTATTCTCTCCCTGACATTGCCGTAAACCTTTGCTGCTTCCTCGCATTGAGCGAGCTCGCCCTTGGCTACCTCTATTTTAGCAGACATCTCCGAATATTTCAACTCAAAATCTTCTTTGTTCAAAACTTCGTCCAGCCTCATATCAACGAGCTTTGCCCTCTTCCCTTCAAGCGCGGCGACATCGCGTTTAGCTTTTTCGAGCTGTTTTAAAGAGTTATCTTCCGAGAGATTTTTTTCAACGCGTGCAAGGAATTCTTCCAACACACCGTCGGCATTTTCGCTGAGCAGTTTGTACGACTCGACAAACGCCTTCTTAATCTGCACTTCCTCCACGCCCTTGCTGTCGGGGCAGAATTTTTTGCCGCCCTTCGTGGCTTCGACGCACTGCCATACCACCTTGCTGTGAGTAGTTCCGCTGTGCCAACACCTACGCGTCAGAGTCCCGCCGCAAAATCCGCATTTAATCAGACAACTGAAAGCGTACTTGCGCGTAAAAATTTCGCGTTTTCCGCCGTCGGTCTTGCGAGGATTGCTTCTGCGGTGTAATATTTCCTGCGCCTTTTCAAAAACTTCTTCCGAAACAATCGGCTCGTGGTGGTCAGCCAGATAATACCTGTCCTCTTCTCCGAAATTGGTGAGCCTGCGCTTTGATATGGGATCAACAGTAAAAGTTTTGCCCATTAGTAAATCGCCCTTGTACTTTTCGTTTTTTATAATGCCTATAACCGTAGATTCGGGCCAAGCCGTGCCGCCGCGCTTGGTTTTATAGCCGAGATTCCGCAGCTCTTTTGAAATAACGCTGCCGCCTGCGCCTTCAATGTATCTTCTGAAAATGTAGCGCACAATCTCCGCTTCCTCTTCGTTGACGGATATGGATTTGCTTACAGGGTCGTAATCGTATCCGAGGCAGCCCTGAAAGCCGACCATTTCACCGCGTTGCATCTTCATCTTTAAGCCCTTTTTGACATTGGCAGATATGTTCTCCACTTCCTGCTGGGCGACTGAGCTCAGGACGACGAGCAAAAGCTCGCCGTCCATCGTCAGCGTGTTGATGTTCTCTTCCTCGAAGAATACGGCAATATTCCTCTCTTTGAGCATACGCACATATTTCAACGTGTCCAGAGTATTCCTTGCAAAACGCGAAATGGACTTGGTTATGACCATATCCACCTCGCCGTTCATGCAATCATTGATGAGCCTTTGGAATTCCTCGCGTTTGGCAACCTGTGTACCAGTAATGCCCTCATCGGCATAGATTCCAGCGAACAGCCAATCGTCTTTCTTTTTTATGAGCTCTGTATAGTATATAACCTGCGAACGATAGCTGTTTAGCTGGTCTTCGTCGTTCGTGCTCACCCTGCAATAGGCGGCTACGCGCAGTTTTCCCTTTGCGTTGCCACCTTTTCTGCGGGCATAAACACGATTATTGCCTTTAATTACTTCAACGTTCATCATTCACCTTTCATAAAAAATCGTATTAACTTTATAGTGTGTATTATACACTAACTATTATCAGTTGTCAAGCGGTCAAATCTGACCTGACGCCATAATCATTCATAAGATCTTTTTTAATAGCGTTGTATTCCTCCTTAGAAATCAATCCGCACGATAACAGCGTTCTCAACATAGAAAGCTGTATGCTGTATCGCGCAACCCTGTCATTGCATTTGTTTTCCGTAATATTTTCCCCTTAAAATTTATTCGTTGTTTTGCTAATAGTTCTCCTTTCCGTATTCACGGCGCTTCTATATAATTTTTTACTTCTGGCCGAACATATCACTTCGGCACCTTTTCTCAACCGTATGCCGCAGAAGTTTTTTAATTTTTCTCTCCCTGCGCAACGTCACGCAGAATTATTTTGCATTATAGTCGCCACTCCGCGACTCACTGCTTAAATTTTTAAACTTAGCAACCACTTCTTTTGCCATTTAAATATTTTAGTTTATAAGCGATAAGTTTGGCGGGTTTCCCGCAAATTTTGCGCAAGCAAAATGGCTCGAAGGTGGCATTTATCCCACCTTCCTTATCCTGCTTGCAAAAATCCCAATTTTTGTACCACAGTTTTAAAACTTTTGCTTGCACGTTTGGTTGTCCTTTGCTTTCTGATTACCCCTATACTATGTGCCGATTATCGCACTTTGATTGCTGATTATCCTGTATAGACTTGTCTCCGATTTCCACTCTTCACTCTTATGTATCGAGTGGTTGAGTACCGTCCAATCAACGCCTTCCTTCAACTTTTCGCTGTACACGTCGTCTTTGATTTGTGGGTTTCGTGCAAGGAAGTCTGTAAAAGCAAGAGGTGTTTCTTCATCCTTCTTTTTGGCTTTCCCACCCTTGCGTCCGCTTTCACTTCGCACTTTGCTCAAATCGAGGCTCTTGCGAAATAACTTGAAGTATGCGTCCACCGGCGGTTTGAGTTCCGTGGGTTCGACACTTTCAAGCATATAACCGCACATAGCTTTTACAAATTGTCCTGCGCTTGCGTCATCTTTTAGAGTGTTCAGCATGCGGGCGTATGCGGCATAAAATGTGAAGTGCTTCATTTTTCGGTTGAGGTAATAGGGCTTTTTATCTTGCTTTTCTATCGCGGTCGCGTCGTTCAGTGTGGGATAGATTATCTCCCAAAAGCAATTTTCGTTCTCTGTCTTGCCATGACTATCCACGCCGTTGAACGCGTAATTACAAATTCGCTTTGCAAATCTACCCGCCTCGTCGTCCTCCAACTGCGATATGACGTCATAGTAAATGTCGTAAAAAGTAAACTGTTCCAATATATTCCTCCTTATTTTGTTTTGCCGAAGATTATGGTCCCTGCGGCGCAGCCCCCGATAAGTATTACATTTAGTCACCTCCATTTTTAAAATTAAAGGAATAAATCTTCCGCTCCCTTCATATAACTTCGTGAATTTTCACCCCTATCTTGAGTAAATTTTTTTAAATTTCTTATGCAAAGAAGCCGCGTAGTCATCTGCGCGGCTTCACATAGTCTAATCTTATTTACTTGTAAATTCACCCGTTATGTTCAAATGCTCGTCCCTGCCATCCTCTGCATCCCACACAAAGTGAAGCGTATTTGCACCCCAATATGAAAATTGCCCGTATTCCTCTTCCGTCTTCGCGTGGAAAATATTTATCTTCGGGTCATCCTCGCTGCCTACAAGTTCGCAGGCAAACGGTATACCGAACAAGGCAAATAAAAATAGCGGACGGTTAAAATCGATTTTAAACTTCTTCGTTCCATCCGTGGACAGACTGCCCGGTCTGCAGTCATATTTCTCGCCAGTGATATAGTTTATTCTGATATATTCCACGGGCGTCTGTTTTTCTTCTGGCTTACTTTCGATATAATGGCTGTATCTTATGGCTATAAATTTTGGCCTGCTTATGCAACACGAAGGGTCGCCGCCGCGTGACTTTATGAACTTCGCCCGCGTTATTCGGCGGGCATATTTAGCGTCGTACAAGTCGTCGAGGTTGTAAATCCCCTTATACTTAAAGCTGAATTCTTCCCAATCCCAATCGCGAAATCCCGCCCTGTTCTTCGGGTCGTATAACATTCCAATCGTCAAGCCCGAACCAAACTTCTCAACAGGCGGGCCGATATAGCTATATTTGTTGTGCCCTTGAAAGCCGGAGCTGTCGAAAGTAGGTTCGATTGTAATCAGTCCTTCTGCTTTAAGTTTGCTCAACAATGACTGTATGGTGCGCTTAGAAACGGCAAGTTTTTGCGCGAGCTTTGATGTGTCAATCTTTTGCCCGCTGTGTTTTATTATGTAGTTGACTACAATCTCTCTGCGCTCTTCGGGCGTGGGCTTGCGCATTAAAAATTCGGGCGGCGAGAAATAAAGATTGTTATTATAGTAAATTGGGTTTTCAATCTCGATAAACCCGTACTTGTTTTTGTGGATGGTTTTATCGCCCGGCTCACCCTGATTATTCTTTCTCCAAGTTCTTCTTTTACGCTTTTCAGCCATATTACACCCGTAAAATATCAAACATTTGTTTGTATTATAGCATATAGTTTTCCACTCGTCAACTATAAAAGGCGCAAAAGCATACCGCTCCTGCGCCCTTGAATAGTTTTAAATTTTATCAAGCGCCTTATTCCTCGTCGCCTTTTTCTGAAATTTCTGCCAGCTCTACATACTCTTTGAGTTTGCGCTGCAACAGCTTTTTATCTATAAGTTTCAGCCTGTATTCCGAAACCAACGTCGGCGACAGGCTGCGGCTGAGCGCATACTCTACTACTTCGTCGTCCTTGCTGGCGCATAATATTACGCCGACGCTCGGATTTTCGTTATCCTTCTTGACATCTCTGTCGAGAGCTTCGAGATACAAATTCATTTTGCCGACATATTCGGGCTTGAACTCGCCTATTTTAAGCTCAAATGCCACAAGGCAGGAGAGTCCACGATGAAAGAACAGCAGGTCTATGAAATAGTCGTGGTTGCCGACCTGTACGCGGTATTCCTGACCGATAAAGGTGAAATCCTTGCCTATTTCCAGAATGAAATTTTTGAGGTTATTGACGATAGCCGAGGAAAAATCACGCTCGGAAACACTTTCGGGCAAGTCGAGGAAATCAAGCGTGTAAGTATCGAGAAATACATTGCCTGTCGCCTTCTTCGCCTCGGCAATGGCAGGTGTTGTGGGCTTTTGCGAGAGTATGTACCGCTCGTAATATCCGCTGTCTATCTGCCGCTGCAATTCGCGCTTACTGTAACGCTCCTTAATGCACAAAGTCATATAGAACAGGCGTTCTTCGGCACTCTTGCAGGCTGACATTATGATGAGGTGATGCGTCCAACTCAATTGTGTCACCAGCGGTGACACTTTTTGGTCGTCCTTGTAGAGCTCGTAAAATTGCTTCATTCTATACAGTCCACGGCGGTTAAAACCCTTTAAGTCGGGATAATTTTTTGCAAAGAAGGCGGCAAGCCCGTCCACGAAAGAGTCACCGTAAGTTGCATTTTCCGCATGCTCGCTTATGTATTTGCCGATGTCGCGGTACATGAGGATGAGTTCTTCATTGACTTTCCGATACGCCCTCTCCCGCGCCTTCTCTATAATGCCGACAACTTCATTAAATGCCCCCGTCAGCGCATTTTTATTATCTTTTTCAGACATTGATTTTTCTCCAAGCAATTAAAATTCATAAACACTATATCATATGATTTTTATTATTTTAAAACATCAAGCGATACGTTTATCATTTCCTTCCCTGCAATTTCACCGTTTGCTCTTATTGTTCTTCCCTCCAAATGCGCTTGTATCGCAATATCATACTCATCTTTTTCTAACGCCAACATTATTCTTTTTGCTTGACTATTTTCATCAATATATACTAGTTGTGCTTTTCCTGTAGTTCTGTCTTCAATATTTGGCGATGCCATTAGCTTGCTTATGCGTCCTTCTATGCTAATAGAGGTGCGCTCATCCTCAGCTTTATACTTATCAATAATAGTTCTAATTGGTTCAAAGTAATCATGTGAAATAGTTGCACTGCTCATAGTGGATCTGTTCTCTTTTACAGTAGGGGCCCATTTTACTGTTACCTCTAAAGAACTACCCTCTTCAGAAATATTTAAATTAGTAAGAGAATCCATAAATGAAACACTTATAGGATTTTCTGCAGATTCTACTATTTTAGAAAGATCCTCGCCACGATCTATCGTATCTTTAATGATACCGATAGACTCTATTACTTTGTTAGTTACTTTTCTGGTTAAAGAATACGCTGACTCTTCTTCATCGGAAAATAATCTCAATTGTTTAACGCCGCTTTCATCAACTTTCATAAAAGGGCAAACCACAGAAATAACATAACTGCCAAACTCAGTTTGCCCATAACGACAGTGGCTTATGAAATCTGAAACATTATCCGGAATGCGTCCTTTATATATTTTTTTAAAGGAAATAATATCTAAGGCAGCATTAGTTAATAATTTTTTTGCATTCTCATAAAGATTTATTCCATTCTCAATTTGAATGCTACCATTTTCAACATCGTTTCCAATATGCCGAACTCTTATAATATCAGACAAAGGATTGAGTAGTTCTAAAATTAATTGTTCAGTACTTTTTTCTTCGGTTAACGATATTATGCTGATTGCTTTATATATTGCTTCTGAATAATCACTGAAATTACGGTCACACGGGATCTTAATTTGATATAATTTATCATTATATCTTTTTTGAAAAATTTTTAATCCTTTCGCCGTTGCACCTGTATATAGATGCCAATCCAAGTCAGAAACATATTTACATAAATCAATATAGCTGATCTTACCGGATATTTCCATAAAATCGACTGAATAAATCATAATTCACCACCATTTTTTGCAATCGAGTTTAGTAGATCGCTTAAAGATTGTACCGTTATAATTTGACTCTTAGGGATTGTTACATTGCAGGTTTTAGTATTTTGTGTTGGCGCATTTCCTTTCAGCGATAACCAATACATACAATAACGCAATGTTAAGTCATTTGCTGTTTGAGTCACCCATTCATTTTTATCTTCAGGTAATATTAGCAAGCATAGTATTATAGGTGTAGTTGTAACTCTACACAAATCATTATAATTTTTTGATTTAAGTTTATAAACTATACTATTACCATTATCCTGATATTGCGATTTTGAATATGTAGCTTTTAACTGAACATTTAATTCAGCATTAAACTCATTATTGCCTACTGTAATTATCTTTGATAAATTTGCATCTCTGCTTTCGGTATCTGTACGATTTAGATTAAAATCTACTTCTGCCTGTGCCGCAATAGCTCTAAGATAGCTTACACTTAAGTCTTCTTCAAAAATTTTGCTATTCATAACCACCTCGAAAATTATATAAGTATATTACCTTATTGCGTTTTCAACTATGGAAATTTCATCCGCCGTTAATCCGTAAATATTATATAAAATACTATCGATTTGCCCCTCTTCAAATTTAGTATCCGCATAGTAATTAGCGGATTTAACATTAATTATTTGGCGCACAATCACTCGAATTTGATTAAACTCTTCACTATGTCCATTTTTTACAGGGAAATTATTTAACATATCCTTATTAAAATTTATTCCGCCATTATAGCTCGAAGATGCGTACTTTTCCTTGATATAAAATGAAGCCAATTTAGAATTAATAATCCCAAGTAATAAATATAAAGTTTCTAAATCAGCCGGAATCATTAAAGTAGACTTGCCGGGAATTATACTGCCATCAGCATCAAGACAAGCATCAAGTAACGTTAAACCTTTTATGATAATTTTAACCTTTTTTGATTTTTCGCTATAAGAATTATTGAACTCAAATAAAAATTGCTCTCTATTGACAACAGGATAAAGGTATTTATCCTTTAAATACCGCATCTCCTGAAGTCCCCAACGAGGAACATACCTTCCTATAGTTCCTGTATTGATTATCTTAAATTCATCACGCGAAACGCTATATGGATCCTCTTTCTCATAAATTAAACTTTTTAATTTATAACAATCTGACGTAGCACAAGCATTCTCGCAAACAGCCATAGTTCTTAAAAAATATGTATCTTGCTCTATCTTCCTAACTAAATTAAAATAATCCGAAAAAATAATATCAAGATTTGTTACTTTTTTAAAACATGATTTACTAATTATATTAACACTAATACCCCCGCTTATCGAGCCTTTTAAAACCATTAATTCATTGCTTGTAGATTTTGTTATTGTTGTCACAATTGAGTCTACCAAAGCTGAATCAAAAACATTACGTCCTGATTGATAAATACATTTAATATTTTGCAGTAAATTAACTCTAAGCCTTTCACCAAACGGGCGTGAGAGCCATTTATCAGGCGTGATAAACGTGAGTATCCCTGTATGAGCGAGCATATTAAATGATTTTTCAAAAAATGCAATATAAATATCCCAATTCCCTTTACAAAAATTGTAAGTACTCGATATATATTCTCTAAAATCTGAAAGCCCGCTATTAACCATATTTTCAGAGTCTAAATAAGGAGGATTTGCAATTATAATATCAACGCCATTATTTACGCCAAACATCCATTCAGGATCAAACCAAGGCGTCACTTCATTTGAAAAAGGCTTCCATTGAAACAACGCTCGATAACTAGCTGATGCCATTTTTGCGTTATCCAAAGCTGTTTGGAACATTAGCTTTTGTATTTCACTGAATGCGAGCTTTAATTCTGCCTTTGTTTCTGAATCGTTCGCCGTAAAATATTCTTCGCGGACCGCTTTTAGTTGGTCAATATGCTCTTGCTTTTCAAATATCGACATTTGATTATCGGAGATTTTTTTGACCTTATCACTCTCTTTCGGCAAATGAACTAGAGAGTTTGCAATTACAAACTTAAAATCCAAATTTGGTAAAGGATTTATGCCGCGGTTTGGTTCGTCATCATATACTTTTTCCTCTATTACTAAAGATAAGAAACATCTGAGTCGAGCAATTTCCACGGCAATTGGCTGAATATCTACACCAAAAATAGAATTTTGGATGACGCTTAATTTGCGTATATAGTCCAGCGAACCGGCATTAAACTTCTTTTCAAATTCTTTTTTGATTAGTATGCTCACATTCTCGGTTGCCTTATCAAACCAAAGGTTTGCCTCAGGGTCAACCTGCTGCAAAATGTAAACAATTTTCTGCAACATACCAATAGGGAATGCGCCTGAACCGCAAGCTGGATCCAAAACAGTTACGGTATAGAGTGCGTTTATAATGGCTCTCTTTTCAGCATTATTAAACTCTGCCAACTCGTCATCCTCTTTGGCATAGCTGATAAGCGCTTTTAATCGGGAATCGTCGATACCCGTTTTAGTTTTTAAGTATTCCAAAATACTATTGTCAACCATATAGTCAACAATATCACGCGGTGTATAAAAACTGCCGGTGCTCTTTTTTGCATTTTCGCCCGTTTCGGGGTTTATTTCCGCAAGCAGATTTTCAAATATTCTGCCGAGCATTTCAGGGTCTATCGACAATTCAATATCGTAGGATGTATTTTCGTCAACGGTAAAGTTATACTGACTGAGCACGCCATAAAAATGCCTGAACCAATCATCGGGAATAGTTACAATTCCGAAAGTTCCGCACTGATTTACACGGTCATATTTATATTTATCATCATTGTGAGGACTGAATAGACCGCCATTCAGATAAGGGATTTGCTGATATATTCCTTCTTCGGCATACTTGCCTTTTCTTCTGTTGGCATTTGTATTAAGCAACTCAAAGAACAAAGGCTCAAGGACTGTATGATAATAGTTATCCGTTATCCCATCCACCGAAATCATTTGCTCAGGGAGTAAAGGCAGCCCGCTCTCGCTCTTCTTCTCTTTTAAGAACCAGCAAAAGACAATTCGACCAATAAGCCGAACTGCGAACTCGGAATATTTGTTATGATTTGTAACACCGTACAAGTTTAGCTGCCTGTCGTAATGACGACCATCGCGATCGCCGCCGACAAGTTCTGTAAAGCAAGTGGCAATTTCGCTGTAGAACTGCTTATTCACAACTTCAACAGAGAAACGCGCGGTTAATTCTTCAAGCGAATCAACCTTGCCCTTTTCTATAAGGAACTTATAGGCGGTTTTTGTTTTTGTACCATAGCCAAGCGCATAGGAATAACGGCGAGGATTGGAAATTACTTTTACTATTTTATCGCCGCTGAATTCATACTTACTTGTTAAAAGTGAAATTCTGTAATTGTTCCTGTCCGCATTGGCAAAGGCAACGACGGCATTATTCACCCCTTGTCCACGCAGAATACGGAACATCTCTTGAGTGATAGTAACGCGGCGCTTTTCTACACCGGGTTTTAGGATAACTTCATAAATCGTAACATCACAAGCTGCGGAACTGCCTAATTGTGTTACACTTTCAAATATATTATTCCTGAATACAACGTCGTGCTTATCGCTTTTAAAATCAGGCAAAAGAATATCATTTATCAGATATAAAAAGTTATCGATATGATATTCCTTTTTAAGAATTTCCTCGGCGTCCTTAATTGTTATCATCTCTTAAATCCTCTGTAAACATTATAATTTCCGTTTGGGCGTCTATACTTTCAGCTTTTTCTTTAATCTGAATTATATAATGAGCGGGAATACGTTGCTTCAACTCTGAAACGACTTCTTTTATATTGATTTGACGAATAACAAGTTTTGCAAGATAACGCAATTCGCCATCGCTTAAGTCATCATAGGTGCTTATAACGTCCAGCAAGTCTTTCAGATAGTCCTTTTCTGCCGGATATACCGACAAAAGTTTTTTAATATTTTCTATCGCATTTGCACGCCTTTTATCAAGCTTTACTTTAGGATAGGGCTTTTGCAGTTCATCACGAAGAATTGAAAACTTTTTGTCAAGGTCAACATCAAACTCATAGCTCTTCTCGTCCATATCAGCTTTGAAAAGTCCTAATACGTCTTCAGGAGAAACAATACGGGCCTTTGTCGCAAACGGTTCAGCAATAGCGAATAATGAGTTGTTTCCACGCTTGGCAAAGGATATTGCACATACCTTATTACAATTCTTACGAACGATGCGTGCCCTTTCGGGAATTTGCATTATTTCATCATAAAGAGTTGTATTGTGCTTAACCGCGTTATAAATGTTACGATATTCATTATCCCAACTCTTTTCAGCAGAGCTCGTGTCGGCTTCATCAAATTGTCTTTTGAAATAGCTTTGCAAAGTTTCATTGGGGGTAAGTGTCTTTGTATCACTTCCGACAATATTATTTATAAGCAGCATCTTTAAGGTAGATATTCCCTTAATGAGCGTACTCCTTTCACCAATATCTGTCGGAAAGAAGTTATAAATAAAAATTTCATCGAACATCTTTTTATTTATACGGTTTATACGACCTATTCTTTGTACGACGCGAGTAGGGTTATACGGGATATCGTAATTAATGATAACACCTGCCCTGTTCAAGTTAAAACCTTCACTCAGGGCGTCTGTTGCAACGATAATGTCATAGTCATTTTTCTGCTCTTCAGGCCTGCATGATGCATCGAAGTTCTGCCTTACAACAGCCCGATCAATTTTTGCAGCGCCGCCTGTGTAGAGCAATGTTCTGAAGCCGTCAGCATCCAATTTTTCATGTACATAATTCGCCGTATCCGCATAAGAAGAAAAGATAACAATTTTCCTTTCAGGTCTTTGAGCGAGTAGTTTAGCTATTGTCGCTTTAACTTCGTTATATTTAGGGTCAAACCCTATATCTTCGGAACCAAACCATGCCTTCTTTATCTTAGTCAAAAGTCTGATGTCGCTTTCTATCGCGTCAAGGTACTCCTCTTTAAACAAACTTCTTTCAAAGGGAATAGCTTTCTTCTTTATCTTTGTGACATCAATTTCTTCATTCGATAAGTCATTAATTTCCTTTAATGTTTCCTCTATTTCATCTTCATCCGGGTCAGGCAAATAGCCATGTTTTTTTATGGGCACATACCCTTTCGCCCACCATTTTTTTATATTCTCATAGGAAGTCAGGATATTTTCCAGCGTAGATTTAAAAGCAGATTTTGAGCTTTCAAACCGCATAACGAGCAATCTTTGGATAAATTGTGCCAAGTTTCTCTGGAATTGGCGAATATCTGTCTCATCAAACAGCTCACCATATTTATCCATAAATCCCTGCGGATCTATTAAGTATGCTGCCGGATTATAGCGTGCGCAGATAAAATCATTGCTCAATTGCTCCAAAGTCTTTATGTAAAGGCCTCTTATTTCGGCTAAATCATATTCAACAAGCTCCGGACCAACAACTTCCGGGAACTGTATCCCCTGAATTTTTAAATCATCCGCATATTCTTTTATCTCTTTTAAATCGATACGGCTGCGACGCACAATCACGGGGTCAATGATAGTACGTAACTGCTTGCTCAATTTTTCAAGCTCAGACTTAATCTCTGCAGTAAGGTTCTTTTTTCCTTCCCTCTCCAAACTGTTATATCTTGCTATAAGTTCACGGAAACGCACGCTTAAATTATCAACCGAATTAATCGTTGATCTGCTAGGTGTCTGGAATAGTTTTATAAGTGCAAATAGATCCTGAGGTCTGTTATTGTATGGAGTTGCTGTTAGCAGAATAACCTTGTTCTCAGGATTAGAACGCGTCAATTGGTGTAACCATTGGTAGCTTTCGCTTAACTCATTTCTGTATCTGTGCGCTTCATCAATAATATACAGGATAGGATTGGGGTCGGAAGAATAAGTATTGTAAAGTTCTTCTATCTTACCGCTACTATAAATTTTAACTCCGCGAAGCCCAAAGTCCTGCTGATAGTCATTCCATTGTTCCACAAGGTGAGGAGGAGCTATTATAATTGTTCTCTTTATATCAAGATTATAGGCTATTGCAGACGCAATGATAGATTTACCCAAACCAACGACATCAGCAATAATGACGCCGTTGTTTTTATTGATGCAATCTATGCCATACTGAATAGCATCAATCTGATATTTGAGATTGGTAAACTTACCATCAGAAATTTCATGTGGTGTTTTGACGTTTGTCCTTTCCGTAGCGGCGTATAACTCAAAAAGAATACGAATAAAAATATGGTATGGCGATGGCTGTGCAAAAATCCACAGCTTCTTTTTAACTTCCCGAACAAAATCATCATTACCGCCGGAAACTGAAATATCGATTGTTTTGCCATCCTGCCAAAGGGATTCAAACTCTGACAGATATTCTTCATACTTGTCGTTGTCACTAAACCGCTCGTTCATCTCTCCTTGTCCGAGCAGCCCGTTATATGTAAAATTAGAGGAACCTGTAAAAACAACACCCTTTTGGTCGCCAAAACAAGAATATTCATACTTGTTTGTTAAAATAAAAGCTTTCGCATGATTGAGGGAACTGGTAAGTCTTATTTCAAGGCTGCCATCGTTGAGTTTACCCAAAAACATTTTGAAAACTTTTTGACTTTCAGTTTCGTCAAACTCATTTGATAATGATGACTTGTTGAATAACTCTACAAAGCTATCAATATATAACTGTTTCTTTTGCAAGTTGCTCAGTTTTTTGAAGCTCCTTTTTGCATAGTGCTCCAATGGCTCATCTGTGTCGTCAGCTACAGCTCTACAAAGCTCACCTATAGCTTCAGGGTCAATGGTATTACCAACCAAAATCCTAATTTTTTTATCTTTCAATTCTTCAGCCAAAGCATTAAAGCCGGAAAAATAGAAAAATGCAGTTAAAATATCAACACTTTCAGCTTGATTCAATGCATTCTTTAATGAATCCAACATAGTCTTTTTTTTGTTATCAATAATTGAAGCCATAAACCTATCCTCTCACTCAATCATTAACTACGTCCATTATATCGCCGACGTTGCAATCGAGAACCTTGCAGATTCTGAGGAGAACCTCCATTGATACCGTTTCATTCTTACCGAGTTTGGCGAGCGTGGTCGTGGAGATGTCGGCTTTTAGGCGCATTTCCGTCTTTGTCATCCCCTTGTCGATTAGCAATTTCCATAACTTGTTGTAGCTGAGAGCCATAAATTTTCCTCGTTAAATTATAATACAAGTCTATTATAACATAGCCGTAAGCAAATTTCAATACCTTGTCAGCAAAAATAAATCTATTATTTACAACTCCTGACTTTTAATGATATACGACGACGGGCGGCGGACTTTATGAAAA
>ENA-OOZQ01000957-OOZQ01000957.1-human-gut-metagenome-genome-assembly--contig:-NODE-957-length-19577-cov-3.077144_pt1 | contig 19577 bp, 19 predicted proteins | sample MGYA00241188_ERZ501399 | MGnify/ENA primary metagenome ERZ501399 (study PRJEB25962, sample SAMEA2042658) | human gut metagenome | biome: human gut; feature: human-associated habitat; material: faeces... | reverse complement strand
TTTCTATTTATATTATAACATATTTTTATGCAAAAATCAATAAATGGATTTTGGAGCAAAAAATTCCAAAATCCATTTTGAAATCCAAAACTTGGTCAAGTACGCTCCGAGCAGTTAAAAGAAATATTTACAAGAATCTACAATTTCATAATCCTCAAGCATAATCTGAGCATTAACCCATCCATTCCATTCATTCTTATTACATTTGCCAATTATATCCATTTTAATAAAACCATCAGTTGCAATTTTATCATATTCTTCTTGACTTGAACCAAATTTTATAATAGATACTTTATTTGGAAGTACGATTTTTAATGTAGGAGTTTTATCTGGCGACATTAAAGTAACCATATCTTTAGTTACTTTTAAATCTTTAATAGCTATTAAAGATTCATCAACATCTTTACCCCAATAACAACCCATTTCTGCAATATCAAGAATGTTTTGTGGATTCACTTCATTTCCATTATATATATAATCTACATAATAAAGAGGTTCTTCACTCATATCTTTAAGTATTTCATTTGTTGAAGATATAAAATCATCTATATTCTTCTCTTCAATACCTAAACCAAATGCACCTTGATGACCAACTTCATACATTGTTTTACCAGTAGCCGCGCATATATCTTTAAACTCTGTAATTCCAACTTTATCACAACCACGTGCGGAACCTTGATATGAAACATTTACATGATATAAAGACGCTCCATAATCGCTATCATTTTCATCCCAACAAGTGTAGCTTTCATTTTCTTCTACTCTTGTTAATATACAACAAGGTCTTTGATATTTAGCCATAAATTTATTAGCAATTAATCCTGCTATATTTCTATCTACTTGACCAGGTTTTAATAAAAATAAAAGCACTTTGTTATCTAATAAATTTTGTTCAATTATCATATTTTCAAGAAATGCCATTCCAGCATCTTGTGCTCTTGTTTGTCTATTTTTAACATTAATACAAGTACGTAATGCCTGTTCAACTAATTGTTCTTCTTCTCCAAGTTTATGCCCTCTTTTATTTGAAGGAATCATTTTAAATGCTTTAAACTTTAACATAGATTCAAATAAAAGTAATTTTTCTTCAGCCGTACCACTTCTTACCATAGCATTTACAAAAGGAGCAATATAGAACGCAGCTCCCCATGAAGTAATATGCTTACCTAACTTGAACTGATTTTTTTGCCATATTGAATAAATGAAAGGATTATGAATATTATCTGGTTTAAATCCTTTGTTTATTAAATGTTTAGTTTCATATGATAACAGTGACATCATATCTGCTGTAAGTCCAAGAGCAACTAAATCAAGATATTGTTCTGCATTAGACGTTCCTAATAAAGAATCAATATATCTACAGAATTGCCAAGTTACTCCAACACCAGATAAATGTTTATTAGGATAATCACTCAACTGATTATTTATAATAATAGCATCTTCTGAAATACTTTCAGCTTCGTGATGGTCTAATACTATTACTTGACAACCAGATTCTTTTAACTTTTTATGGTATTCATAGTCATTACTACCTGCATCTGGAACAATTACAAGTGGATATTTCTGCTCTATAAGAATATCACAAAAATCACTTAATCCATGTTGTTTACCATCATGAATATAATAAATAAGATGCCCTTCAACCCAAGCTGGAAAAATATCGTATAAGTAATTTATTAAGAGTGCGGAACTTGTAAAACCATCACAGTCACTATCGACAATTAAACCGATAGTATTTCCACTTTGTATATTTCCTACCAATGCGGAAGCCGCAGCTTTTAAGTTCTCTTCACCTAAACCTAAGAAAGAATTTATATCATCATCTGTCGTATTTATATAATGTGGTATATCTTCTCTCTTCAATCCTCTATTTGTAAGCACTTGTTCAAGTGCAGTATAATCCCTATTTACTTCTTTAATTAACTGATATTTCATAATATAATTCTCTCCTTAAATAGTTTCATAAAGGTTTCAGGTCCTCTATCTATTGGAGAGTCCTTATAACCTAATAAATCTGTCTTATCAAACATGAAAGTAATTTGTACATATCCGCTATATTTAGTGTGAATTGCTTTCAACTTCTTTGTCCATCTTTTCCACTCATCATCACCAATTTTTTTAAACTGTTTATCAAACGCTATAACAATTTCCTTCACGCCTAAAGACAATAATAACTGGACCTGATAAGATATAAGCGAACTTCCGCAACAAGCTACACTAATATCATTTTCTTCACCGAAGTAACTTGCATATAATAAAGTAGATTTCTCTCCTTCAAAAACGATTGCTTTTTGTATAATACTTATTGCATCTTTGCTGTTGTTTAAATTATATAAATTAAAACTTAAAGGATGATTATACATCTTATTATTAAGTTTTGCTGGCATATACTTTCCATTTTTTTCCATTTCTTTAATGAGAGTTCGTTCTCTAATCCCAATTAAATTTCCATCTATATCAAAATGAGGAATTACAATACCTTCATTTTTAGGGTCATATGCAATGCCACGATTCATTATAATATCTTTTTTAATGCCTTCACGTTCCCAGATACTAATTCTTGGTCGTGGTAAAAATTGTAAAATTTTTGCATCAAATTTTTTTAACTCAACAATTTGTTGTTTTTCTTCATAACTATTAATACGCTCATAATTACTAAGAATTTCCCAATCTTTTAAAATTTCTTTATCTTGACCAAAATCAAAAGTTTGAGAAGAATATCCAAAATAAGCTGCAACAAAAGCGATAGCCTTTGGTAATGACCATTCTTCTCCTGTACTAATTGTCTTTTGTTTACGAACTAGCTCATATATATCAAAATAATCTCCACAATCAGTATAACACTTAAATAATTTTGTATTATCATAATAATAAAGTTTATATGAACCTTGACCCGCAGGATTATGACAAATTGTTCTTGACTTAAATGTATTACCTTCCATCATTGGTTCTCCACCTAAATCCGCAGTTAGTTCATACACTTGCTCTATTGTTAAAGATTGTTTGAGTTCATCTTTATTATATCTATACATTATTTCTTCTTTCTCTTTTTATTTCTTTTCTTCAATATCTTCTTCTTTTGTTTAGCGGCTCTTTTTATCAAATAACTTAAATCATGCATTTCTATATTATTTTCCATTAAAACGCACTTGCCTCCATGCTTGTTTTTACTTTTATTTTTAAATCTTCAATTTCCATTAACTCAAATTGATAATTTGTTACAAACATTGGCTCAATTCGACAAGTTCCTCTATCCGCTCTACACCATAATAAAATATTTTTATATCTACCTCTACGATTTTTATATACAGATATTTTAATTACTGGAGTATCAAATCCACCTTGCTGAATAACATCAGATAATGCTGTTAAATCATCTTGAGAAACTTCAAGCATAATCATACCAACATCAATTTTATCTGCAATAGATTTAGCTCCACGTAATAAATTTTGGTCATATTGTTCAGCACTTCTATATTCTGCATTCAACTGTGTAGCTGTCATAATAAAAATACCATATTCATTACATAAATCTTTTAATCTAATAGAAATCATAAATAAAATATTATCTTCTCTTAATCCTTTCACACCAGATTTAGAAGAAATTTCACTTAAAATCTTCATACTAGAATGAATATAATCAAAGAAAACATAACGAATATTATGCTCTCGAACTTCACGTTTAATAGTATTTTCAATATCTTTTAAAGAGAAATCAGGTAATTGGTCTACATATACTGGACTTTTAGCTAAAAGATTCGCTGCATATGTTACTCGTTCCCATTCTCCAGGATAGTATTCTCCATTGATAATATGTTCCTCATTCACATCAGCTAAAAATGCTATCATCATAGTTTGAATTTCTTCAAGTTCCTGCTCTGTTGTAATAAATAATACAGGTTCTTTATTTCCATTCTCAATCCATTTACCTTCAGTTGAACTATATATCTGGTCACATCCAATAGAACATACATCTGCAATCATTGAACGAGTCTTGCCTACGCCAGTTGCTGCGGAACGAAGATAAAATTTCTTTAATCTAGCTCCACGTGTAATAGTATTAAAGATTGGACCATATAATGGATAACCTATTTCTGGAGTTTCTTTAAAGCGGTTAAGCAGTTCTAATGCGCCTTCACCAGCACTTACCGCACCACCGGTACAATCATCAATATATTTTAATCTAATATCAGTTATTTTTCTATCTATTAAATCAGCTATATCTTCAATAGAAGTATTGTCTAACCAATCCTCTTGAGCCTGTTTTTTCTTTGTATCCATAATATTATCAGGGTCATACAACCAAGATAAATTCATACCAATACTTTCATACATTCTAAATAAAGTCATTTTCTTCATTCGAGTGTAATAATAATCAAAAGCAGCTATTTGAGTAGATTGTTTAATCTTTTCCAAATATTCTTGCCCTTTGTTGGCTTTATATATAGCTAATTTTTTTGGTCTTTGTTCAAGATAATCTTCAATCGCATTTAATGTAATTTCTTCCGCACCAAGAGCATGAAGATTATAAATAGACCCAAATAAAACTTGATGAAATTCTTCAGTAAAATCTTCTTCATTAAAATGATATTTATCTTCCGCATCTAATAAAGAAGGATTATTATAAATGGCACCTATTACTTGAACAATAGATGCTGAATCTGTATATTTACTACCCATAGTCTACTCCTCATCTTCAAATAAAAGTCTAATTCTCTTTGGCTGAACTCTTGGCGGTAATATTTCAATTACTTTTTCTTTTGGTTTATATATTTCTATATCTTTACTTTCATTAGCCAATTTTGCCAAATATAAAGTATAATAATATTTTAATGCATCATTATAAACATAGGGAATAATACCAATTCCGCCATTTGCTTTTTCTGTTGAATTGCCTTTAATTTCATACCAATAAATTAGAGTCTTTAAAATTCCACTATAAGTAAAATTATATTGTTCTTTATACTCTTTAAGTTGCTTCCGCACTCTGGCATTAACATAAGGTTCATCAAAAAGATGCATTATATATTTTTCTAATGCTTCTAAATCTTTTTCCTCTTGACTTTTATTTGCTTCATGTTTTTCCGCACATTCTTTATGAGCATATCGACGTGCGGATACTTGGGTAGTAGGCTCTTTATCACGGTTAAATCGTTCTCCGCAATAAACACAAGTTACATAATGCGCTGCCATATGATACCTCTTTTTCTTTAATATTCTTACTATTTAATTATATCATATTTTTTTAAATAAATCAAAATGAGGCGTGTCTTATTTAGACCACGCCTCATTCTTCTTATGCTTTTGTTTGAACTAATTCCTTTAAATCTGTAACAATTAAATCAAGTGCTTCTGTTTGTTCTCTTGAACACTGATTTACTTTCTGTCCTTTTCCCAAATATTTTTCAGTAATCTGAATAATTCTTGGTTGCCAATAATTTTGGAACTTTTCTTCATCATTATTTTCAATAATACTATTAACAATGTTATTAAATGTTGCTACAAGTTCATCAAAATCAAGTTCTTGTGTAACTTCCGCATAAACATTTGTTCTTTCATCTGTAAAGAACTCAGCTCCATCTTCTTGCATTTGTTTATCAATAGCATCACCGATTGCTTTTACTAAATCATTATAAGTAAAATCAATATAATCAGGAGTATATTTAAAGCGGCTACCAGCTATATAACGTGGAGTTCCGCGCATAAACAATTTAGTTGTAGTTGTTCCATCTTCATTTTGGATTGCTCTTGAATATCCAATAATATCGCACATACGAGAAACAATATTTCTTGGTTTACTTCCAAGTGTAGGTACAATCTGATTAAATTCTTTACCAGTTTCATCAGTAAATGTTTTATCTACTGCATGGCTAATAAGAACAAGACCATAACCCATTTGAACAATACTTCTCAAACTTTCATCAAATTCTTTAGCAACCATTGTATATCCCTTACCAAAAGGAATATCTCCAATAGAGTCTACACCAAAACCGCCGTCTGAACGTTTTGCATTTGCACAAATATATTTTTCACAAAGGTCATATGCAATATCAGCAGTATCAACAATAATTGTTTCAAATTTTTCTTTTACTTTTGGGTCTGGTAATTGTTTTAAGACTTTCTTAAATTCAGCCCATGAGTTAATTGGCTGTGCCATAGCTCCAGGAATTGCATTATAACCTTTTTCAAAAGCTAAAAGCAAATGTCTTGGAAATTTTGTGGCAATAGTTGTCTTACCAGATTTTGGCTCACCATAGAAAAATACTGAATATCCTCTTAAATCGCGGCTAACTTGATGTGGCGCAATATCTAATAAATTAATTCCATTCATTTTCTATTTTATCTCCTTATATTCGTCCTAATTCTAAGTTTAAAATATAAGAGAGACTAAGCTCTCTTATATTTATTAAAAGTTAAAGCCACCTTTAGCTGCAACTGGAGTGCTCATAGCACCTGCTGCAAACGCGCTTGCCTGTGCAGAAGTTTTTTGAGCGCGATATTCATCTGCTCTCTTCTTAATATCTGCTAAGTATACTTCTCTATCCTGCATAGCTTTGGTAACATCATCAGAAGTTAAAACTTTTTCATCACCAAAATCATAAGGAATTTTTGCTGTACCAGTAATAGTCCATTCTTTAGTTTTTCTCTCATATGTCTTAACCGCAGCCTCTCCAAATGCAGACTCCTCTGTTCTCTCAACTGTAGTTGTTGTAGCATTAATTCTACCCCATACCTTAGTAAAGATAGGTTCTGCAGGAGTTACACCTAAATCTTCAAAATATTTCATACCTGCCGCGTTTCTTACTACAAATTCAACTGGCAATAAAGCATTTCTAAAGTTAAATACTGCTCCACGAACTGCTATATAAGGCTCTGTAATGTTCTTTTCTTCATCAGCTTCAACTAAATTTACATTAGTAATAAGCATATCAGTAGTGAAAGTATTTCTTTCATTCTCTGGACATAACTCACCAATAATTGTAACAAATCCGCCTTCATTTGTCTTTACGGATACTAAAGAACCATCCTGTGCATAGAAATCATTTAATGCTAATGCAGTATCAATCTTTACTCTTGTTGCCAAATCCTTACCGTCTGTAATAATTGCTTTACCTTCATCAATAATTTTCTTTAATGCTGCAAAAGTAGCATTCTTTCCGCCAGACTTTGTAGTTTCTGTAACGTATGTAAAATGTACTTGAAGTACATTAAGTCCTTCCTCATCTGTTGCAATATCTAACGTACCTGCAATAAACTCTTTACCGAAGTTAGCTGACTGTTGATTCTGAACTGTCTTTACTGCTAAGTCATGCTGATAAATTCTACCTTCAATATGTTCCTGATTAATCATCTGTTTCATGTTTGTTCTTTCTCCTATTCTTTAATTTATGACTTAAACATTTCATACATATATTATATCAAAAATTTTTAAATGTGTCAAATATTACTTAAATCTTTATCAATTCCCTTTTGCGAAATTTCATATGCTACAGGGTCAGTTCCAATTTTATTAACAAAACCTTCTGTGATAAGTTTCTTCATTGACCCGGATACAGAACGAGAAGATATAAATAATCCTTCTCCAATTTCTTTAGATTTAAACACATTATTATATTTTTGATAATTTTCTTGCATATATTTGAGAATTTTTGCACCATTCTCAGTTATTTCTGGTTTTGGACCAGTAGTTTTTTCAGATTTTAATTCTTCAAAAAAATCTAAAGCCATACAATTTTCTTTATCTTTTTTTAATTCCTCAATATCGCATGGCTTTAATAAATCCTCAACCATTTTAATAAAAGCTTCTTTTTTTGTCATTACTAATTAAACTCACTTTCTTTAATATAATTTCTTTTTTCTTATAATTATATTATAACATTTTTTAATTAGTAAATCAACTATTTTACTACGAATCTTGTTTAACTTCTTCGTCAATAAAGATGAACTCTTGAGCATATGGAAGAGTTCTTGCCCATTGAATAAAACTTTGTTCTACAGGAGTATGAATACCCGACCATTCATTTAATTTATGATTACGGCGCTGGCTTTTTGAACAAATAGCTAAAAGGTTTTCATAATTCATAGTTACTGTTCTTGTCTGAAGCCAAGATTCTGGCAACCAACGAATTAATTCTTTCCAAAATCTAACATCTTTAGTCTCAAGATATTTTTGTCTCAGACCTTCAAGAAAATCAATAAACTGTATAATTTCACTTTCACAGTCATCTGCACTTAAACCTTCTTCTCCAAGGAAATCTGGTAAGAAATCATTATAATCTTGATAATCGTCTATTTCAAAGCAATCCATTGTAATAGGTTTGCTTGTAATCTTATGCATTGTAGATGTACTATTTGCAACTGTTCCAACTTTATAAGTATCAAATTCTTTCCACCAATATAGCGGAGCGGTAATATCAACAGATACAAATATTTGACGCATAAACTTGCGATGTTCTGGTCCTGCTTTAATAAGTTGTTGCGCTAAACGCATATCATTTGGACCTATATAAGCAACTTCTGCGATTTCTGGATATTTTTGAGAATCTGTTTGTAAGGTTCCATTTTTAATTAACCATTGGTTAATATTATTAAATTCTTCATTTAATTCTTTATTATCGTATTCATATCCATATAAATCCATATCAGGATGATTTTTTTGCATCCATGCTTCAGTTACTTCATAATCTTGCTCTGTATCGTTTAAATTAAGTAAACCAAAAAAGCTATCACTCTTATCCCAACTATTTTTAGGATTTCTCATACCTCTTAATGCATTTTTAAAATTCATTACTTGTGTATTTTCAAATTTCATTTAAGTCTCCTTATTTATAACAATCTCTAATTCATAATTATTTATTTCCTTTAGTAGAATTATATGAATAAATATTAGATTGATATAGTTCTATCCAAAATTTTTCTTTTTCATTAAGTTGTTCTCTTGGACATTCTTCCATTAATTCAAAAGAGAAATTCCATATTCCATCTTTTTGCATAGCATTATAAAGTTTATTGGTTGCGGAAGCCTCGATTCCAAGTCCGCACTTACAATGGTCTTTCCATCTTTGAGCTACATCTACAGACTGACCAATATAACATTGTTGCGTTTTTAGATTAGTAATTTTATAAATACCACAAATCTTTTTAGTTCCTAAAATACGATTACACATTTCAGTTGTTTGTTTTTGAAAATAAGTAGACCATATTAGTTTACTTAAAATAACAGGTTGATGCAATGATAATTTTACTGTTTCTAATTTCATTACATCTTCTAAATCTTTATCTGAAATACTTAATTTATAAAATTGCAAATTTTGTTCTTTTTCCATTTCGCGGAGATTGGCTTGAACGCCAGCACTAAGAGCTTCCCGCATTTTTTTTAGTTCTTTTTCACAAAGCTCTTTTTCCGTTATTAAATTTTGCATTTTTATATCATACTCTTGTTCAGCTTTAATATAACTTTGTTCTAAAGTATGTAGATATTGTTCACTAGCATAAGAGAGATTTTCTTTATATAAATTTATTTGTTCAGAAATATTATTTTTTTCTTTTTCATGTTGTTCTTCAAAAATTTGTTTTTCTTTTTCTATATCTAAAATTAGCTTTGTTCTCTGTTTGCAAAGTTTATCATATTCTTCTTGAAGTTTTTCAAATTCTGATTGTTCAATTTGTTTAGAAACTGTTATTTTATTTGCGTCTATATAAAATTTTATACCTGCTCCTAAAATACATAGAGCAAGTATAAAAAATAATATTTCAAATATCATCTTATTTACCTATAAAAAAATGCGGGGCAATTAGCCCCGCCGTCATTAAAGTATATAATTAAGCCTTCTCAGGTTCTGGAGCATCCGGGTCGAAAGACTCGCCTTCAGCTGTCAGCTTGATAAACTTAACTGGCTTATGTGTGCCATCTTCCAACTCAATCTCAGCAGGAATTCTTTCCATTAAGCCCTTCTTCTGGAAGGCAGAAGTAACGATACCATTTACGCTACGAACCTCAAGTCCAGTAGCTTCTGCGATATCTGCCGCAGTAACATTTGCTCCACCTAGACTCTTTACATAATCAAATACTTTTCTTGAATTTTCTTTTAATGCCATTGTTTTTATTCTCCTTGTTTTAAATAATAATATTATAGTATTTTTTAGAGATTATCTCATCTCTTGATGATTATATTATATCAAAAAATTTTTATTTTGTCAATAATTTTTTTCTTTGAATATAATCATCTAATAACAAAACATCCTCAAAAGAGAGGGAAGACATTATATTTTCAATTTTTTGTTGATTTTCTTGAACATTTTTGCCCAAGAGTAATTCTTTTTCCGCTTTCACTATCTTTTGAGCAGCTATTTTTAAATGTTTGTTTTGTTTATCTTTCATATATTTATTATATCAAAAAATTTTAAATTTTTCAAAATATCGCAGATAAAGTGCAATCCTTTGCATTCTTATCATCATGTATACCCTTATAAAAGCCATGACGTATAGTATGCTCCTTATTGTCCTTTTCCATACATTGTATCTTGCACACTTTATTTAACCATAATTCTGGATGTTCACTCATAGATTGTTTCATTTCATCAGAAATGCCTGAATGAATTGTTCCTATATTAACAAGAACACCATTTTCATCATAAGCACCAATTTTAATACGAGCATTAAACCAACCCATATAATATGGTTTAGTTACTAATACACTCTTATGGTTAATATCTCTATATGCAAACCAGCCTTTATCTGACCTTTCGCATTCTATCCACTCACCATTTACATCTTTTTCATAACAGATACAATAATTCCATGTATCAGATTCACTTCCATAATACTCCTTAGTTGGTTCTTCAAATCCAATGATAATTGCATCAGCAAAATCAACCTTTTTCGCTTTCAAATTAGTATCAGGTCTTTTTCCAGGCTCATAAATACCAGTTTTCTTTTTAATAACCATACCTTCTTCACCTGAATCAAGAGCAATACCAACTCTTTCATAAAGATTATCTTCCCAAGCTTCAGCTAATTCAATAAAAGAATAATTACTTAAATTATGTAACTCATAAATTTTCTGTAAGATTTTATATCTCATTTCATTATTTACTTTGTTACGAACTAAATCAACTCCATCATACATAATAATATCATGTAAATAATAATGAATTTGTCCCCACTTGCCATTTTGACGCTCAATAGCTTTAGCAGGAAGACATCCCATGATTTCAGTGCAATTTTTTGAACTTCCGCCTGGATAATATATTTCTCCAACTAAAATAGTATGAGGTGGTAAACAATCAAGAGCTTGAATTATACGAGGAACATTTTCAGATTTTTCAGCTTGTAATCCAGTCTTTTTACTTGCAGAACGAGAAAATAAATAAGAATGATTCTCATGCTTTTCAAACTGATACCAATATCCATCTTTCTTTAGCTGACCAAAATATTCTCCACTATCACAGGCTTTTTTAAGAGAAGCATCTGTACTTTGATGAATTAACATAGATTCATACATTACTGCTTCTGGATATAATTCTTTAATTTTCTCTTTATCAAATGCCATTAAATATATTCTCCTTTATAACATCTGCGGTTTATAGCTTAACCACAGATGTTACGTTTCCTTTAATCATTATATTGCCCATACTAATTCTACTCAAAAGAGGGATATCCTTAGCTGAGATACATATAGAGTTTGGTTTTCCAACTAACAATAAATTATCTTCATCATCAACCATTGCGGCGCCTATTACTAAACCTGTAACATCAGTAGGTTTATACGCAACTACACCCTTGCCTGCTCTCGCCTGATATGGAAATTCATCCATTGCACATTTCTTACTAAATCCCTTAGCTGTGAAGATTGCTACTGTATCAGTATTTTTATGAATTGGAAGTCCTACTACAACTTCATCGCCTTCCGCCAACTTAATTGACTTAACACCTGATGTTACACGACCAATAGGATTAATATCATCAGTTGGGAAGTGAATAGACATACCATTTTTTGTAATAATAATCATTTCTTCCTCATCAATAAATGTTACATTTGCTAAAGAATCTCCTTCTTTTAACTTAATTGCCGCGATTCCGGTGCTTCTTTTTACAGAAGTATACTCCTCTAAATAGGTCTTTTTAATAAGCCCTTGTTTAGTTACAAAAAGTACATATTGAGCATTTGTCTTTCTATGTAAAGAACTTACTGCAATAACTTTTTCATCAGCATCCATAGTTAAAAGAGTTCCAATTCTAACGCCTTTAGAAACATTAGTTCCAACTGGTACATTATCAACTAACATTTTATACATTTTTCCTTTTGATGTAAATAACATCAAATTATCTATTGTATTTGTTGAGATAGTATCTAATATAGCATCATCTTCATTTTTAACACCTTTACCATTTCTCTTTTGTGTTTTAAATGAAGATTTAGGGATTCTTTTAATATCTCCAGACTGAGTAACAATTACAACTACATCCTCTGGAATTACCTCTTGAATTTCTTTCTCTTCTTTTGGAACTTCAATTTGAGCTAATTCTGTGCGGCGGTCATCACCAAACTTCGCCACAATATCTTCTAATCTTGCTCTAATATCAGCTTCCTGTAAACTTCTATCACTAAGATGAAGTTCTAATTCAGCTATCTTAACAATAAGTTCTTTCTTCTCATTTTCAAGTTCTACTTTTTCTAATTTAGCTAACTTAGATAATTTCATATCCAAAATAGCCTTTGCTTGAATTTCTGACAACTTATACTTAGCTTGTAAATTTACTGAAGCGACAGCCGCACTCTCTGAACTTTTTATTAACTGAATAACATTATCAATATCTTCCAAAGCAATTAATAAACCTTCAACTATATGAAGTCTTGCTTTTGCTTTTTCCAAATCAAATGTTAATTCCTTTTTTAAACAGTCAATATTATGTTCAACATATATTTTAATACAATCAACTAAATTTAATTCAGTTGGTGTCTTATCTATCAAAGCTACTTGATTATAAGAAATAGAAGATTGTAAACAAGTCTTAGCAAATAATTTTCTCAATATTGCCTCTGGCGCACTATCTTTGTTACATTCAATAACAAGTCTAAGACCTTTCTTATTACTTTCATCTCTTGCTTCTGAAATACCTTCAATTTCTTTCTTTTCACATGCTTCAGCTATATCTTCCAAAATTCCTTCTATTGTTGTTCCATAAGGAATTTCATAAAATATAATATTCTGCTTTTCAATATTATACTTTCCGCGGACTTTCACACTTCCATGTCCAGTTTTCATAATTCCTGGAATATCATTTTTATTTATAATTAATCCACCTGTTGGAAAATCTGGACCAGGTAAAGTTACTTCATTTCCATCCATATAATCATAGATAGCTTGAGCAACTTCTTTCAAATTATGTGGTAACCAGTTACAAGCCATTGCTACACCAATACCTGTGTTTGGATTGCAAAGTAAATTTGGAAAGATAGCTGGTAATGTTATAGGTTCATCTGTAGTTTCATCATAATTTAATGTAAACTCTACATTCTTTTTCTTCATTCCTGCTAATAAGCCAACTTCCGCAATCTTAGCTAATCTTGCTTCTGTGTAACGCATATGAGCAGGACCATCGCCAATTATATTACCATTATTACCATGCCAGTCAATCAATGGATATCTCATAACCCAATCTTGAGATAATCTTACTAAAGCTCCATAAATTGAACTATCTCCATGTGGGTGATACTCACCCATAACATCACCAACAATACGCGCTGCCTTAACATGAGGTTTTGCATATACCCTTCCTTTTTCAAAAGTAGACCAAAGTATGCGCTTTGCAACAGGCTTTAGTCCACTTTTAGAATCTGGAATTGCACGGTCTGTATTCACAGCAACCGCATATTCTATAAAGTTAGTGCCTAACTCTTGTTTAACATCATTCTGCATTGTATGTTGCCTCCTCGCTATGAGCCTTGATGTATGCTTTTCTTGCTGTAACACCAGTTCCCATTAGTTGGTCAAATAAAATGTTTGTTGTTTCAATATCTTCAACAGTTATTTGTTTAATAATACGATTCTTAGGGTCTGTAAGTGTCTCTTCAGTTTCTTCAACACTCATTTCACCAAGACCTTTTAATCTATTAACAGAAAACTTCTTACCTTTATTTTCAATTTTATATTGCTCTAATGCTTCATCGTTCTTTAAATAAACATACCCTTTTGAAGTTGTAATCTTATAAAGAGGTGGAACACCAGCATAAATATATCCATCCATGATTAACTGCGGACAGAAATTCCAGATGAAAGTATAGAACAAATTCTTAATATGAGCACCGTCAACGTCGGCATCAGACATAATAATAATTTTTCCATATCTTAAATCTTCAGGCTTATAAGTTACGCTCATTGTCTTAGGGTCAATAATCAAGCCAAATGCATCAATCATAGTCATAATTTCTGCATTTTTCTGTATCTGTGCAAGAGTTGCTTTTTGAGTATTTAATATTTTACCTCTAACTGGCATAACCGCCTGAGTTAAATTATTACGTGCCATCTTTAAATTACCAGATGCGCTATCTCCCTCAGTGATGTAAATTTCACATTCTTTACGATTTTTACTATTACAATCAGCTAATTTACTATCAAACTTAACTACTTTTTCTTTCTTTTTCTTTTGAGTTTCACGAACAGCTTCTCTAGCTTTCTTCGCTGCATCTCTAGCCTTACGAGCGCTAATAGCTTTATCTGCAATTTCTTTCAGCTCTTTTTCATTATTCATGAACCAAATTTGAAGATTTTCAGATAACGCTTGAACAAATGGTTTAGTATCTATCTTCGTAATACGACTTTTTACTTGTGCATCATAAGATACATTTGGTGCAGTCATATTAAATACAAGATACATTCCCTCTTGAATGTCATCACCAGTTAAGTTTTCATCTTTCTCTTTTAACCATTTCTTCTCTCTGAAGAATTTATTAAACTCTCTTGTTAAAACTGTCTTTAATTGAGTGATGTGCGGACCTGACTCTGTAAGACCTGTATTTACATACGGAACAATAGTAGATGAATAATTAGATGTATAAGTCATAACTAAATCCATCTTATTCTTTCCATCAACGAAGTTAATATTGAAACGATTCTTAATAATTTCCTTCGCGGCAACCGCCTTATCTACTAAATCATTTAATCCATGTTCTGACTTATAAATAATTTCTGTTCCATTATCATTAAGTATAATACTTAAACCTGGACATAAACATGAGATAGTCTCAAATAAAGGCTTAATTACTTTCATGTCAACTTCTGTATGAGTAAAAAATTCCTCACTTGGTTGCCATGTTACACAAGTTCCACTATCTTTCTTAGGATAATCTTCAACTTTTCTTGTATCAAAAACGCCTTCTTTAAAGTCTATCTGTTCAGTCTTTCCATCTCTCCAAGTTACAGCTTTTAACCAATGAGATAAGAAAGTTGTAATTTTTGAACCAATACCAAAAGAACCTAATGATGTTCCTTCATAGGTTCCATCTTCACGATATTTACCGGATGTATTAAGAACACTAAATGCAGCTTCTAATATTGTTTTTCCATCTTCTCTAAATGAATTAGGAATAAAACCTTGCCCATAATCTCGTACACTTATTACATCTTTATTTACTATTACTTCAATTTTGTTACCATGACCTAATCTAAATTCATCAACTGCATTTGATACTATTTCTACTAATAATTGTGTAGAATAGGTAGTATCACCAGCATATACTCCTGGACGGAGTCTTGTAAACTCCAAAGGACTTAATGATTCGATTGAGTCTTCAGTATATAGCTTATTGTTTTCGCTCATCTATCATACTCCTTATTCTTTTTCTTTATTTATATTATAACATATTTTATTTATGTTATCAACTTCATGCCCTTTTCTTCAATAATTTTGTTAAATTTAATTATATTATTGGTAGCAAGGGCATCCGCGAGTTCATTTTCTGTAACATTAGCATGGCCAGTAGTTTTTACAACTTGACAATTAAAAAAATCTTTGCTAAGATATTTATAGAGAGATTTGACTAAATCAATATTCTCAACTCTCTTATTTTTACTATTTATCCAGTTATTTTTTGCCCAAGTAAAAATCCAATTATTACACATATTAACTACATAAGCAGAATCACTATGTATAATACAATTTTGATTTGGATATAAGTTTTCCGCGATTTCAAAAGCATGTAAAACCGCCTTCATTTCAGCTTGATTATTTGTTATTTTTTGCTCTTGTTTGTTATATTTATAAATTACTTCATTATCATTTATTATAACTACACCGTATCCTCCTGGACCAGGATTACCACGACTACTTCCATCTGTCCAAATATGTATCATTCTTTCATCTCCTCAATACTATTATAAACAAGCTGAAGTCTTTGTTTATTTAATATATGTCGTATTTTATTTTTATCATTGTTATTACATAGTCTTAAATCATTTAAAATATGATTAATAAATCTTTTTGTTTTAGGATGCATTGCTATTGGTTTATTAATCTTATTTAACCACCACTGCCATTCACCCTCAAATGTAAAATTATCGCCCATATAAGCTTGACCAGCTCCGAGATAATCACATAACATTTCACAAGCATCTTTAAAAGGCATTTTTAATGAAGTTCCACCATTATCAAAATTATCTTGCCAATATTCATAATGATGTCGATTGCGTCCTTTATGATGCAACCATGCTTTTGAATATCCATTAACTTCTTTACAGGCATCTATTGGACTGCGGGTTCCTTGATAATATTTAACACTTTCAATAAATTCTGTTGGAGAAAATTTAGATAAATCATGCAAAATTCCTCTTAAAGGGATTCCCGCGATAAAGCAATATTTTCCAACATAATATTTATGTTTACAAATTGTTTTAAAATGTTTAAAAGCTTTATTTTTCATCTCTTTTAATCACTCCTAATTCTATTCCATCAAACATAAGTAAAATATTATTACGAGGAAATGCTTTTTCAACTTGATTAAATAAAGCTTGTGCTTCATTTATATCCCATTTTTCACTATTTACATACATAACTAAAGTATCTCCTTCTGATAATGTTAGGTTATTATATTCTTTTAATTTTGGAATAATATTTACTTCTAATGAAGTTTTATTTTCTGTGCTTATTGGTTTGACCATTAAACTTTAATTCCTTTCTATTTATGAACTATATTATTTTTTATTCTAACTTTATTATAATATAATTTTTGAAGAAAGTCAAACCAGTTTCTAAAATCGTTAGTTAAAATAGACAAAAAAAGAGCGAGTAGCAAATTACTACTCGCTTAAAATTAAACTCTTTTAGTATAGTCGAGACAAATCCATCCAGCACCAGATTTTAATTTACCCCAATTTCCTTTAGTTTCTATAATAGTGTAGGTACCTTTATTAGTAATAGTTCCGTTAATTCCATAATTAGTTCCAGGGCCTTTTCTAATATTAAGAGCATTAGCAGTTACCTTTACTAAATAAGATGCGGAAGTTTCAGTTGAAGATGCTGTAGAGCTACTTCCCGCGGCTGTTTTTCCTATTGTTACATAAGAAGCATTTTCAAGATAAATCCATCCTGCATTACTCTTTAAATGACCCCATCCATTCTGAACTTGGTCGATAGTAAAAGTGCCTTTACCTGTACATTTACCAGTAACTGTTCCATTAGGAGTTTTTCTAATATTTAAGTCACTTACAATTACTTTTACCGTAAATGGAACTGCTGGATAATTTTTATTTGTTGCTGTTGTAGGTGTGGTTGAAGTAGGAGTTGTTACAGTTCCGCTTCCTAATTTTGCATTAACTTTATTAGCTAAATCTCCCATTCTTTCGTACATCCAATCTCCAGGGCATGATTTATTAGCAAACCATCTATGTACAGTTAATACCATTTCATCTGCTTTTGGATTATAATTTAAAGCTGTATTTTTATCTGCAAACCATAATAATTTCTTTTTGCCATTACGTTTACAAATATCAGCACATAAATCAATAAGCTTATTATAAACTACATTATTAAAAGCATAAGGTGCTGTTGAATCAGAAGCACATTCAATAGTTACTGCTCTTTGGTCATTAGCATTACTTGATGTACACCAAGAACGATTAGCTTCATCTACTACTAAAACAACTCTACCATCTTTTCCAATACCATAATTACAACTTGCTTGTCTTGAAGAACTTGTAAAACAACCTCCAATACTTTCCGCGCTTAGTTGCCCCACAACACAATGTGGAGAAATTCTATCAATCGTATGAGTTCTTGCTCCACTATGATTAGGACTTTTAACAGTGCAATCTACTAAACTACTATTACTCATCTTAGTAACTCCTTCCATTTCTTTATCATATTTCGACAAATTCCATTTGTTAATTACATTATTTACATTAGTTACATAATTTATAGAAGTTGCATAGCCAGCATTTTTTATTTCTTGTAAATATTGCAAAGGAGTATTTGCAATTTTTACTTTACTATAATTAGCGATATTAATAAATTGGAAATATCCTTCTACTCCTTTTTCCATAGTATCAAAATTAAACCATTGGTCTGTTATAGGTACATAACTACCATCTAATTTTTGTTCTGAACTTCCATCAATAAAAGTGCCATTATTTACAGTTAATCTATTAGCTCGATATTTTAAACCAAAATAATTATGATGTTTAGCTTTAGAGCTAGTTCCATAACCAGATTCTAAACAAGCTTGAGCAATAGCAGGAGAAGCTACTTTAAAGCCATATTGTTTTGCATATTTAATACAATATGGCGCAATGGCTTTTATAAAATCTTCTTGTTGTGCCATATGTAATCTCCTATTTTTGTTCAATATAACTCTGTAAATTAGTATTATTATCAAGCATATTTCTAAATTTATCTAATGCTTCATCTACAAGAATACTAAAAGTTTCAAAAGGAATAACTTTAACTAAATAAGGAAATTTAGCAATAAACATATCATATACATAACGAAGTTTAATTTGTCCAGTACCTGAACCTAATTCCTTTTCAGCCGCGGTTACCGCGTAAAGTAACCATTCTTTAACCTTAGCAATCTGTTCTGTTGTAGGTCTTTTAATAAATGCGTAAATTGCATATCCAGCAACAGCAAGAATAGCAATAGCAGCAACTAAGAAATACCAATAATTAACTAAAAATTCCATATATATCCTCCTTCTATCCTACAGATTCATTATTGTTATTATTATTTAGAGCGGAGTCATAAACAATTCCGCCCACTGTATTTTCTTTTATAGACTTAACTGCATACACAGCAAATCCAAAAACTTCTCCTACTATTGTGCCTATTAAGGTAACAAGAGGAGTAAAGTCTGGAGCAAGTCCAGTTTGTAGTGCTAATTGAATACTTTGGATGGTAGCCCATCCAGTAAATAATTCAACCATAGTACAATTTATAAATAAAAAAAGAATAAGTAGCTTAGTTGTTGTTAGTTTAGATTTATCTTTTAAACTATTTCTTAACTTTGCCTTATCCTTTTCTATTTTTATTTTTCTTTTAAGTAATTGCTTATTTTTTGCCCAATCTTTTTCCTCTTGGACAAGT
>ENA-OOZQ01000952-OOZQ01000952.1-human-gut-metagenome-genome-assembly--contig:-NODE-952-length-19631-cov-1.925112_pt1 | contig 19631 bp, 4 predicted proteins | sample MGYA00241188_ERZ501399 | MGnify/ENA primary metagenome ERZ501399 (study PRJEB25962, sample SAMEA2042658) | human gut metagenome | biome: human gut; feature: human-associated habitat; material: faeces... | reverse complement strand
AAAACAAATTATTACAAAAATACATAAAATAAAAAATCTAGCAGAAAATGCTGGATTTTTTATTTTGCCGAAAATCCAGCATGCCGTAAGAAAAAAAGAAAAAAATAATATGATTGTTACAAAAGTTTAATAAAAATGTCAAGAATTAACAAAAAAACTAGAAATATGACTTCCGTAAGCGTATTTGGACATAAAAAAACAAATGGAAAAAAGTGCATCTTGAAATAAAAAATAAATTTGTTAAACTAAAAGTAATATATATATAAATCAAAGGAGAAAGCAAAATGGAAAAACGTAAAACATTTTTGAAAATAATTGCTATAGCGATTTCAGTTGTAACAATTTTAGGAATTTTAGTGAAAGGAATATATTCAGCAAATGACAATCATTATGTTATTGATGTTGTAAATGAAAGTGCAACAAGCAAAAATGAAGAAATGCAAATAACAGAAAAGATTGTAAAACCAGCTAATCAACAGTATTTTGATTCAAAAGAATTAAACTATGAAGTAGAATTAAAAAACATAATGCAAGAAAACTTTGAAACACAAGTTGCTATGGTAATAGACACTTCATACAGTATGGGAATAAATGATGCACAAAATGCTGCAAAAACTAAAGCGAAAGAATTAGCAAGCGGTATATTGAATAATGTTAAAAATTCTAGAATTTCTGTATTAAATAATAATAACGTTAAACTTAATATGACTAGTACAAAAACGGATGTTACTACCAATATAAAAAACATAAACAATCAAATAAATGCTTTAAAAGATGGAGAAGGTAGTGATAGTAACATTGGTTTAGATAATGCATATAAGACATTTACAACACCATTGGATTCAAAAAATACTGTAAATAAGTACATAATTGTTTTTACAGATTCAACAGATGAAGTTTCAGAAAAAATGAAACAATTAATGGAAAATGATGAAAACTTACAAATTATATCAATCTTAGTTGATATGACAAGTACATCTTACATAAACAATGGAGTAGCAACAGCAGGAGAAGTATATGTTTTACCAAGTGAAGTTTCAGCAGAAGAAATTACAAATGCAAAAGTACTAGATTTTGATTTGATATATGATGAATTGAATAAAACAATAAGAAATGTAGAAGTAAATAATGTTTTCTCAGATGAAATTTTAAATTATTTTGATATTTCAGACTTTAAGACAACAAAAGGAACTGTAGCAAAAACAGAAAATGGTTATACATGGAATGTTGAAGAAATGAAATTTTCACAAACAGAAAAATTAACATTTAAAGTTACCTTGAAATCAAATGTAGATATAGATGCAGGTGTAATATTTAACGAATTATACACAAACAAAACACAAAATATAAAATACAATACATATAAAAATTCTACAAATAAAAAACAATTAGAAGGAACAGATGCGAGAGAAAATACAGAATCAACAGTTATAAAAATTTGTCAAGGTTACGATTTAAAAATAAAAGCAGTAAATGAAGCTAATAATAAATTAGCAGTAGACGGAGCAACTGTAAAAGTAGAAGGAAAAAATGAAGCAGGAGAAGTAGTTTGTGATATTACTAAACAAACAGATAATGACGGATATATAACTATTACAGCAAGTGATGCAAGAGCATTAAGAGGAGATGGAACAATAACATATACAGTTTCACCAACAGAAGTAAAAACAGGTTATATTTCAACAGATCCTATAACATTTGATATAACAAATAATAAGACAACAAGAAAACTTGTATTTGACAATCATGAATCTAATATAAATGGAACTGTAAATGAAGAAAAAAGAAGTGTTGAAGTCATAATGCCTATTAATGCACAAAGAATAGATTTTGAAATAAAATCAGTTGAAAATGGAAATGACCAAACAACAGTGTCTGATTGTGAATTTGAATTAATACAACCAAAATTAAATAACAAATATGAAATGGATGTGTTAGCAGGTAAAACTGATGAAAACGGAATATTACATTTTTCTCCAACAGTTATGACAAAAGATGGAACATACAATTATATTTTAAGACAAGTATCAGCACCAGACATGTATGAAGTAACAAATTTAACATTAATAGAAATAACATATAAAGATGGAATAATAACAAAAATATCAAAACAATTTAATCCAAATATAGATACAGAAGTATGTACAGATAAAGAAAATCATGTTTTGATTACAGTAAAAGATGAAAGTTTAAAAACAAATCCATTTGATTTACAAATAAATTTAAGTGATGATAAAGATGGAACAAAACTAGAAGGTGTAACATATTTGGTTTCTACAACAAATTCAAATAACCAAGTTAGAAATGAATATGTAACAACAAATGAAGATGGTCAAATAAATACAAAAATCTATGGAAGTGGTAATTTAAATATTAAAATTACAGAACAAAGTCCAAAAGTTGGATATGTTGCAGATACAGTTTCAAAAAATTTAACAATTGACAGAAATAATAATATAATAACAATTTGGTATAAAACAGAAAATCTAGATGTAGAACAAAGTACAAGCCAAGAAGATATAATTGTAAATTTAACAAGTACAAAGAAAAATAAACAAAATATAGTAAGAGTATCTTTAGTAGATGCTGATGAAAATGATGTTGATATTGGAAAAAATGTTATATATTATTTGAAAGATACAGAAACAGAAATCCAATATGGACCAGCAGTATCAGATAAAAATGGTGAATTATCATTTACAATAGAAAATAAAGAAGAAGGACAACACAGATATTCATTAATAGTAGATAAATCAAGTGTTCCAAAAGAATATGATGTTGAGCAAGTTGCAGATCATATCGGATTTAATTTGGTATTTGATGGAGAAGGCTATATAGTAGATGAAAATGTTATAGATAATCAAACTATTATAAAAGACTACTATTCAAAAGTAACTAATGAAACAAGTATGGAATATACATGTTTTATAACAGTTGGTTATAAATTAATAGAAGATAACACAGTAGATTTTAGAGTACAATTGAACGATAAAGACGATACTCGTAAAGCTCTTGAAGGAGCAAAATACAATATTAATATTGAATGGGATATTAATGGAGTAACGAGAACAAAAACAATAAAAGAAAGACAAACAAATTCAAATGGAATTATAACAACAAGAATAGTAAAAGCTGATCAAGTAAGAATATATGTACAACAAGTTGGAGCAAGTGCAGGATATACTATTGACACAACAACACAAGAAATATATCTAAGCTTTAGAAATAATGGATTAACAAATATAACATCACAATCTCCATATGATAGAGGACAAACTAATGTTAATGAACCAAATCAAGGAGCATATATAAATGGTGGATCAACAATTGTATATCAACATTTAAACAAAAAGAGAACAGCAGAAGATACTTATCTAAATTTAACAATAAATAAACTTGATACAAATGGAGCATATGTAGATGGAGTTTTAGTTAATATAAAATCAAATATTTTAAAAGACAAAACTGATGGGGCATTAAATGACAAAAAGACAACAGGTGAAAAAGGTTCAGCAGGAACAATTGCATATGATTATAAGAGTTACTTAGAAGATAAAACACATAATGATTATATAAGAGTTCCAAATATAGGAAAAGAAGGAACAGAGAATGATGAAATAATTTATGATTTAGAAATATCTGAATTATCAAGAAAGAATAATGATCCATCACAAGATACAGTAAAAAATGGAACAACTGTAAAATTAAGATTAATATTTAGAGAAAAAGACAATAGAATTTTATTAACAAATGTTGAAACAATATATGGAAATAGACTAGTAAAAAGTAAAACATTTTCAAGTGCAGGAGATAATAGTGAAGGAAGAGCAGAAGAAGATTCTTTAGGTGTATATTTAGCAAATATTACATTAGATTTATATACAAATTATGATGAAGTAGGAAATCTAGCATTAGACTTAAAGAAACAAAATAATACAGGAAATGAATTAACAGGAGCAGAATATGATATAAAAGTTGTAAATCCTGATACAACAGTAGTTAGAAAACATGTTAAAGTTGATAATGGAGATGAAAACTCTGCAATAGAATTAACAGGATTATCTGTAAATGTAGGAAGCTTAATTTATATAACAGAAACTACAGCTCCAATTGGTTATGGAGTAAATACAAATGCTGAAACATTAGAAGTAAAACAAATTACTGATGATGGAGAAGTTGTTTTAGAACAAATAGATCAAGCATACTCAGCAAACAGATTAAAATTAGAAAAACAACAATCAACAACTACATCAGCAGGAACAACAAAGAGTAACTATTTAGTAACATTAACAGATTATTCTTTAGATAAATTTGAATTTAATATTAATGCAGTTGATTCTACAACATTAAATGGAATAAATGGTTATGGATTTAAAATAGAAAGTTCATTAGGTGCTCAAAAAACACTAACTACAGATTCTGAAGGAAATGGATTAGTTAATGTTGGAGGAAATATAGAAAATAGCACAATAACATACACAATAACATCAAATAAGGTAGCAGATTATTATAAACCATTTAAAAATACAATAAAAGTAAATGTAGTATTTGATGTTTCAGGTAATGTTGATATTGATAGCACAATGAATGCACAAACAGATGCTAATTATGGAAAAATATGGAGTATTAAAAACTTAGAGACAAGTGGAAAAATAAATATACAAATTCTATTAGATCATCAAGATCCATTAGTAGTAAATGTAGAAACTGTTGACAAAATAACAAATGCAGTATTAAGAGATACTGAATACAAAATAACAGATTCTCAAGAATTACCAGGAACAGGAAAAGAAACTATACAAGTAGGATATTGTTTAGAAAATGGAGTAAAAACATACAAACTAATTCAAACAAAAATAAATAATTCTTATGCCAAAATGTCAGATAAGACGTTTAAAGTAACATACACAAACGAAAAAGTAACAGATGCAACTCTAGATAGTGATAGAGATGATGATACTATAGCAATAACTGGTAATAAAGCAATAAAAATAAGAATATATGTAGAACCAAAAGTACCATTTGAAATTACAAACTTATATTATTTTGAAAACACAACAAAACTACAAGGTGCAAATTTTGAAGTAACAGAAGTATCTGGAGGAGATAGAGGAACTGGAACAACAGATGCAAATGGAATAACAGGAATATATTCAGGTATATTAGGAACAAATCAAGAACTTATATATAAAGTAAAACAAACATCAGGAGCAAGTTCTTATGCAACTGTAGAAGAATTCTATGTAAAAGTTAAATATAACGAAAATAGAGAAATAACAGAAGCAAAACTTGTTGATAACAATGGAAATGATGTTGAGGAAAATAGATTTGTAACAGTATCATATGCAAAAACTTCAACAGCTTCAACATACAATGGTAATACAAAAGGAATAGTAAAAATACAAGTATTAAATTATCCAGAATTTAAAATGAACATTGAAAATGTAGATAGAAGAGATGGAACAACAAAAATAGCAGGAACTGAATATAGTGTATCTTCTAAATATACAACAAGTGAAAATCAAGAAGTTTCATTTACAAGTACAAGTGGTGTAATAACAAATACAGATGGTATGGGAATAGCACATTTAGACAAAACAAAAGATAATACAGTAGTAACATATACAATAAAAGAGGTTAAACCAGCAATTGGTTACCAAACATTAGGAAAAGACATAGATGTTGTAGTTACATATGATGAAAATGGTTATGTAAGTAATGTAACATTGAAAGATAATGATAATATTAGTCAAATTGCTAGTGTATCAAAAAGCGAAACTATGACTAATGATGTTGACAAATTCCAAGTTAATGTACAATTAAAAAATAATCCAATATTAAAAATCAACTTAACAGCAGAAGATAGTGTAAACCATAATACAAAAATAAAAGATATTGGTTTCCAAATTGTAAGTAAATATGCTGAAAATGTATATTCTAATTCATCAGCGACAAATAAAGTAAATCAAACTCAAACACCAGAAACATCTTATACAGATATAAATGGTTATACAGCATCATATTTAGATAGAACATTAGAAAATAAAGATATGTATTATACAATTAAAGAAGTTCAAAAATCTTCAGGTTATAATTGGCAAGATAAAGACATTATTATAAAAGTTACATATGATAATGATGGAAAAATATCAACAATTACTCCAACACAAGGAGGAGAATTAATTAATATTACATCATTTGATAAAGATAACTTTGAAATAAATATGGAAATATATAATGAAGAAATTAAAGAATTTGGAATTCATTTAACAGCAGTTGATACATACAATGTAAATAAAAAATTAAATGGAATGAGTGTAGAAGCATTCTTGACAGATTCTACAAGACCTACTGATTATGTATCAGATGGAAAATATGAATTAGTTGGAGATAAGGCATTATTAACAGGAGCTGACAGAGATAATAACGGAACACCTGATATTTCTTATGGTGAAGATTATGAATCTATGGGACAATATACAAAAGGTGCAGGAACTAGAACATTAAGATTAGTTATAAAGAATGATTCAAAACAAACAAAGCAGAGTGGTTATTACTTAGATAGTTATGATGGAAGTAATTCTGGAAATAATGTTGGTTACTATACAGGAACACACTACAATCAAGATGCAAAATATCAAACAGTTGCATATCAATGTTTAATTAATGTAACTTTTGATGATGAAGGAAAAATAACTGATGCAAGATTAAATACAGGATTAAATACATATATAGGTTGGCTAGTAGATGGAAGATATGTTCAAATAGATGAAAACAACTTAATAGATCATACAAATTACAAATTGAATATTACTTTAAAATTCTTCCCAATGTTTGATTTAAAATTAAATGCAATGGATAATTATACATTCCAAAGTGAAGTTGATGAAAATGGAAAACCAATTTCATTAGATGGAGCTAAATATACAGTATCAACAGAAAGAAAGAATAGTACAAGAGAAGAAGATGAATTTGTTAAAGCTGGATATATAGGAAGAGGAAATACATATGGAAATGGACATATAGTTGATGGTTCTATTTATGAAGATACAAATGAATTATTTGTACCAATAGAAAAGAATTATACAAGATTATTCTATGTATATGAGCAATCAGAGCCAAAGAATTATCAAAAATATGTAGATAGATACATAACAAAAGAAAATCAAAAGTTAGTTGCAATAATAAGTGTAAAATTTGATGAAAATGGAGAAATTGATTATAACAATTCTATAGTTAGAAAAATAAATGATAATATAATTAAACCATATATGAATGAAAGTGGAAATGCATCTTTATCATCTAACAACATCAAAGAATATAATTATTATTATAACAAAGATAGTTCAAATAGAAATATTGATTTCTATATAGGCTATGCATTAACAACAAAAATAAGTGTAAAAGCAGTAGATGATATATCAAATAATCCAATAGCTAATATTAGATTGTACCCATTTACAAATAATACATATGTATCAAATACTTCATATGAATATAATACAGTATCATTCAGAGATACAAATTCAGATGGAAAAGCTTCATGGAATTATTGGGGAGCTGCAACAAATGATAATGTAAATAAATACATAATAGCTTCTTCAAGAATAGGAAGCAACTACAATGGTTACTTCTTCCCAAGCGATATGGCAAATACAGGACTTGGTGGAAGTGGAAACGAATCAGATTATTATACAGAATTAGATATAACATATGATAGTAATGGTAAAATCTCTAATGTACAATCACTAAAAGCAGATTTATGGGGAGATGACAATGTTGCAAATATCTCATGGGATTCAGCAACAGGAAATGTTTATATAAATATGCTATATAGTAGAAAATTACAAGTAACATTAAATAAAGTAGACTACTATGATAATACTATAAATAATTTATCAGCCGGATTTAATGTCACATCTAATAAAGGATTACAAACATCTATAAATGCAAAACAAATGACAATATTAGGAAAAGTCTATAAAGACACAACAGTAAAATATACTTTATCTGAAACAAGATTACCAGAAGGTTATTACCCAATATCAAAACCAATAGATTATTACATAACATTTAATGATAAAGGTAATTTCTCAAAAAATAATGTAAAATCAGATAGTGATTACTTTGAAACAGTAAATACTGTTGAAGATACACAAAAAATAAATAAAACAACACCAGATTTAACAATAAATATAAAAAATAAACCATCATTTAATTTAGATTTACAAGTAATTGATAAATTTTATAAAAATTATGGTTTGAAAGATGCATATCTTAAAGTTACAAGTAGCAAAGGTGATGTTGCAGCAGGTAATCCACAAACAGACAGCAGAGGCTATGCAAATGTAATAGCAGGACCAGTATATCCAAATGAAATTGTAAGCTATTATATAGAACAAACAAATACAATTGATGAATATTATGCAAATACAACAAAGATAGAATTACAAGTAAAATACAACGAAGCTGGAAAAATAGAAGATTATAAAATAATAAAAGGAAATGATGTAATTAATAATTTTGATTCTAGTAAATTTATGAATGATAGAGAAATATCAATGCAAATAATGAATATGCCAAAAGATATAAAAATTGGTATATACAAATATGATAAAACAACAAATTCAGCTATGGCAGGGGTATCTTTTGAAATAACAAAAACAGATATTAATTCAGGAAAAAGTACAGTAACAGATATTATAACAGAAACAAATGGAGTTGTTATAACATCAATAGATACATTTAATACATCATTAAGTGGTAAAACAATAAAATATACAATACATGAAAAAGAGACACCAACTTCATATAGAAGTATGGAAGATGTAGTATTTATAATCAGATATAATGCAGATGGAAGTATTGCCTCATGTAATCAAGTTGCAAATGATAATGGAATACTAAATATAAAAACAAAATTAGAAATTGCTACAAATGGTAATATTAAGATAATTAATGGACAAAGAGTACACTTTAAAGCAACAATTCCAAATGATAATGCATACAACTTAATAATTAAAGACGAAGATATAAATTATGCAGGATTAGGAATTGAAAGAACTCAATATGATGTAAGTATAAATGGAGAATCATATTCAGCAGAACAAACAAATGAAAATGGAATAACAACAATAGAAGATTTAACACAATCTGGAGAAATAACAATTAATATTGCTGAACGTCAAATAGGAGAAGGCTATAAATCAGATATAAATAATAAAGTATCTATAAAATTACAAAAAGGTGTAGATATATATAGTTTGAATTTAGACTCTGAAAGTGAAGGTTATGTTGATGATAAAAATGCTACAACAACAAATGCAATAGTAAAAGTTGATGAAACATATGGAAATATAGAAGTTACATTTAAAAATGAAACAAAAACAACTTTAACGGTATTAAAACAAGATATTAATTCAAAAGTTGGATTAAAAGATACAGAATTTGAAGTTATAGCACAACAAGTTGACAATAACGGAGCAGAAATTGGAGAAGCAATAACATTAACAACAGATGAAAATAAAACAACAGATAAAAATGGTATGTTAAGTTTTGAGTTAGGAGTTGCTCCGCAATCTCAAATATGGAAATATACATTCAAAGAAATAAATCCACCAGAAGGTTACAATCCAATTGTTGATTTAGCAATGACAGTAACATTTGACCAATATGGAAGAATATCAAATCAAGTATCAAGTAAACAAAGTAGATTAAATGCAGTTATGGAAGATAATTATTATAATTGTCATAACATATATGCAATCATATATAATGGAGATGTATCACCAGCTTACACAGTAAAAGTAGTAACTGAAGATGAAGAAACAGGAAAGAGAATTAATGGTTCAAGTATATATATGAACATAACAGATGCAACAACAGGAAACTTGATAACAGTACAACCAAAAACAGGAGCATCAGCTAGTAATGGTTCAATATCTCAAACATCAAATTTAGGAATAGACGGAAAGAATTATACAGATGAACAAATAAATGCAGAAGATAGTAATGCGCCTGTAATTGTAGAAAGAGGATTAACATATATTGATAATATTGATTATGAAGGAACAATAAACATAGAAATAAGTCAAAAAGGAACAGCAAAAGGATATGTTTATGGTTCACAACATACAGATGGAAATATTCAAATATCAACAAAATATGTACCACAATTAGATAATGATCCTACAGCTGAATTTACAGTAGTACAAAATGATGGATTTAATGTTATAGTTGATAATTCAAATAGAACAATAACAATTAAAATATTAAATGAATCACAAGTTGTATTTGATATAACAACAACAGAAAAAGCATCAAAACAAGAAACAGAAAGAGTAATAAAAGGAGTAAACTACAATATTACAGCTGAAATTCAAACTGCAACAGATAGTATCTTAACAGATATTGATGTTACAACACCATTATCAGATGAAAATGGACAAACAATAGGAAATGTTGGAAAAGCTTATGCTGGAAAAACAATAGTTTATACAATACATCAAAATACACCAGAGAAATATAAAGCTATCGAAGATATTCAAATAGAAGTAAAATATGACTCTAATGGTTATATTAAGTACTATGAACTATTATCTTCACAAGATAATGCAAGTATAAGTATCGAAAAAACAAAAGATAGAACAATAACAATTAATGTATATAATACAAAAATATTAAATGGATATACAGTATATGTTGAAAAACATGCTATGGATACAGAAATTGATGAAGAAGCTTATAATAGAGTATTAGCAGGAGCTAAATATAAAATAACAGTAAATCAAGAAGAAGCTGGAATTGAATATACAACTTGGACAGATGTAACAGACGAAGATGGTATAATTAGAGGATTAACATTCAATGGTTATGGTTATATAACAATAACTCTTGAAGAATTAGAAGCACCAGATGGATTTGCAATAGATACATTAAGACAAATAAGACTATATAGAGATGCAAATACTGGAAAAATAGAAGAAATAAGCGGAGATGTAAACTTCACAACAAATGAAGATTATACAGAAGTTTATTTAAAACCAGTAGATGTTCAAGCTGATGATAAATTTACATTAATAGTAAATAAATATTCAACAGCAAGTAACAAACGTATTACAGAAGACCAAGCTGAATTCAGAGCTGAATTACAAAAAGAAAACGAAGAGGGACAAATAACTTATAAAAATACAATTGAAAACATATTTACAGATAAAAATGGTAAAGCTATTATGGACAATATAGATATGCCTACAGAAACAGGAAAATATAAATTAATATTAACAGAGATAGAAGCACCAAAAGGATATGAAAAATTAGCCGAACCAGTAGAATTGGAAGTTACATTTGAAAGAGATTCAGCAGGAAAAATTATAATTTCAACAGTATCAGAAGATGAAGAGCATAATGTAACAATATCAAAGATAACAAAACAATTAATAGGATTAAATGTAGGAAATGATGTTGACGATAAAATACAAGAAGATGAATATTCATTAGACTTTACAAAAGTTGATGGAAATACAAACGAAGCAATTCCACAAACAGCAATCTATAAAGTAGCATTACCAGATGATTACAACACATCAGTATATACAGAAACCTCAGAAACAAAATTAGGACCTGGAAAACTAGACTATTGTTATATCGAACAAGATAAAGATTATAAAGTAAGATTAACACACATGAAACTACCATCAAAACCAGGAAGATATACATATGTTATTAAAGAAATTGTTGCTCCAGAAGGATATGCAAAAATTGATGAAGAATTAACATTAACTTTAGAATTTGTAAGACACGAGGAAGATGGAAAACTTTATATTGCAGATGCAACATCAAGCAATGATAAATACTTAAGAATAAATACACAAACACCTAGCGAAACTAATGTAAGATTTAGTGTTGATGTTATAAATTACCCAGCAGAACAGAATAAATTTACAATACATTATGACGCTAATGATAATGGAGAAGGAACAGTTGTACCAGAAGATCAAATAAAAGACAAAGATGTTGATATAGCATTAAGTACAACAGAACCAACAAGAACAGGATATACATTTGAAGGTTGGGCAACATTACCAAATGGAACAGTAGCACAATTTAAACCAGGAGATACATTTACATTAAATCAAGATATAACTCTATATGCGATATGGGAAGAAGCACTATACTTGAAATCTGATAAATATAAAATTTCAAATGAAAATGATTATGCAACAGATACAAATTCAAATGAATATGTAAATGGAGATAAATATATATTTGGAATTAAGCCAGCAATAGGAGCAATGAAAAACTCAGAAGAAAATAAAGGAACAAACCTAGAAGAATTAAAAAATCATATTACAACAAATGCTGATAAAATAGAGGTTATAAAACAAGACAATACAATACTAGAAAATGGAGATTTAATAGGAACTGGAATGAAAATTGTATTAACAAAAGGAAATCAAAAAATTGAAATTATTGCAATAGTATTAGGTGATGTAAATAGCAACGGAAGTTTGGACGGTTCAGATAAAACAAATGCAAGTAACTTTATAAGTAAAGATGATTCAACTAGATTTGATACAATAGAAAAAAGATTATCATTAGATGTAAATTTAGACGGAAAAATAAAACCATCAGACTTAACAGTACTAAGACAAGCATTAGCAAATAATGATAACAGTGGAATGGGGGTGTAGAATATGAATAAAATATTTAAAACTACTATAGTGCTAGTTGTTGTATTAGCAATAATAATGACGCCATTCATATATTCAAAAGCCACAGAAGAAAAACCATATATAGAAATCATCAAAGATATGACTAATTATAAAAAGGACAAAACAATAGAATTAACAATTAGTTTGAAAAACATGAAAAATAAAATATCATATATTGAAGCATATATAGATTATGACAAAGAAATATTTGAAGAAGTTACATCAAAAGATTTTTCAAATAGTTTAAATGTAGATACTTTAAGTTACTTTAGTTATAGTAATAAAGCCAACAAAATAGTAGTCGAATTTGATGAAGATACTGAAGTAACAGAACTTTGTAAACTAAAACTAAAAGTATTGGACAATATTGAAGATATAAGTACAACAAAATTTAAAGTTAGTTATGGAAATTGTTATTCTTATAATGATGACAAAACAATAGAATTTGGTGATGTCACAGAAACATTTGCTGAAAATAATGATGAAGAAAAATTATATTTATCAACAGAAAAATACAAAATTGGTGAAAACAATATAAAAGATTATGAAGATGGAGATAAATATATATCAAGAATTACAAAAGAAACAAAGTTAAAAGATTATATAAATAATCTAAAAACAAATGGAGAAATAACAGTAACAAAAGAAGATGGAACAAAATTAACAGAAGAAGAGTATGTCGGAACAGGCATGAAATTAACAGCAATAAAAGATAAAGAAAAAATAGAATTGAAAATAGCAGTATCAGGAGATTTAAATGGAGACGGAAAAGTTACGGCAACAGACTTATCAACCATGAACCAAACAATTTTAAAAACAACAAAACTAGAAAATGAATATAAGTTAGCAGCAGACTTAGATGAAAACAATAATATTACTGCAACAGACTTGTCTACATTAAATAAAATGTTACTAAAGATTCTATAAAATAAAGTTAGCACTTGAGCCAAAAGGCTTGAGTGCTAGCTAATAATATATTTTTTATGATTTAAATATTGTATTTATAATTTAAATTGATATAAAAATATGTAATAAAAATGTAATATAAATATAATATTCAAGTTATAAAATAATGAAAGTTTAGCTTCCGCAGAGTGTTATAAATTAGACTATTGTAAAATAAAAACAATGTACTTGAATAAAAAAAATATACATGTTAAATTAAAAATAATAAGAAATATTATAAGGGGGATATTATGCGAATGTTGAAAAATCAACCAAAATCTAAAATTATAAGTTTATTATTACTTGTTTCAATATTAATACAAATGGTAATGCCATTAACAACATTAGCAGCAGGGTTAACAGTAAGGTTTTCTTCTAGTGCAACAGAAATAAAAGCAGGAGATACAATTAGTGTTAATATTTATGTTACAGGAGGAGAAACTTCATATTTTTCAGCATATTTAGAATATGATGAAAGTGTTTTTGAAAAAATCACAAAGAATAGCATTTCAATAAATTCTAAACTTATTGCTGATGAAGATTATGGATTATGGACAAAAACATATTCTAATTCAAATGGAGTACAAAAAATAAGTATTTCAGAATCTGAAGGAACATCATTTACTGTACCAGATAATGGACTATTAGCTACAATAAAATTTAAAGCGATTGCAAATGCAACAACATCAACTATAAAATTCAACAATATAGCATTAGTTGATGTAAATAAAAGTGATATTGATGCGGGCAATATGAGCATAAAAATCCCAGAAAGTGGAGCAACTACTTATACAATAACATATAATCCTAATACAACAGATTTAGTAGAAAATATAATGTCAAGCGGAGTAAAAGTAGAGGGAAAAAATTACACAATAGCAAGTGCTCCATCAAGAGTAGGATATACATTTACAGGCTGGAATACAGCAGCAAATGGAAGTGGAACTCCATATGCAGCAAATGCAACATACTCAACAGATGCAGAATTAAATTTATATGCACAATGGCAAATAAAATCAGCAACATTAACAGTAAACCCAAATGGAGGAATTTGGGAAGGAAGAACAACAACACAAACATACACACAAAATTATCAAACAACAAAAGCTATAAGCAATCCAACAAGTGGACCAAATGGTTATATTGTAAGATTTAACTCTAATGGAGGAAATACAATAAATCAAATAATACAAACTCAAAGTTTTTCTAACTGGAATCTAACTGGTGGAGGACAATTAAATGGAACAACATACACATTTGGAGATACAGCTGGAACATTAACAGCACAATATGTAGGAGATGCAATAACATTACCAACACCAACAAAAACAGGAGCAACTTTAAAAGGTTGGTATACTGAAATAACTGGAGGAGAAAGAGTTGGAGGAGCTGAAGATCCATACACACCAACATCAACAACAACTCTATTTGCACAATGGAATGATATACAATATACATTAACAGTAGACCCAAATGGTGGAAAATGGAATGGAAGTACAGCAAATCAAACTGTTATAGGAACATATAATTTAACAACTGAAATAAGTAATCCAACAGCACCTAATGGATATACAGTAACATTAAATGACAATGGAAATATAACTAATGTAATACAAACACAAGATTTTAATGGATGGACAAATTCAGGAAATGGAAAAATAAGTGGAACAACATATACATATGGAGCAGGAGATGGAACATTAACAGCTAATTACACAGCAAATAGTGTAACATTACCAACACCAACAAAAGCAGGTTATACATTTGACGGATGGTATACTACACAAAGTGGAGAAAACAAAGTAGAAAATTCATATATACCAACAAATAATGTTACATTATTTGCAAAATGGACAGCAAACAAATATACAATTACATTTAACCCAGGACAAGGAAATACAAGTACAACATCAAAAGAAGTAACATATGACCAAACATATGGAGAATTACCAACACCAACAAGAGGTGGATATAACTTTGATGGATGGTACAATGGAAATACAAAAATAACAGAAAATGATACAGTAAAAATAACAGAAAACACAGAATTAACAGCAAAATGGCTAGGAGGGACATATACAATAACATTTGATGCTGGAGAAGGAGCAACATCAGAGACAACAACAAAACAAGTAACAAATGAAAATGCATATGGAGAATTACCAATACCAACAAAAGAAGGTTATACATTTATTGGATGGTATGATGAAAACAATAATAAAATAGAAAGTACAACAATAGCAAATAATGTCTCAGATATAACATTAACAGCTAGATATGAAATAAACAAATATAAAGTAAAATTCGTAAATGAAGATAGAACATCTATAATTCAAGAAGTAGAAGTTGAACATGGTAAGAGTGTAAACTTCACAGGAAAAACACCAACAAAATCAAATATTCCAGCAGGTTATAAATCTGAATTTATAGGATGGGATGATGAGGCAAAATTACAAAACATAACAGAAGATATAACTGTAATAGCAAAATATAAAATAACACCAATAACATATACAATAGAATACAAAAACTTACAAGGATCTGATAATTCATTAAATCCAACAACATATACTGTTGAAGATGGAAAAATAGAATTAAAAGATTTACCAGATCAAGAAAATCTTGTATTTGCTGGTTGGTATACAAGTGAAGATGAATATGCTCAAGAAACTAAAATTTCAAGTATAGATACATCAAAAATGGAAAATATAGTATTATATGCACAATGGGAACCAGACCATATATATCTAAAATCAAAAGTATATAAAATAGGCGAAAATGATATTGACATATATGAAGAAAATGATGTATATTTAGATAAAATCGAACCAGAAACAACATTAGAAAACTTCAAAAAGAATTGTAAAACAAATGGAAATATAACAGTTCTAAACGAAAAAGGAATAGAATTACAAGATGAAGAATTCGTAGGAACAAATATGAAAATTCAAGTTACAAGAAAAACAGAAAAAATAACATTAACAGCAGTTGTGATGGGAGATTTAGATGGAAATGGAAAAGTCACAGCAACAGATTTATCAACATTAAATCAAGCTTTATTAAAAATGATACAAATAAAAGATGCCGAATTTAAAGCAGCAGATTTAGATGATAATCAAAAATTAACAGCAACAGATTTATCAACAATAAATAATACAATATTAAAAAATATAAAATTAACATATGATAAGAGCTTAGACAAAAAAACAAATGAATAAGATTTTAAATTTTTAACTTTAAAATATAAATAATGAAAGGAGAAACACGTGATGAAAACAAAATTAAAAACATTATTAACAGTAAGCATTATGGCATTAATAGTAGTAATTTCTACAATATCAAATGCAGCTTCAGTAGGAATGACATTATCAAGTAACTCAAAATTAAAGGCAGGTGATACTGTAACAGTAACAATGAGCTTAGGAAATATTGATGCTGGAAATGGTATCGATACAATTACAGCAGAATTAAACTATGATAAAAATGTTTTTGAAACAGTAGAAACATCAAACTTAATTGCAAGCAACAGTTGGACACCAACATATGCTTCATCAACAAATATGTTAACAGCAGTAAAAAATTCAAAAGTTACAAAAGGTGAAACAGTATTAACAATAACATTAAAAGTAAAATCAACTCTTAGTGTTAAATCAACAACAGTAACATTAAAAGACATTGTAGTATCTGGTGGTAGAGTTCAAGATGGTGGTACAGGAGATATAAATGTAAACAATGCTTCTGTAACAATTAATGCAGATTCAGATGCAATAAGCAAAAATGAAAATACAATTAGTAATACAACAACAACTACAAACACCACTACTAATACTACGAAACAAAATACAACTTTAAAAGATAATACTGTTACAAAAAAGACAACATTACCAAAAACTGGAATTGAACAAGGTGGAGTAATAGCAATAGTTGTTATTGCAATAGTTGGAACATTTAGTTATGTATTATATAAAAAAACTTCAAAAGAAGTAAAATAGAGTAAAAAGAGCGGGTTTTCCCGTTCTTTTTTGATATTTTCATTATTAGCCGGTAATTTACGGTAACAGAAGGAGGTAATATGTTAAAATTATTGTTTTTTCGGCTTAATACATAATTTAAGAAATTCTAAATTGATTTTTTGGGACCCTTTCACTTAGTCCTCGCTAATCGCTCGACGTGAACATTCCCCTAAAAATTAATTAAGAATTTCTAAAATTATTCCAATCGCACTCAAAAACAATAATTTTAACATATCACCTCCTCCTGTTACCGTAAATTACCGGCTAATAACGAAAACTGACCAAATAGTATAAAATGTACTTGAAAAATTTTATGAATTTATATATAATATGAGAAAGTTAATAAAAGAGAGGTAACCAAAATGAGTATTATTGATTTTAAAATGCCAAAGATTAAATTTAAAAACATGAAAATGAATGTAGAAGAAGAATTAAATAATATTGATTATGAAAAAATACAAAGAAAGAATTCAAAAGAAAAAAGAAATACACCATATGAGGATATGACACATTATAAAACAGTAAAAGAATTTTTCTTGAATTCAGTTGAAAAATACCCTGAAGAAGATTGCATATTAGAAAAACCAGACCATAAAACACCATATAAAATAACAACATATAAAGAATTTAAAGAAGATGTTTTTGGTTTAGGAACAGCTTTAACAAGTGTATTAAATTTAAAAGATAAAAGAGTTGTAATTGTTGGAGAAACACAATATGGATGGTATGTGTCTTATATGGCAATGCTATGCGGAGTTGGTATTGCTGTACCAACAGATAGAGAATTACCAGAAAACGAATTAGAAAATATTATAAGAAGATCAAGAGCAAGTGCAGTTATATATTCTCCTAAAAAAGCAGAAGACATCAAAAAAGTAAAAGAAAATATTCCAGAAGTAGAATATTTTATAGAGATGAAATCAGATAAACCATTAGAAGGAAAAGATGTAGGAATTAATGCTTTAATAAGTTTAGGAAAAAATATTATAAAAACAGGAAATAATAGTTTCGCTGAAATAGAAATAGATCCAGAAGAATTTAGAATATTATTCTTTACATCAGGAACTACATCAAATGCAAAAGGAGTTATGTTAAATAATAGAAATTTAGCAGAAAATATAAATGCTGTATCAGCATATGTTAAATTATACCCAAATGATATGTTATTTTCAGTATTACCATTACATCATTGTTATGAATCAACAATAGGATTTTTGTTACCAATATCAACTGGTTCAGCAGTAGCAATATGTGAAGGTTTAAGATATATAGTACCAAATTTACAAGAAGCACATCCAACAGCAATTTTAACAGTTCCTCTATTAGTAGAAAGTTTATACAAGAAAATAAATGAAAAAATTGTAAAAAGCAAAAAAGATAAAATGGTTAATTCAATGATTGGAATAACAAATGCATTAAAAACAACAGGAATCGATATAAAAAGAAAAGTATTTAAAGAAATATATGAAAACTTAGGTGGAAGATTAAGAATAATAGTATCAGCAGCAGCACCAATTGACAAAAAAGTTGGAGAATGGTTAGAAGGAATAGGAATAACATTCTTACAAGGTTATGGATTAACAGAAACAGCTCCAATTGCAGCACTTACACCAGAATATAAAACATCAGTAGGTTCAGCAGGAAAAGCAATTGTTCAAGCTGACATAAAAGTAGAAAATCCAAATGAAAATGGAGAAGGAGATATATTAATAAAATCACCAACTTTAATGATGGGTTACTATGAAGATGAAGAAGAAACAAAAAAAGTAATAGATGCAGATGGTTATTTCCGTTCAGGAGATATTGGTTACATAGATAAAGATGGATTTATATTCATAACAGGAAGAAGTAAAAATGTTATAGTAACACAAAACGGAAAAAATATATATCCAGAAGAAATAGAAATGCTATTAGAAAAACTTGATGAAATAAAAGAAGTAATGGTATATGGAAAAGAGCC
>ENA-OOZQ01000904-OOZQ01000904.1-human-gut-metagenome-genome-assembly--contig:-NODE-904-length-20697-cov-2.771340_pt1 | contig 20697 bp, 12 predicted proteins | sample MGYA00241188_ERZ501399 | MGnify/ENA primary metagenome ERZ501399 (study PRJEB25962, sample SAMEA2042658) | human gut metagenome | biome: human gut; feature: human-associated habitat; material: faeces... | reverse complement strand
GCCGGTAATGACAGCGTTCTTTACAGTTACACTTCCGGCAGGTCTTGGATTGTACTGGATTATAAGCTCAGTTGTACAAATTCTTCAGCAGTTGATACTAAATGCTTTTTTAGATAAGAAAGGGGAAGAGATCGTTGTCACAGTTCCAGAAAAGAAACAACAGCATAGAAAAAAACGCAAAAAATAAACAAGACGCAATCGAACTTGCATTAAAAGAGCTTAACGCAAGCAGAGAGGACGTTGAAATAGAAGTTCTTGACGAGGGTTCAAAAGGATTTTTGGGAATCGGTGCAAGAGATGCGCGTGTTAGAGTAACTCTTATAAAGAGCGAAGAACCTGTAAATGAAACTTATGTTCAAGAAAAAGAAGAAGTAGCAGAAACAGAAGTTAAGCCTGTAAAGCGTGAGCCGAAAGTGAAGAAAGAATCACTTGGCGATCCGGCTGATGACGCTAAGAAATTCCTAAGCGACATATTTAACGCAATGGATCTTGACGTTGCCATTGACGCAAAGATGGATGGAACTTTCCGTGCCAACTGCTACACAAATATTTCTAATGACGGAATGAGCATCCGTACACAGATTTTAGATAAAAAAGGAAAAAAGATAACGGAAACCACCGTACCCGTAAAAGCTGGAGGTGACTGGACTTCCCTGCAACTGAATGTATCTAACCCCGCATTATGGACAGCGGAAACTCCGAATCTTTATCAAGCACAATTCTCTCTATTGGATAAGGCCGGTAAGGTTTTGCATAGTGAAACGGAAAATTTTGGTTTCCGCACGATTGAAGTACGCGAAAGCGACGGACTTTATATAAACGGAGTACGTATCAATGTACGTGGTGTCAATCGCCATAGTTTCCGTCCTGAAAGTGGCCGTACGTTGAGTAAAGAGAAGAATATAGAAGATGTTCTTTTGATGAAAAGCATGAATATGAATTCTGTCCGTTTGAGCCATTATCCGGCTGACCCGGAATTTTTGGAAGCCTGTGATTCTCTCGGACTTTATGTGATGGACGAATTGGGAGGCTGGCATGGCAAGTATGATACCCCCACCGGAGTACGTCTGATTGAAGGCATGATAGAACGTGACGTGAATCATCCGTCTATTATTTGGTGGAGTAATGGTAATGAAAAAGGATGGAATACCGAATTGGATGGAGAGTTTCATAAATACGATCCCCAGAAACGTCCGGTTATTCACCCGCAAGGTAATTTCTCCGGTTTTGAAACTATGCATTACCGTTCTTACGGAGAAAGCCAGAACTACATGCGCTTACCGGAAATCTTTATGCCTACGGAATTCTTGCATGGTTTGTACGATGGCGGCCATGGTTCCGGATTATACGATTATTGGGAAATGATGCGCAAGCATCCCCGTTGTATCGGTGGCTTCCTTTGGGTATTGGCAGACGAAGGTGTGAAGCGTGTGGATATGGACGGATTCATCGATAACCAGGGAAATTTTGGAGCAGACGGTATTGTAGGACCACATCACGAAAAGGAGGGTAGCTACTACACTATCAAGCAGTTATGGAGTCCGGTGCAAATCATGAATACTTCTATCGACAAGCAATTTGATGGCAAATTCTCCGTAGAAAACCGTTACGATTATCTGAATCTGAATACTTGCCGTTTCCTTTGGAAGCAAGTAAAATTCCCGTTGGCAACAGATGCTTCCAATGCCGCTGTTCAAGTACTGAAAGAAGGTGAAGTGCAAGGCAGTGACGTGGTTGCTCACTCGGCAGGCATTTTGGATATAAAAACAAATATCCTCCCCAATGCAGACGCCCTCTTCCTGACAGCAATCGATCCATACGGCCATGAACTTTGGCGCTGGACTTTCCCGGTCAACAAACTGAATCAGCAGACAGAACAGCTTTCTCCCTTGTCCAGTCGTCCTACTTATACAGAGACAGAAAATGATCTTACTGTGAAAGCGAATAAGCGTACATTCATCTTCTCAAAGAAAGACGGACAACTGAAAGGGGTATCTGTAGATAACCGTAAGATTAACTTCGCCAATGGTCCCCGTTTCATCGGAGCCCGTCGTGCAGACCGCTCATTGGATCAGTTCTATAACCATGATGATGAGAAAGCAAAAGAAAAAGACCGCACATACAGCGAATTCCCGGATGCTGCCGTATTTACGAAACTGGATGTGAAAGAAGACGGAGGTAATCTGGTTGTTACCGCCAATTATAAACTGGGCAATCTGGATAAATCCCAATGGACAATTAACCCGAGTGGGGATTTGGCTTTGGATTACACCTACAATTTCTCCGGTGTCGTAGACTTGATGGGTATTCGTTTCGACTATCCTGAAGATCAGGTAATCAGCAAACGCTGGCTGGGTGCCGGACCTTACCGTGTATGGCAAAACCGTATTCACGGAACGCAATACGATGTATGGGAAAACGACTATAACGATCCTATTCCGGGTGAGACCTTCACATATCCCGAATTCAAAGGATACTTTGGTGATGTTTCCTGGATGAATATCCAAACGAAAGAAGGCACTATCAGTCTGACAAACGAAACTCCCGACACGTATATAGGAGTATATCAGCCTCGTGATGGCCGCGACCGTTTGCTTTATACTCTCCCCGAAAGCGGAATCTCTGTCCTGAACGTGATTCCTCCGGTACGTAATAAAGTAAACTCCACCGATTTGTGTGGTCCCTCTTCACAACCCAAATGGGTAAATGGTCCACAAACCGGACGAGTCATTTTCCGGTTTATGTAAATGAATCATATAAAGGTATCCACATTGCGTTGGATACCTTTTTTATTTGGCCTTCTCATCGATTTTTCAAGGAAAAAGGCTATAAGTGGGGAATAATCATTATTTTTGTTTCGTTTTATACATTCAGATTAATGAATTCTTTCCTATGTACACAATACTAATTATAGAAGATGAACCCCGGGTTGCAAGTTTGCTGATGAACGGACTGGAGGAAAATGGCTATCAGACAATGGTGGCTTATGACGGACTAATGGGGTTACGGCTTTTCCAGACGCACACATTCGATCTGGTTATATCTGACATCGTTTTGCCTAAGATGGACGGATTTGAACTGGCGAAAGAAATTCGCAAAACCAATCCCCATATCCCTATATTGATGTTGACGGCATTAGGATCGACGAACGATAAACTGGACGGTTTCGATGCCGGTGCAGACGATTACATGGTGAAACCTTTTGATTTCAGAGAGTTAAATGCCAGAATCAAAGTGCTGTTGAAACGTGTGGCGGGTAATGCACAGGAATTGCCGCAGGAACTTGTCTATGCAGATTTGCGTATTGACCTTCAACGTAAAGACGTAGAACGAAACAGCATATCCATAAAACTTTCTCCTAAGGAATACAACTTACTGTTATATATGGTAGAAAATGCCGAAAGAGTATTGAGCAGGGTTGAAATAGCAGAAAAAGTATGGAACACCCATTTTGATACAGGAACGAATTTCATAGATGTATATATCAACTATCTCCGCAAAAAGATAGACAGGGACTTTGAACCGAAACTTATTCATACCAAAGCCGGAATGGGATTCATACTGACCGATAAATTATGAAAATCAGAACAACGTTGACTTTACAATATGCAGGGCTTACAGCTGCGGTATTTTTCGTATTTGTCATGGCGGTCTACTATGTCAGTGAACATTCGCGTAGTAATGCTTTCTTTCGTAATCTTCAAAGTGAAGCTATAACCAAAGCACATTTATTCCTTAAGGATCAAGTAGATGCCAAAACCATGCAGTCTATTTACCTGAATAATCTGAAGTTTATTAATGAAGTAGAGGTTGCCGTCTATACAACAGATTTTAAAATATTATATCATGATGCTCTGCAAAACGATATTGTCAAAGAAACTCCGGAAATGATAAAGCGTATTTTGCAGCGGAAGAACATCAATTTCTATGTGGACGAATATCAGGCTATAGGACTGGTATATCCGTTTGAAGGCAAAGACTATGTGGTTACTGCCGCAGCTTATGACGGTTACGGGTACGCTAACCGGGATGCGCTAAGGAATATGCTCATTCTCTTATTTATCGGAGGATTGAGTGTATTAGTGGTTGTGGGCTATATCCTGTCTCGAAGCACTTTAAAACCGATACGTAACATCGTGAAAGAAGCGGAGAAAATCACGGCATCGCATATTGATAAAAGATTGCCCGTAAAGAATGAACAGGATGAACTGGGAGAATTGAGTACGACATTTAATGCTTTACTGGAACGCTTGGAAAAGTCTTTCAATTCACAGAAGATGTTTGTCAGTAATGTATCTCATGAATTGCGTACCCCCATGGCAGCCCTTACAGCTGAACTGGATTTAGCTTTATTGAAAGAACGGAGTTCCGAACAATATCAGATGGCTATCGGCAATGCACTGCAGGATTCTCACAGGATTGTAAACCTGATCGACGGATTGTTGAATTTGGCAAAAGCCGACTATCAATCGGAACAGATCACAATGGAAGAGGTTCGTTTAGACGAGTTGTTGCTGGACGCCAGAGAGCTGGTATTAAAAGCCCATCCGGATTATCACATCGAATTAGTATTTGAGCAGGAAGCCGAAGAAGATAATGTGTTGACGGTAATCGGGAATAGCTATTTGCTGACTACCGCTTTTGTGAATTTAATAGAGAATAACTGCAAATATTCTTCCAACCGAACTTCGTCAGTCTTGATAGCCTATTGGGAGCAATGGGCAATCATCCGCCTGTCAGATACCGGTGTAGGCATGTCTGATACGGATAAAGAAAACCTGTTTACACTGTTTTATCGCGGAGAAAACAAGAATATTGCTCCCGGAAATGGTATAGGTATGGCCTTGACACAAAAGATCATCCACCTTCACAAAGGCGAACTTACCGTATCTTCCCATAAGGATGAGGGCACTACCTTTGTGGTGAAGCTCCCGCATATCTAAGAAATTCTAATCGTTTTCTAATACCACTCTAATCATTCTCTAACAGCTTCCCGGTGAAGTCCTCCTTACTTTTGCATCGAATTAATAAATGCAGTTAGTAACTAAAAAAAATTAGAGATTATGGTATGGAAGAAAAAACTGCGTTCACCACAGTACACATTCAATTCAGAGAAAGTATTTTTGGTTGCCACACAACCCGGTAAGTCAATCTATTCATACTTGCAGACAACCAAGCTTGGATTAACACAGGGAGAAGTGCAAGAGCGACAATCCATTTATGGAAGAAACGAAGTGGTACATGAACAGAAAAAGAATCCGTTTATCCTGTTTATCAAAACGTTTATCAATCCTTTCATTAGTGTTCTGACCGGGCTCGCCATTATATCCTTATTTTTGGATGTATTGATGGCCGATCCCGGAGAGCAGGAATGGACGGGAGTCATTATCATCTCATCCATGGTGCTGTTCAGTGCTATCCTGCGTTTTTGGCAGGAATGGCGAGCAAGTGAGGCTACGGATTCTTTAATGAAAATGGTAAAAAACACATGTCTTGCCAAACGTGCCGATGAACAGGAAGAAGAGATCGAGATTACGGAACTCGTCCCGGGGGATATCGTGTATTTGGCAGCTGGGGACATGGTTCCCGCTGATATTCGGATCATCGATTCTAAAGACTTGTTTATCAGCCAGGCTTCATTAACAGGAGAGTCCGAACCGATAGAAAAGTTTCCGGAGGTACGGGGACAGCAGTTCCGAAAAGGAAGTGTCATTGAATTGGACAATATTTGCTATATGGGTTCCAATGTGATAAGTGGTGCGGCAAAAGGAATCGTTTTTGAAACGGGGAACAAAACCTATCTGGGTACTATTGCAAAGAGCCTGGTCGGACATCGTGCCACTACAGCTTTTGACAAAGGCATTAGTAAAGTTAGCTTTTTGTTGATTCGCTTCATGCTGGTTATGGTTCCATTTGTATTTTTCGTAAATGGCTTTACGAAAGGGGATTGGTTTGAAGCTTTCATATTCGCCATATCCGTTGCGGTTGGCCTTACTCCGGAAATGTTACCGATGATTGTGACTGCCAACCTTTCCAAAGGAGCGATAGCCATGTCCAAAAAGAAAACAATCGTAAAGAATCTCAATGCCATTCAGAATTTTGGAGCGATGGACATACTCTGTACTGACAAAACCGGTACATTGACCTACGATAAAATCGTGTTGGAAAAATATATCAATGCAGATGGCAGTGACGACAACAGTAAACGTATTCTTCGTCATGCTTACTTCAACAGTTATTTCCAAACCGGTTTAAGGAACCTGATGGATAAAGCGATTCTTTCCCATGTAAGAGATTTGAGCCTGGAACATCTGAAGGATGACTATACCAAAGTGGACGAAATACCTTTCGACTTTACGCGCAGAAGAATGTCTGTTGTAATAGAAGACAGGCAGGGAAAGCGGCAAATCATCACCAAAGGAGCGGTAGAAGAGGTTCTCGATGTCTGTTCCTATGCCGAGTTCAACGGACAGATTCATCCCTTGACTGATGCTTTGAAAATCAAAGCACAGATGATTAGTGAAGAAATGAATCAGCAGGGAATGAGAGTATTGGCAGTTTCCCAGAAAAGTTTTATCGAGAAAGATTGTAATTTTGCCATTGAAGATGAAAAAGAAATGGTACTGATTGGGTATCTTGCTTTTCTTGATCCTCCGAAACCTTCTGCTGCCGAAGCCATCGAACAATTATATGCGCATGGAGTAGCAGTGAAAATTCTATCGGGAGACAATGATATTGTAGTGAAAGCTATTGCACGACAGATAGGAATTGACACCAGTCATTTTCTTACGGGGATAGAAATAGAAAATATGGACGAAACAGCATTGAAAGAAGCGGTAAAGGATACCACTTTATTTTCAAAACTGACTCCATTACAAAAGACGCAAATCATCTCTCTGTTGCAGGAACAAGGCAATACGGTAGGGTTCTTGGGAGATGGAATCAATGATGCAGGTGCATTGCGTCAGTCGGACATTGGTATATCAGTCGATTCTGCTGTGGATATAGCCAAAGAAAGCGCAGATATTATCTTGTTGGAAAAAGATTTGATGGTATTGGAAGACGGAGTGCTTGAAGGAAGAAAGACATTCGGCAATATCAATAAGTACATAAAGATGACTGCCAGTTCCAATTTTGGTAATATGTTCAGTGTGATGTTTGCCAGTGCATTCCTGCCGTTTCTGCCCATGATGCCGATACATCTATTGATCCAGAACCTGTTGTATGACATATCACAGACAACCATTCCATTTGACCGTATGGACCCGGAGTTCCTGAAGAAACCCCGTAAATGGGATGCGTCCGATCTAAGTCGTTTTATGATTTATGTAGGTCCCATCAGTTCTATCTTTGATATTATCACGTATCTGGTCATGTGGTACGTATTTAGCTGCAACAGCCCCGAACATCAGACACTGTTTCAAACCGGATGGTTTGTGGAAGGTTTGTTATCACAGACATTGATTGTCCACATGATACGTACCCGCAAGATACCGTTCATACAAAGCCGTGCCACATGGCCTGTGATGGGACTGACCTTCTTAATCATGGCAATAGGTATTCTTATTCCTTTCACCGCTTTCGGGCGTTCCATCGGATTGACACCTCTTCCTTTGAGCTATTTCCCCTGGCTGGTTGGAATTTTGCTCTCTTATTGCATTTTGACGCAGATCGTGAAGAACTGGTATATCAGGAAGTTTGTGCGCTGGTTATAGCTTTGTCTGTTTATCTCGCAAATTAAATGTATATATTGTAAAAGATTTAAAATTGAGACGAATTGTCTGTCAAGAGTTTTTGCCCCTAAAATTAATTTCATATATTTAGGAGCAAGAACTCTTATTTATTTAGATTTGCAAACTTTCTAATATTCAGGCACGATGAAACACTATTATTCCTTTCTGATAATAACCTCTTTGTTATTAGCCGGATGCGGGCAAAAAGACCGGGCAAAATCTCAATTCGAATCATCTGTACAGACAGAAGAAAGTTATTCGTTAGCAAAAGAATATATTAAAGAAGCTGTTATCACAGGAAAAGTGTTGAACCGGGATTTTTATCCTCAAGAAAAGGAATTAACTCTCATCATTCCATTTTTTTGGAAAATGGAAAATCAATATCGTACCCCCATACAAGAAGACGGCTCATTTTCATTCCGCTTTCCGGTTTATGCAAAATTAAGAGAAGTTTCCATTCGCAATTATGCGGAACATTTGTATATCCACCCAGGAGATAGCATACACGTGGAAATAGACTTCAAAGATCTTTTTCATCCCAAAGTAACAGGTGATGCAGAAAAGTTGAATCAAGAAATACTGGCATTTACAGAAAGCGCCTACTATTACATACAGAATTATAGTATAAACCCGAATTTGAATATTAAGGATTTTGAGGCTGAATTAAAGAAGGAATATAACTTTCGTTTGGAGCGGAGAAATGAGTATCTGACGAAGTATAAGCCAATGGACGACGTTACGTTATTTACTGAAGAGTTACTGAAACAGGACTATTATTACGCTTTGTTATCCTATGGTAACCAATGCCAGTTTAAAACGAGAAAAGAAATGGACCGATATCATAAACTTCTGCCTGCAATCAATAAGCTTTATAATAAAGGGATTCTTTCGGCACGTTTATATGATATTGCCGATGAGGTAGAACGCTATATAGCTTATGGGATAACATACAAAGATAAAAAAAATCCATCTGTAGAAGAGATTATGTCGGCAGTAGGAGAGAATGAACTGAACCAGTATATATATACCAAAATGACAGTTGGCTCTTTGAATGCGAATGATACACTTGCTTTAACAACGAGGCACACGCAGTTTGATTCGATCGTAAAAATGCCGCATTTGCGTGCACAAGTGATGCAGATATATAATCAGACTAAATCTTACCTGGAAAATCCGCAACCAGTTTCCAATAATTTATTATATGGTGAGTTCCACGAAAACTTAAAGCTAAAAACATCTATGCCTTACATGGAACCCGTCTATAATATACTTGAGAAGAATCACGGAAAAGTGATCTATTTCGATTTTTGGGCTAGGTGGTGTCCACCATGCCTGGCAGAAATGGAACCTTTGAAACAATTGCGGAGTAAGTATTCCACCAAAGACCTGGTCATATACTCCATATGTGTAAGTGAACCCAAGGAAGAATGGGAAGAATGTCTGAATGAGTATTCATTGAAAAACCGGGGAATTGAATGTATTTATGCATCTGATTATTTTGGAAAAGATAGCTTACAGAAAATTCGCAAACAATGGAAAATAGATAGAATGCCCTATTATCTGTTGCTTAATAGAAAAGGGCAAATTGTAGATTTCGGAACTACGGCACGTCCCAGTAATCCACAATTTATATCTCGAATTGAAGAGGCTGTAAAGGACAGCGAATAACAAAAGATAGGTTGTTCTACACGGTCAGTAGAACCATGATAAACAGTCAACATGACTTATCTCCTTTTTGCTGTGTCGAAACTTGAAAAGGACGATAATCTTCCGGTAACCATTGTGGATCACGATGATAGATATATTCTAATAAAGAATCTACTATGTAGGCTTTGCCTTGGGTATGCAAAGTATCATAAAAAGCATTTATATAGCCGTCTATAGCACCTAACTCTTTTAGTTTATTATATACATCCGCACTATAGCGTCCTAACCGTTCGGCTGTATTCTCTATACAATAGATAATAAACTCTAATTGTTTTTCTTTGAGGGTCATATTATTTTCTCCTTTCTTATCTTAATCAATTAGCGAAAAAGATTAATATTAGCAAAGATAGAAAAGTTCTTTCTTTCTTCCAATTAATAGGTATAGTATATCACGTTTCCTTATGGAATATTAAAGTCGCATTCCACATTTTTATTTTTCTGTCTAACGGATTTTATAGAGCCGTAAAGGTTTATTTAGCGATAACAATATAAAATAATTTAGACGACATACTTATATAAAACAGATAGTTATTTATTTTTTCATGTACTAAAAAAAGGGAATTAATAACTGCTTGAATTATAAATTTTGTATATTTGCAACGTTTCTCACGCTGATACCTCAATTCGTGAGGTTAGGGTGGAGTGGGGAATTTATTATATAAAGAAAGACGTTTACTTGACGTTTTGTCTTTGACATATCAAAACTTCGAACATTTTGAGCAGTAGTCAAAACAAAGCAACAGTAGATGGCTGCGTGGTGTGTCTATATTCTTACTGTATCTTCCAAAAGATAGAGTAAGTTATACATATCGGCGTGGGCTTCTGCGTTGCTCGTTCTACTACTGCGGGCAGTTCGAAGGCCTTGATATGTGGGACAAGTAACAGGTACAGATTCCCGCGCTTTTTCTTTTATAATAGCTACTTTTCTAAAAATGAATCGTTCGATTCGGGGAATCTTCGGGCAAAAAAAACAAACTTATGGCAGACATTATTAGTGCTATTATTTTATTAGGTGTTTGTGTCTATCTCTTATTTTGTATTATACCTGCTTATATGGCAGAGAAAAGAGGAAGAAGTGTAATGGGATGGTTCTTTCTATCAATTCTTATAACTCCAATCTATACTGCTTTTATTATTTTTTGTCTAGGGGAAACTGATGAAAAACGTAAAGAGAGAATTTTTCAAGAAGAAGAATGGAAAATTCTCTGTTGGAAATTAAAAGCCAATAAAGAAAATCATGAAAATTAAATATATTTTCTATTACTTGGAATAGCTTCTTGCAAAAAAAGAGCCTCTTACCTAAAAGAGATCAATATTGAAGAGACAAAAATTGAGGAAACTTATGTTAATCACAAATCATTCATAGGCCCTGTTACTTTTGTAGGTGAATCAATGATTCTTATTAGTTGGATGGGATTTGAAATGGCAAGTAATTATAAGAAAGATGGAAGAAAGGAATTATAGAAAAAGGATCTTATTTCAAGATAAATAGGTAATGTTTTTTTAAGATGAGAGAAAAGGTTGGATGAAGATAATTCTATTAGTTATAAGCACTATTGATTATTTGAATAGCTGCTTGAATGATAAAATAAAGTTTGAAAAATGAAAAATAATTGTAAAAATATTATATTCACAATTTCAATTATAGGTAATATTGTTGCTTTTATTATTATAGGTCGTGGAATAATAGAAGAGACTACTGTCACGAAAAATAGTGCGTTATTGAATGTTTGTTTAGATTCCAATTCTGAGCAATATGAAGAAATAAAAAGAGAAAAAACACTAACAGACAAGGAATGTGTAGATGCTTTATTGTATGTTGAAATTAAAATAGCTTTTTTATCAGGCTATATCGCATTTGAGGACTACGATTCTTATATAAAGAATTCTCCAGAGACGGTTAATAAATTAAATAGTATCATTTCTTCTATCAAAGATGAAAAGGCTATCAATGATTTAGATTCTGTTAAAAGAATAATTGAAGGTCGTCCTAAAGCCAAAGATCTGGATAAATGTACTGGAATAATAAGAAAGTATTATCATATTTTAAAAGAAAAACTCAAGATGAAAGAACGTAATGATTTCTATAATTAAAAATAATTATATATTTGCTAGTCTTATTTTTTTCCTAATATAATAGAACTTGAAGAAAATCGATAAATTCTTCAAGGTTTTCTTTTGTCTTGTCTGAATTACATTATTTCTAAACTATATTTTCATGTTCCACGAAAAACAGTAAAAAAATAGAGGAGTAGTAAAAGGGAATGTAAAGCATATCTCCAATTAGTTTTGTCGGAAAATATGATCTAATCATCAATATAGATGTTGAATTCACCGTTGGGCAACCATGAATCCGTCATTGCCCAATGGTGAATTTGCCATCAGGCAACGACAGTTTTGTCCTTTATTGTCTGAAATGTCAAAAAATAAGGAAAGCTTGATGAGCTTTCCTTATTCAAAAGAACTAAAATAAAAAATTAAGCAGCAGGATCTGGAGCTTCCCCTCCTGAATTTCCTCCCGATGGGCCACCATTATCGCCACTTTCGGTAATTGTAGTTCCATCTCCGAACAATTCAATATTTGCTCCACCAAGCATAGCTTTAAATTTACTTCCCGGAGTAAATACGATTTTTCTACGAATGATGGTATGTACATTCACATCATCCTCCTTATCCTGACTCTCTGCATTGATTGCTGGACGAAATGAACCAAATTCATCCAATTTAACCGAAAAGCCCTCTTCTAAAAAAGAGACCATAGTGTCTTGCAATCCTTTTAGCACCACATCTACCATAGAACGGTGAATACCGGTTCGCTGATTGACTTCATCACACAACTTTTTATAATTAAGACTTCCCGCAAGTACATTAGCGGCTACATACTTTTCGACTTTGTTCTCTTTGTCGAAACACAATACAATTTTTTTCTTCTTATACCTAAGACTCATTTTAAAATTAATATTATATATAAATACTAAAAAAAGAAGCCACACATCTGACTTCAGTGCAAAGATAATATCTTATATTTGATTTAAAAACAGAAACAGGATATTTATTTCAAAATACTGTTTTTCAATTATTTATATAATTATATATCAATAATTAGTAATAAATAAATCATTATATTATTATAAATAAAATCTTCTAATAAATTGCATATTAGTTATTTTACGTTTTAAATATAATAATAAAAATATTACACATTAGAAAATATTGCTATGTTGAGTTAATTTATGGTATTTCAAAAAACTATCTATCAACGCTTTGATTCTTTCCATATTGCATCTTCGTCAAATACTTAGTGGGCAATAGGGAAGTGTTTGGATTGTTTTCAATGAGTCACGAAATTATATTAATAGTGAGTACAAAACAGACCTTTTTTCGTCTTTTTTATTGTAAAAATATAGATTGGAATGAAAAATCGACTGAAACAACGAATATTTGCACTTTCTTTATTGGCATGGACAGCCGTATACCCTGCCGATGCACAGCAAATACGCTCACTTAGGGAGCAATTTCAAAATCCGTCAGACGAAGCAAAACCCTGGACCTTTTGGTATTGGATGTATGGTGCCGTGTCTAAAGAAGGCATTACAGCCGATTTGGAGGCTATGAAACATGCCGGATTGGGAGGTACTTATCTGATGCCGATTAAAGGTATTCATGAAGGAGCCCAGTACAATGGCAAGGCGCAGCAGCTAACTCCTGAATGGTGGGAGATGGTACGTTTCAGTATGGAAGAAGCAAATCGTTTGGGGCTGAAATTGGGAATGCACATTTGTGATGGTTTCGCATTGGCGGGAGGTCCCTGGATTACTCCCGAAGAATCTATGCAGAAAGTGGTTTGGAGCGATACGATTGTAAACGGAGGAAAGCTGATGGCTATCCGCTTGCCACAACCAGAGGCTTATGAAAACTACTATGAAGACATCGCATTATTCGCTTTGCCGGTAGAAGACGCAGCGGACGAGATGCAGGCAAAGATTACTTGTGTCAATCTAGCCACGACAGGAAATGTAAAAGCTACTCAAACAGTGAATATGGATGCGGCAGGAGTGATCCGTTCATCCTATCCATGCTATATCCAGTATGAATACGAGCAACCTTTCACTTGCCGGAACATCGAAATCGTTTTAAATGGTAATAATTATCAGGCACACCGCTTGAAAGTAATGGCCAGTGATGACGGAGTGAATTATCGTTTGGTTAAGCAGTTGGTTCCTGCCCGTCAGGGATGGCAGAATACGGATGAGAATTCAACTCATAGTATTCCTCCGACTACCGCCCGTTTCTTCCGTTTCTACTGGACTCCTGAAGGAAGCGAACCGGGAAGTGAAGATATGGATGCTGCCAAATGGAAGCCCAATCTGAAAATAAAAGAATTACGCCTGCATCGGGAAGCCCGTCTGAACCAGTGGGAAGGAAAAGCCGGACTGGTATGGCGTGTTGCTCAAGCTACCAAAGAAGAGGAAGTTGGGAAACAGGACTGCTATTCACTTTCACAAGTCATCAATCTGACAGAGCAATATACTAGTCATTCGAATGGAAAAACATTGACCGCCACTCTCCCCAAAGGAAAATGGAAATTACTCCGCATGGGACATACAGCTACTGGACATACCAATGCCACAGCGGGAGGCGGAAAAGGATTGGAATGTGATAAGTTTAACCCGAAAACGGTACGGAAACAATTCGATAACTGGTTTGCGCAGGCATTTGCAAAGACCAATCCCGAAGTAGCTCGTCGCGTACTGAAATATATGCATGTCGACAGTTGGGAATGTGGCAGCCAAAACTGGAATAAACGTTTCGCTATTGAATTTCAGAAACGTCGTGGCTACGATTTGATGCCTTATCTACCTCTATTGGCAGGTATTCCGATGGAAAGTGTCGAACAAAGTGAAAAGATTCTGCGAGACGTACGTACTACCATATCAGAACTCGTCGTAGATGTGTTTTATCAGGTATTGGCGGACTGTGCGAGAGAATATGATTGCCAGTTTTCGGCAGAATGTGTAGCTCCGACGATGGTAAGCGATGGTCTACTACATTATCAAAAAGTAGATCTTCCGATGGGTGAATTTTGGTTGAACAGTCCTACACATGACAAACCGAATGATATGCTCGACGCTATTAGCGGAGCACATATCTACGGAAAGAATATTATTCAGGCTGAAGGGTTCACGGAAGTGCGTGGCACGTGGGATGAATACCCCGGAATGTTGAAAGCCTTGTTGGATCGTAATTACGCATTAGGAATCAATCGTCTTTTCTACCATGTATATGTACATAATCCCTGGTTGGACCGCAAGCCCGGTATGACATTGGATGGCATCGGACTTTTCTTCCAACGAGATCAGACCTGGTGGGATAAAGGCGCAAAAGCCTTTTCCGAATATGCTACCCGTTGCCAGTCGTTATTGCAATATGGACATCCGGTAACAGACATCGCAGTCTTTACAGGCGAAGAAGTTCCAAGACGTTCGATATTACCGGAACGATTGGTTCCCTCTCTACCGGGAATCTTCGGTGCAGAACGAGTGGAAAGTGAACGCATCCGTCTGGCTAATGAGGGACAGCCTTTACGTGTACGTCCAGTAGGTGTTACTCATTCAGCTAACATGGCGGATCCGGAGAAATGGATGAATCCGCTTCGTGGATATGCATACGATAGTTTTAATAAAGATGCAATCCTTCGTTTGGCGAAAGCAGAAAACGGACGAATAACGTTGCCGGGTGGAGCAAGTTATAAAGTGTTGGTACTGCCTCTTGCGCGTCCAATGAATCCCGAACCTGTATTGTCATCGGAAGTGCAGAAGAAAATCAATGAACTAAAAGAAGCCGGCATTTTGGTACCTTCTTTACCTTATACAGAAGAAGATTTTTCCGTGTATGGCTTGGAACGTGACATGATCGTGCCGGAAGATATTGCCTGGACGCATCGTCGTGGCGAACTTGGCGAACTCTATTTCGTAGCCAACCAAAAGGACGAAACACGCACGTTTACCGCAAGTATGCGTATTAACGGTAGAAAACCGGAATGTTGGAACCCGGTGACGGGTGAAATGAATGTCCATCCTTCCTATCGTATCAACGGAAACCGGACGGAAGTTACTCTCACATTGGCTCCTAATGAGTCCGTATTCATCGTATATCCTGTGGAGGGAGTACATGAAGGCTATGGAGAATCCTCTCTCCAACTGCAAAAGGAGAAAAAAGATACAGCTAAAGCCCCTTTAAACATAGCTTTGGAGGCAAAGGAATATACTATAACTTTTGCAGCTAACCAAAAAATGCTCACACGACAAGAACTCTTCGACTGGAGCCAAGAATCGGACGAACAGATACGTTACTATTCGGGGACAGCGACTTATAAGATCACTTTCCGCTGGAAAAATAAACCGAATAAAGACCAACAGATTTATCTGAATCTGGGAACAGTTTATAATTTGGCAACTGTTCGTGTGAATGGCGTAGATTGTGGCACAATCTGGACTGCTCCTTATCGTGCAAATATTACAGGTGCCCTGAAAAAAGGAACTAATGAGCTTGAAATAGAGGTTACAAATACTTGGGCGAATGCACTGACAGGAGCTGATGAAGGAAAAGCACCGTTTGATGGCATTTGGACTAATGCAAAATATCGCAGGGCAGAGAAAACGTTGCTTCCGGCAGGATTGCTCGGACCTTTGAGTTTTTCTATCACAGAATAAAATAGATTTTTAAGGCACGGATTACGCGGATTACATGGTTTATGAGAATCGTATTACATAAAGTAACAGCGCAATCCATGTAATCCGTGCCCAATTCATTATAATATAGCTAAAGTATGAAAAGTTCAATTATTAAAACAGGTACAATGTTGGCAGGTTTTCTGCTTGCTGCCTGCCTGTCAACACACGCAGAAGTAAAGCTACCGGCTATTTTTTCTGATGGCATGGTGATGCAGCAACAGACCAATGCAAACCTTTGGGGGACGGCGACTCCTCATAAAAAAGTAACAGTGACTACTAGTTGGAATGGAAAACAATATGCAGCAACAGCAGATAAAAATGGGGCATGGAAACTGACAGTAGCTACTCCCGAAGCGGGAGGTCCTTATACTGTGACTTTTGATGATGGAACCCAAAAGACACTGAATAATATTCTGATAGGCGAGCTTTGGCTTTGTTCCGGACAAAGTAATATGGAAATGCCGATGAAAGGCTTCAAAAACCAACCGGTAGAAAATGCCAATATGGACATTCTTCACAGCAAGAATCCGCAAATCCGTCTGTTTACGGTGAAACGTACTTCTACATTCACTCCGCAGAATGACGTTATCGGTTCGTGGAAAGAAGCAACCCCGGCCAGTGTCCGTGATTTCAGCGCAACAGCCTATTATTTCGGGAGACTGGTAAATGAAATATTAGATGTTCCGGTTGGGTTGGTTGTAGCAGCCTGGGGTGGTTCCGCCTGTGAAGCATGGATGACAGCGGACTGGCTAAAAGCCTTTCCGGAAGCGAAGATTCCTCAAACGGAAGCCGACATAAAATCTAAAAACCGTACTCCGACCGTGCTTTATAACGGTATGTTGCATCCGTTAATCGGTATGACCATGAAAGGAGTGATTTGGTATCAGGGCGAAGATAACTGGAATCGTGCCCATACGTATGCTGATATGTTTACCCGATTGATTAACGGTTGGCGTGCCGAATGGAAACAGGGTGATTTTCCCTTTTATTATTGCCAGATAGCTCCGTATGATTACGGGATTATTACCGAAAAAGGAAAGGAAGTGATAAATTCGGCATATCTCCGGGAGGCACAGGCAAAAGTTGAACATCGTGTAGCTAACAGCGGTATGGCTGTATTACTGGATGCAGGAATGGAAAAAGGTATTCATCCCGCAAAGAAACAGGTTGCAGGCGAACGCCTGGCACTTCTGGCTTTAACTAAAACGTATGGAGTGGAAGGCGTGAATGGCGAAAGTCCTTATTATAAAAGCATTGAAATAAAGAACGACACCGTAGTTGTCAGCTTCGAACGTGCCAATATGTGGATCAGCGGCAAGAACTGTTTCGAATCGAAAAACTTTCAGGTAGCCGGCGAAGATAAAGTTTTTTACCCGGCCAAAGCATGGATAGAACGTAGTAAGATGCTGGTGAAAAGCGATAAAGTACCGCACCCGGTAGCTGTTCGATATTGTTTTGAAAACTATGTGGAAGGAGATGTATATTGCGACGGATTGCCTTTAGGGTCTTTTCGTTCGGATGATTGGTAATCGCAAATAGACAAGGTAAAATATGAAAAATATATGAAGAGACTTTATCTGATTATAACCATACTGTTTGTTGGCGTGTCGGCTCTTTGGAGTCAGCATGCCAATGTCATTTGGAATACTCCCAGTCGTAATTCTTCTGAATCTATGCCCTGTGGTGGTGGAGATATTGGGATGAATATATGGGTAGAAGACGGTGATGTTATGTTCTATGTGAGCCGTAGCGGTACATTCGACGAAAACAACTGCCAATTAAAACAAGGGCGTATACGTCTCCGCCTGTCGCCCAATCCTTTCAAAGATGCTAAAGATTTTCGTCAGGAGTTGAAGCTAAAAGACGGATATGTAGAAATCGCGGCAGGAAACACGCAGATACAATTTTGGGTAGATGTTTTTCATCCGATTATACATGTAGAGGTAACAAATGCACAACCGTTGCAGACTGAAGTCTTTTATGAAAATTGGCGCTATCAGGAACGACCTGTCAGAAAAGGAGAGGGGCAACAATGTTCTTATAAATGGGCTCCCCCGAAAGGCTCTGTGACGGAGGCCGACTGTGTTTCCGTGAACACAAATCAATTTCTGTTCTATCATCGCAATCCCGAACAGACCGTTTTTGATGTAGTTGTAGCTCAACAAGGAATGAACGAAGTAAAATCTCAAATGATGAATCCTTTGAAAAACTTGACTTTCGGAGGAACTCTTTTTGGTGAAAACTTAGAATTTGCAGGCACTGCGGATGATGTATATGCTGGAACAGACTATCGTGCCTGGAAGTTCCGTTCTTCCAAAGTAGCCCGGAAAGAGCATTTCTGCATTGTGTTACATACAGACCAGACAGAAACAATAGAAGAATGGGAGCAGGGACTACAAACTGCTTTACAAAGAATAGTCCCCAAAGGCAAAGTTTCATCGAAAACTATCATACAGGATAAAAAACAGACCCGTTCGTGGTGGAATTTCTTTTGGCAACGCAGTTTTATCGAAGCAGATGGTGAAGCAAAAGAAATAACTAGAAACTACACCCTTTTCCGCTATATGCTGGGATGTAATGCTTATGCCAGCGTACCGACTAAATTCAATGGTGGACTCTTCACCTTTGATCCTTGCCATGTCGATGAAAAACAATCTTTTACCCCCGACTACCGGAAATGGGGAGGTGGCACGATGACTGCACAGAATCAACGTTTAGTATACTGGCCGATGCTGAAAAGCGGAGACTTTGATATGATGCCTTCCCAGTTTGATTTTTATAACCGCATGTTGAAAAATGCAGAACTGCGAAGCCGTGTATATTGGCAACATGATGGAGCCTGCTTTAGCGAGCAGATCGAAAATTTCGGTTTACCGAACCCCGCAGAATATGGTTTCAAACGACCGGACTGGTTTGACAAAGGATTGGAATATAATGCCTGGCTGGAATATGAATGGGATACGGTTCTTGAGTTCTGCCAAATGATATTGGAAACAAAGAACTATGCAAATGCTGATATTACCCCTTATTTACCTCTGATCGAGAGTTCGCTGACATTCTTCGACGAACATTACCGACAACTAGCTTCCCGCCGGGGACGGAAAGCGTTGGATGGTAACGGACATCTGATTCTTTTCCCGGGTTCTGCTTGTGAGACATATAAGATGACTAATAATGCCAGTAGCACCATCGCTGCTCTAAAAACAGTATTGGAAACTTATGGAAAGAAAGGAGAGATGCTAAAGACAATCCCTCCGATTCCATTGCGGTACATAGAAATAAAAGATACGTTGAATCCGACTATTGCTCCGGTCTTGAAGCAAACAATTTCGCCCGCTGTAAGTTGGGAACGAATTAATAATGTTGAAACGCCACAACTTTATCCAGTGTTTCCATGGCGTATTTATGGAGTAGGAAAGGAGGATCTGGATATAGCCCGTAATACCTACTTTTATGACCCGGATGCCATCAAGTTCCGTTCGCATACCGGATGGAAACAAGATAATATATGGGCTGCCTGTTTAGGCCTGACCGAAGAAGCAAAGAAACTATCTTTAGCCAAATTATCGAATGGACCGCATCGTTTCCCCGCATTTTGGGGACCGGGATATGACTGGACACCCGATCACAACTGGGGAGGTAGCGGCATGATAGGACTTCAGGAAATGCTATTGCAAACAAATGGAGAACAAATACTCCTTTTCCCGGCATGGCCGAAAGAATGGAACGTACATTTCAAACTTCATGCTCCGGGCGAAACAACAGTAGAAGCCACTCTGAAAGACGGAAAAGTGACAGACTTGAAAGTTTTACCAGAAAGTAGAGAAAAGGATATTGTTATAATGATTGAAAAGGAAAAATGATAATTTTGCGGAGTGCCCTGAAAGGGCTTAATTATATAGCGTAGGGCAACGCCCTACGTAAAAACGACAATCTGAATTTGCGCCCTGAAAGGGCATAATTGTATACAGTTCCGCCCTTTCAGGGCACCCCAATAAATATATAATTGTAAGGCTTTCAGCCTAACTGCTAAATTCCCATTTAACGAATGAAATATATAAATAAAGAATTATGAATAAAAGACCATTTATCATCTTATCAGCTTTTCTATTGCTGTTCTCTTTGATAGAAAAAGGGCAGGCTACAGAAACTTACCGTCTCGAGACATCGGTTGCCGGATTCATTCAGCTTCCCGGTAGCGGGCGACAAGTCTATAATTTCAATCCGGGATGGCGTTTTTTCAGAGGCGATGTCCGGGGAGCAGAAGCGGTAAACTTTGATGACCGTTCCTGGAATGTCGTTTCCACCCCTCATACTGTAGAGTTGATGCCGGCCGAAGGAAGCGGATGCCGCAATTATCAGGGACCGGCCTGGTATCGTAAGCACTTTGTCCTCCCCGCTGAAACAAAAGGGCAACGGGTAGTGCTTCATTTTGAAGCAGCTATGGGCAAACAGATCCTTTATCTGAATGGTAAACGCATCCAGGAACATCTGGGAGGTTATCTACCTTTTACTTTAGACTT
>ENA-OOZQ01000897-OOZQ01000897.1-human-gut-metagenome-genome-assembly--contig:-NODE-897-length-20794-cov-2.678239_pt1 | contig 20794 bp, 24 predicted proteins | sample MGYA00241188_ERZ501399 | MGnify/ENA primary metagenome ERZ501399 (study PRJEB25962, sample SAMEA2042658) | human gut metagenome | biome: human gut; feature: human-associated habitat; material: faeces... | reverse complement strand
CAGAGGGTTGCAATAGCAAGAGCACTGGCAAAAAATCCAAAGATTCTTCTCTGCGATGAGCCTACAGGTGCACTTGATTACCAGACAGGCAAAGCTGTGCTGAAGCTGTTACAGGATACTTGTATTAAACATGGTGTTACGGTTGTTGTCATTACACATAATCTTGCCCTCACACCTATGGGAAATAAGGTTATCCGCGTTAAAAACGGAGTTATATCAGACGTTACAGTCAATGAAAATCCGGTGCCGATAGATGAAATAGAATGGTAATATTTACATATTTTGGAGGATTTATATATGGGTAAGACAGTTATAAAGGATACTTTCAGGGAGATAAAAGGCTCTTTTGGAAGATTTTTTGCCATATTTGCCATAGTGGCTATCGGCGTGTCATTTTTTGCAGGCATAACGGCATCGTCATCTGATATGAGATATTCGTCAGACAGCTATTATGATGAATATAATCTTTTTGATTTAAGACTTCTTTCGGATGCCGGTTTTACGGATGATGATATTAAGGCAATTCGTGAAACTGATGGCGTAAAAGGCGTGTTTGCAGCACATGAGGCTGATGTGCTTACTACAATCGGCAATGCACAGGTAACAGTGAGAGTGATGGGTGTTCCTGAAAAAAATCGTGCAGATGACAATGAAGATTATATTAACAGGCTGCGTCTTAAAGAGGGCAGGCTCCCTGAGAGTGACGGAGAATGTGTGGTTCGGTATTCTGATTTTTATGACGGAAAAGTTGATATTGGTGATACAATTACTCTTCGCTCCGGAGATGAAAAGGATATATCTGATACGCTGAAATTCAATGAATATAAGGTTGTGGGACTTGTATACACGCCGTATTATGCAAGTTATGATATTGGACAGAGTTCGACAGGAAGCGGAAAAGTAAATATATGTATTATGGTAAATGACGACTGTTTTGCAGGAGATTATTATACAGAAACATTTGTGACAGTAGATGGTGCAAAGCAGCTTAATACGTATAAAGATAAATATTTCAGCTGCGTCGATGATGTCAAGGTAAGGCTTGGAAATACAGGTACAAAGCAGATTGAAGCAAGAAGAAGTGATATAAAAAATAATATAGAAAATGAAAGACAGGCCGCATTAAATAAAGTATACGATTCTGTGCGTGAGTCGGTGAGGGAACAGATTTATTCGCAGTACCGTGCATATTATCCGGGTATAGACATAACATCCATGGCAGAGCCGCTTGTTGAACCGGCTGTAAATCAGGCTATTGCCAATCTTGATTTATCTGAAATCAATGATAAGTTTGACAAGGCAAAAAATGAAGCTCTTGGCAGTGAATGGAAATGGTATGTGCTTGACAGAAATTCACATTATTCATTCAGGGATTATAAGTCTAGTGCAGACAGAATGGATGCGATAGCGGTAGTATTTCCGGCATTTTTTATTCTTGTTGCGGCACTTGTGTGCCTTACAACTATGACAAGAATGGTTGATGAACAGAGAGGCCTTATAGGTACTTATAAAGCAATTGGATATGGCAAAGCTGCAATAGCCATGAAGTTTGTGCTATATTCGCTTATGGCATCGCTTTCAGGAGGAATAATCGGATGTATATTCGGTCTGAAAGTATTTCCTCTGATTATATATAACAGCTGGAATATTATTTATTATATGCCAAAAATAAAATATGCTAATCATATTATTCTTTCGATTATTGCAATTGCATCTATGGCAGCAGTTATTGTGGCTGCTACGCTTGCAGCATGTATGAGTGAACTTTCGGAGGTTCCGTCAACGCTTATGAGACCGAAATCACCGAAAAAAGGCAAGAAGATTTTGCTTGAGCATATTGGAATTATATGGAAACATCTGTCATTTTCAGGGAAAGTGACTGCAAGAAATATATTCCGGTATAAAAAGAGATTCTTTATGACAGTTGTCGGAATTGCAGGCGGGTGTGCACTCATGCTTGCTGGATTTGCGATAAAGGACAGTGTTTCTGCATTTATACAGAAGCAGTTTGTACAGATTATAAAGTATGATGCGACAATAAGTTACAGTGATGAATCGGTGCTTGATACAGTTAAATCTGATGACAGAATCGATGATTATGATACTATACATACATATCTTTCGGATGTCGGAAATGCAGAAGTGATTGAGGATGAAGACAAGCAGCAAAAAGAAGATATAACCATAGATGTTGTGGAAAATGCGGATGAATTTGAAAAATTTATTCTGTTAAGGAAGCGTAATACAAATGTTACGTACAAGCTGGATAATGATGGTATATGTATTACAGAACAGCTTGCAGGAACGCTTGGTGTAAGGGCAGGTGATACTATATATCTTTCATCCGATTCAGGAGTAAGAAAACCGGCTGTTGTATCACATGTGGTTGAAATGTATACAAACAGTTATATATTTATGACAGCCGGTTATTATGAAAAAGTTTTTGGAGAAGAATATTTACCGAATGCAATTCTTGTAACCCTGACGCAGAAAAATGATGATCTGCAGAATGAAGTCGGAAGTGATTATCTTTCAATGGATAATGTAAAAGGAATAACATTCTGTTCTTCTAATATAGAAAAGTTTAATAATATGATTTCATCAATTAATCTTGTTACATATGTATTGATATTATCGGCAGCAGCTCTTACGTTTGTAGTTTTGTATAATCTTATTAATGTGAATGTTTCTGAGCGTATACGCGAAATTGCAACGATTAAGGTACTTGGATTTTTTGACAAAGAAGTTGCATCGTATGTTTATCGTGAAAATATTGTTATATCAATAATAGGTTCGCTTGCAGGACTTATACTTGGAAGAGGACTTCATTTGTATATAATGAAAACAATTGAGATGGATAATGTAATGTTCGGCGATGCAGTGCGTCCTGTATCATATGTATATTCATTTGTGCTTACGATGATTTTTGCATTGTTTGTCAATCTTGTTATGTATAACAGACTAAGGAAAGTACCTATGGTTGAATCATTAAAATCAGTTGAATAACGTGATTATTTTAAATACATATTTGGGACCTGCCTTTCATATATTATGAAAAACAGATAAACAGGAGAAAGGAGCAGTGTCTGATTTAAAAGAAATCACATGTCTTTTGCCGGAACGGTTAAAGCGGATTGTAGAGACGGAAGTTATGGTGCCGGGGAAAAACGGATTTTGTAAGCTTTCGGAAATACGAATAAGGATTAACCGTCCGGCAATTCTTATGTACAATAATAATAAAGAGAAAGTTATTGAAAATATAAAGATAACATCTGATGATATTGCATACATTATACAGATGGTGACAAGGTATTCAATGTATGCATATCAGGACAGTATACGTCAGGGATATGTGACTGTAAAAGGCGGCCACCGCATAGGTGTGGCAGGACAGGCGATAACCCGGGACGGACATATATGCGGACAGAAATATATATCATATATAAATATACGTGTTGCACATGAAGTGGTTGGGTGTGCAGACGAAATAATTGATTTTATATGCAGCGGCGGATTTAAAAATACACTTGTCGTATCACCGCCGGGCTGTGGTAAAACAACGATTCTGCGTGATATTATAAGACATATTTCATATGGCATTGGATGTGTTCCGCTAAAAGTTGCCATTGTTGATGAACGTTCCGAAATAGCCTCGAGCCATGTTGGAATTCCGCAGAATGATATAGGAATACGCACAGATGTTCTTGATATGGGGCTTAAAAGCGAGGGGATGATTATGCTTGTAAGGTCAATGTCACCTCAGGTTGTTGCCGTTGATGAAATAGGAAGCATGGAAGATGTAATGGCAATAAAGCAGATTATAAACTGCGGATGTCATATCCTTGCATCAATACATGGTTATGGAATTGCAGACTGTATTAACAGACGTGAGCTTGCAGGGATGTTTGGAGCTAATGGATTTGAAAGAATAGTTGTACTTTCGGACAAGAATGGTGCAGGAACGATAGAAGAAATAAGGGCTGTAAAAAATGGGGGATTATAATGGATATCATAAAAATTACAGGGGCAGCAGTTGTTCTTATGTCGAGTTTTATGCTTGGAATGTACTTTGTTGTAGTAAATAAGACACGTATAAAAAATCTTGCAGATATAGATGAGACATGGAGAACAATATCGGCAGAAATCAGATTTCAGTCGGGAAGTCTCCCCGAGATATTTAAAAGATTTGCATCGCATGAGTATTCATTTGGCATAAAAGCACTTTATAAAGACGTATATGAGAATATGGTGGTTGACAGTGAAAAGGCAGCATTTGACATTATATGGAGGGAGAGCGTCAGAAATAACGCATCAAAAAGCTGTTTTTTAAGGGAAGATGAAGAGTTTCTTATGCAGTTTGGAAATATGCCGGTGCATCTTGATATACAGACACAGACGGACTTTGTCAATCATATGATAAGTATGCTTGATGACAGAATAAAAAAAGCACAGGATAAAACGGACAGCCAATGCCGGATATACAGATGTATGGGTATTGCAGCAGGAGTTTTTCTTGTGCTTGTTTTGATTTAAGGAGGGGTGCCGGTGGAGGTAAGTCTGATATTTAAAATTGCGGCAGTTGGAATTCTTGTATCGGTGTTAAGCCAGGTGTTAAAGCACAGCGGCAGGGAGGAGCATGCGTTTCTTACAAGTCTTGCAGGACTTCTGCTGGTGCTTTACTGGCTGGTGCCGATAATTGTGAATCTGTTTGAAAATATGAAAAAACTGTTTGATTTTTAATGCTTTTAACAGACTGGAGTGTGCTTTATGAGTGTTTTAAAAATAGCTTCAACGGCTGTGTGTGCCGTGTTTTTTGCGATGATTTTAAAAAATGCGGGAAGCCAGCTATATGTGCTTGTGACGATGGCTGTATCTGTGCTTATTATTATTGCGGTTGCCGGGAAAATATCCGGAATTATTTCACAGATAACGAAGCTGTCATCATACCTTAGTAATGCGGGGCAGTATATGGCACTTATGATAAAAATAATAGGAATTACATATGTGGTGCAGTTTACATCAGATTTGTGCCGTGACAGCGGATACAGTGCATTGGCTGGACAGGTTGAGGTGTTTGGAAAAATAACAATAGCAGCAGTGAGTATTCCTGTTGTAAGCATGCTTCTTGAGACGGTGGAAAAATGCGTGGGATATTAAAAAAATTATTGTGTGGCGTGTTAGTATTTTTATATGCAGCATCATTTGTGATGTTGGCTTATACAAGTGTAAATGCTAAGTCTGTGACGGAAAAAATCGGAAATTCTGTGGAAACAGATAACGATGGGGATACGGAAAATGCTGAATATGGATTATCTGTTGACGATTACGATTTTTCTGAAATTGATGAAATTATGAAAAAATACAGTTATGACAGGGAAAATACGGATTTTGAAAGTCTGGTGAAAAGCATAGCAGAAAGTGATTATTCACAGACAGGCATTATTAATGTGGTTATAAAGAATTTTCTGGCAGTTTTCAGGGAAAATACTGATACAGTTATAAAAATAATTATGCTTTCACTTCTGTCGGCAGGAATTAATTTTATTATTCCGTCATTTAATAAAAAACAGGTTTCAGATATATCGGAGATAATGCTTTATACAGGACTGGTAGTTATTGTTTCGGGATTTTTTTATTCATCATGTGTAGAGTGTGTGAATGCTATTGATGCCGGCCTTAAAATATATAAAGCGGTAATACCGGCTTTTCTTTCGGCTGTAACATTTATGACAGGGAGTGTGACAAGCGGTGTTTACTATGAAATGATGCTTCTTATGATAACAGTTGTTAATATTATATTTAAAAATGTGCTTCTGGGGCTTATTAAAGTGGATTTTATGCTTATTGTGGCAGATGCGTTTACAAAGAGCGAAAGATTTTCCAATATATGTAAATTTATTCCGCCTGTTATTAAATGGACATGCAGAATTGTAATTACACTGTTTTCAGGAGCCGGATGGATTAAGGGGATGATAACTCCTGTTAAAGAGAGTGCAAAGAAAAAAGCGGTATATAAAGTGCTTAAAGTGCTGCCGGGAATAGGAGATTCAGCAGAAACGGTTTCTTTTACGATATTTTCGGCGGGAAGTGTGATAAAAAATGCAATAGGCATCGGAGGTGTTATATTGATAATATCGGCTGTAAGCCTGCCTGTGATAAAACTTTTAAGTTTTACTGTAATATTAAAGTTTACTGCTGCTGCAGTCCAGCCGGTTGCCGATAAAAAGTTCGCGAATATACTTGATGCTTCGGGAACGGTGACTGGTCTTATGACGCTTCTTGTTGTTATGTCGGCATGTCTTTTTATATTGTTTACTGCGATAGTGTGCACAGTTACAAATAATAGTTGAGGAATAAAATATGGATAAGCTTCTTGGCTGGGTAAAACAGATATTTGTCATAAGCATTTTGTCAGAACTTGTAATTCATATTCTGCCTGATGAAAAATATGAAGGAGTTGTAAGGCTTCTGTGCGGCTGTATGATAACTGCTGCCTGTATAATGCCTGTGCTTAATATTATAAATGCGGAATATGATGCGGATATTGATTTATTTGCAAAAACTTCACAGATAAGTGAACTTAGGTCACAAATAAGATTTTCAGGAAAAGACTCGTCAGATGTCATGATTGAAAAATATATAGAAACACAGCAGGAATTCGTCACGAAAAAGGTTATGGAAGAGGGATTTACGCCATCAGAGGTTGAAATAGTAATTGACACAGATGAAGACAGTGATACATATCTTGATGTCCAGAAAATAAATATTGCAATTGATAAAAAAGATAAAAAAATATTTTATGGTGAAAATAATAAAGAAATTGTGATATCGGAAAAAGTTATTAATCTTCGTAGCAGCATAGCACAATATTATGAATTAAATTCCGGGCTTGTTAATATTTATATTTTATAAGAATGTGGTGTCATAACGGATGTCTTTACCGGTGCCCGCATTAAGAGGCACGGAAAGGGGAATTTGTTTTATGGATAACGGATTAGTTGAAAAAATGTTGAATAAATCGGGAAAGGAAAAAATATTAATAGTATTACTCATAGGAGTATTGCTCCTTGTAATTGCAATTCCTGTAAAAAGTGACAAAACAGGCGGATATGTATCGGGCAGTGATACATACAAAACTTCTGACGAAGAAATATCGGATTATGATGTATATATGGAACAGCGTATAGAAAAGATTCTGTCACAGGTGGACGGAGTCGGCAAAGTTAATGTTATGGTTACGCTTGAAAATACGGATGATACAGCTATAGGCGGTGTTGTTATTGTGGCACAGGGAGGTGATAATGGTTCGGTTGTATCTAATATTACATCAGCACTTGAGGCGTTGCTTGGAATACCCGTCCATAAAATAAAAGTATTAAAAATGTCATAATTAGGGAGGCAGTTTTGAAAAAAATCAAAAAAAATCAGGTTATTATCACGGCACTTGCCATTATGATAGCTGTTGCAGGCTACATAAATTATACGGGGAATTTATCGGATATTATTTCAGTCAAAGATACTAAAGATGCAAGTTCAGACGGAGTTGTAATTGATGAGAATACGGGCGAAATCGTAAATAATGATGCAGAGCCGGATGACAATTCACTCATGGAGCCTGGTAGTGTCATGCTCACATCAGGAAGCAGCGTGTCGGACAGTATTATATCTGAAGCAAAGTTAAACAGGGAACAGCTTCGTGCAAAAAATAAAGAAATGCTTATGGAAATAGTAAATAATGAATCGCTTGATGAAGCAGCAAAGCAGGCCGCTGTAAATAAGCTTGCTGATATAAGTGATACATCACAAAAGGAAATTGCAGCTGAACTTCTTCTTGAGGCAAAAGGATTTTCCAATGCTGTAGTGTCTGTGACAGACGGAAATGTGGATGTTGTAATTAACAGTACAAAGCTTGATGATACGTTAAGAGCACAGGTTGAAGATATTGTTAAAAGAAAAACAGGAGTAAGTGCAGATAAGATTACAATAAATATTTGCAATAATTAGGATTTTTTATTATAATGAACCTAATAACAATTTGACTTAGGAGGTTCACTATGACTAAAGAGTTTGAAGATAAAGGAAATAATTATTCTATTCGTGAGAATGTAAACATTGGCGAGGTTCGTGTTGCTGATGAAGTCGTTGCCATTATAGCAGGACTTGCAGCTACGGAAGTTGAGGGCGTTGAGTCTATGGCAGGCAATATTACGAATGAACTTGTTGCAAAACTCGGAATGAAGAATCTTTCAAAAGGTGTTAAGGTTACGGTTGAGGATAAGACAGTTACAGTTGACCTTGCACTAAATATAAGATTTGGATATGAGATTCCAAAAGTATCAAAGAAGGTACAGGAAAAAGTAAAATCAGCAATTGAAACTATGACAGGTCTTGATGTTGTAGCAGTTAATATCAAAATTGCAGGCGTGAACATTGAAGCAGAATAAGTTGTCTGAATAATTCAGGCAGGCTCATTAAACGCCAGACCGTATTTATAATATAAGCGGTCTGGCTTTAAAATTATACAAACAGGAAATGGAGAAAATTTTATGACAAGATCAGTTATGAGGGAACATATTTTTAAGATACTTTTTCGTGCAGAATTTTATGACACACAAGAGATGGCACAGCAGATTAATTATTATCTTGAAGAAGTTCCTAAGGTTACTGAAAAAGAAGTGAATGAGATTACAGGTAAAGTGCTTAATATTGTAGATAAGATACCTGAGATTGATGAGATGATAAACTCAGTATCAAAGAGCTGGCCAACAAGCCGTCTTGGCAAATCAGAGCTTACAATTATGCGTCTTGCCGTATATGAAATTAAGTTTGACGAAGATATTCCTACTAATGTAGCAATTAACGAAGCTGTTGAACTTGCAAAGAAATACGGTGCTGACAATGCACCTTCATTTATCAATGGTGTGCTTGCACAGCTGGCAGACTGATTAGCATATTGGGGAGAATAATGTAATGGCGGGCGTATATACGGTTGCACAGATGAATTCTTATATAAAAAATATGTTCCGTCAGGATTTTGTCCTTAGCAGGGTTGATGTCAGGGGAGAAGTGTCAAATTGTAAGTATCATACTTCCGGACATATATATTTTACTTTGAAAGATGAGAGCGGGACACTTGCGGCGGTAATGTTTGCAGGACAGGCCAAAAATCTGTCTTTCAGGCTTGAAAACGGCATGAAAGTTGTTGTCAGCGGAAGAATCGATGTTTATGAGCGTGATGGAAAATATCAGATTTATGTAAATAATATTACAGCTGACGGCATAGGAGATTTATATAAAAAGTTTGAAGAGCTGAAGTCGTATTATGAAGAGATGGGATATTTCTCAAATGAGTACAAGCGTCCGATTCCGCAATATGCTTCAAGGATAGGTATTGTCACTGCTTCGACAGGTGCTGCCATACATGATATTTTAAATATTGCACACAGAAGAAATCCCTACGTTTCGCTCACGCTTTATCCGGCTCTTGTACAGGGAAAGAATGCTGCACAAAGCATAGCACAAGGCATACGCACGCTTGATGCGATGAATTTTGATGTTATTATTGTCGGCCGTGGCGGTGGTTCTATAGAAGATTTGTGGGCTTTTAATGAAGAACCTGTAATTGAAGCAGTCTTTAATTCCAATACGCCGGTCATATCTGCGGTTGGACATGAGACTGATTTTACGATAACTGATTTGCGTGCCCCACCGCCGTCAGCGGCAGCAGAACTTGCAGTATCTGATATATCTGTTACACAGTCACGGATTGAAGGATATATGGAACTGTTAAACCAGTTGATGGAACGAAAGTTATACATGTACAGGTCACAGCTTGAAAATAAAAAACTGAAACTTGAACATTTAAGCCCGATGACAATTCTTGACAGCAGAAGGCATCAGCTTATCCAGACAGGACAGCGTATGGAAAATGCAATGAATAATATATTATTGTCAAGAAAGCACCAGCTTGAAATATATGCTTCAAAGCTTCATGGTTTGTCACCGCTTGAAAAACTAAGCCAAGGATATTCTTATGTTGAAAGTATACAGGGAAAACCTGTTAATTCAGTGAAAAATATTGATGCTGGCGACAAAGTAAAAATATATTTTAAAGACGGAAATGTTGATGCACAGGTGCTGGAGGTAAATAATGGCAAAATCAGCGACAATTGAGGAATCATTTGAAAAACTTGATAAAATTGTGTCACAGTTAGAAGACGGAAGCCTTTCCATGAATGAAGCGTTTAAGCTTTATAAAGAAGGCGTCCAGCTTGTAAATAACTGCAATAATATGTTGGACAAGGTTGAAAAACAGCTTGTTGTTCTTAACGGAAGTGAGGAAACAGATGATGTTTAAAGATGAGTTAGATAACCGTTTATTATATATTAATTCTGTGATTAAGGAATTTCTGCCGGAATCTGATAATGAATTATATAAAAAGATTATAGATGCCGCATGTTACAGCGTTGAGGCGGGCGGCAAAAGAATACGCCCGATGATAATGCTTGAGACATACAGGCTTTGTGGCGGAAAAGATGAAGAAATTGTAAAGCCGTTTATGGCTGCACTTGAATATATACATACATATTCACTTGTTCATGATGATCTTCCTGCTATGGATAATGATGATTACAGACGTGGAAGGCTTACAACTCATAAGGTATTTGGTGAAGATTTTGGAATTCTTGCAGGTGATGCACTTCTTAATTATGCTTATGAGGTGATGACATCGGCAGTTTGTGCAGATTCACCGGAAAATATGAAAAACTGTGCCGGTGCGGCAGCGGTTATAGCAAGGAAAGCCGGTATTTTTGGAATGGTCGGTGGACAGTCGCTTGATGTGCTGCTTACAGACAAGCCTGTAAATGAAAAAGAGATGGAATTTATATTTAATCTTAAAACAGGTGCACTTATTGAAGCGGCATTTATGGCAGGTGCAATACTTGCAGGAGCCGGTAAGGAGTGTGTCAGCCAGCTTGAAAAGGCAGGAAATCTTGTTGGTGTGGCGTTCCAGATTAAGGACGATATCCTCGATGTCACAAGTACACAGGAAGTTCTTGGGAAGCCGGTATTCAGTGATGAAAAGAATAATAAGACAACATATGTAAAGCTTTATGGAATGGAAAAAGCCGCTGCTGATGTAGAAAATATGTCGGAAAAAGCTGAGAGCATCGTGAAGAGTATTGGAGATAATGAATTTTTAATTGAACTTATAAATAAACTGATTAGCAGGGAAAAATAATTATGATTCTTGAAAAAATCAATAAACCTAATGATATTAAAAAACTTGATCCAATTGAATATAATCAGTTAGCATACGAGATAAGGCAGTTTCTTATTGAAAATATAAGCAAAACAGGCGGACATCTGGCATCTAACTTAGGGGTGGTTGAACTTACAATGGCTTTGCATATTGTATTTAATCTGCCACAGGATAAGCTTATATGGGATGTAGGACATCAGTCTTACACACATAAGATTCTTACAGGTAGAAAAGACCTTTTTGGAGGGCTTCGCAAGTTTGGGGGAATGAGTGGCTTTCCTAAGAGGAATGAGAGCGATTATGATGCGTTTGATACAGGACACAGCTCGACATCTATTTCGGCAGGACTCGGATATGCCTGTGCAAGAGATGTAAGAAAACAACATTATGATGTTATTTCTGTCATAGGAGACGGTGCACTCACAGGCGGTATGGCATACGAGGCGTTAAACAATGCATCGCGTGTAAAGGGCAGCTTTATTATTGTTCTGAATGATAATACAATGTCTATCTCGAAAAATGTCGGTGGTGTTTCTGAGATGTTAAGTAACATACGTTCCTCAGATTCGTATTATGACCTGAAGGACAGTGTTGCCAATACACTCTATAAGCTGCCTAACGGAGACAAGCTTGTTGAATCAATTAAAAAGAAAAAGAGTAATCTGAAACAGATAATTTTTCCGGGACAGATGTTTGAAAGCATGGGGATTTCTTATCTTGGTCCTGTAAATGGACATGATATTGATAAGCTTATAAAAATCTTCAGAATAGCGAAAAGAATTGACAAACCTGTCCTTGTCCATGTTGTAACACAGAAAGGGCACGGGTACAGGCCGGCAGAGAGAAATCCAAGTAAATTCCACGGAATTGCACCATTTGATATAAAGACGGGTGAACTGCTCAAAAAATCGGACAAACCGACATATTCGGATGTATTTTCCGATGAGATATGTGAGCTTGCAAAAAATGATGATAAGATTGCTGCTATAACAGCTGCGATGCCAGACGGAACAGGACTTGCAAAGTTTGCAAGATGGTTTCCTGAAAGATTTTATGATGTCGGGATTGCGGAGGAGCATGCTGTCACATTTAGTGCTGGACTTGCGGCAGGCGGATTGAAACCTGTCTTTGCAGTATATTCGTCATTTTTGCAGCGTGCATTTGACCAGATACTGCATGATGTGTGTATACAGCAGCTTCATGTTGTATTTGCGATTGACAGGGCCGGACTTGTAGGAAGCGACGGTGAGACACATCAGGGAATATTTGATTTATCATTTTTAAATTGTATTCCTAACATGACAATTTTTGCACCAAAAGATGGGGAAGAGTTAAAGCTTGGACTTCGTTTCGGACTGCAGGATTACAATGGCCCTTTTGCAATAAGATATCCAAGAGGAGAAGTAACGGACGCTTTTGATGATTTTGAAACAATGCCCGTTGTCTACGGAAAAGCAGAGATGATTCATAAAGGCAGTGAAATAGCACTTGTTGCGGTTGGCTCAATGGTTGAGACGGCATGTGAAGTAAGAAAGATTCTTAAAGAAAAAGGATTAGATGTCACAGTTGTTAATGAACGTTTTATTAAGCCGATTGATGCCGGCATGATTCATAAATTGTCATTTGACCACAAACTGATAGTTACAATGGAGGAAAATGTAGGACTTGGCGGATTTGGAGATACAGTCTGTCAATATGCAGATGATTCACAGCTTGATGTGAAAGTGCTTAATATTGCACTTCCTGATGATTATGTTGAACATGGTAATGTATCAATTCTCAAAAAAGAAGAAGGAATTGACGCAGCAGGTGTGGCAGACAGAGTGTTATCATTTTATACAAATATATAGAGGAAAAAGATATGGCAAAAGAAAGATTGGATGTTCTTCTTGTGAACAGAGGACTGGCTGTTTCAAGGGAAAAAGCAAAAGCAGTTATTATGTCAGGCTGCGTATATGTAGACGGACAGAAAGAAGATAAGGCTGGTTCTACATTTCCTGAAGAGGCACAGATAGAAGTAAGAGGCAATACACTTAAATATGTAAGCCGTGGCGGACTCAAATTAGAGAAGGCTATGGAGAATTTTGACGTTACGCTTGAAGGTAAAGTATGCATGGATGTAGGTTCGTCAACAGGCGGTTTTACGGACTGCATGCTCCAGAATGGTGCAGTTAAGGTTTATGCTGTAGATGTGGGACATGGACAGCTTGCATGGAAACTCCGTAATGATGAGCGTGTTGTCTGCATGGAAAAGACAAATATACGATATGTAACACCGGAAGATATTGCGGACAAAATCCAGTTCTCAAGCATTGATGTTTCATTTATTTCGCTTACAAAGGTTCTTGGCCCCGTAAAGGCACTTCTTGCCAAAGACGGACAGATTGTATGTCTTATAAAACCACAATTTGAAGCCGGCAGGGAAAAAGTGGGCAAACATGGCGTTGTCCGTGACCCGGCTGTACATCTTGAGGTTATAAATATGGTTATTGATTTTGCTGTTTCAATTGGATTTGAAATTAAAAATCTTACATTTTCACCGGTAAAAGGACCGGAGGGAAATATTGAATATCTTTTACATCTTCAAAATCATGCAGAGGGAACATATGAAGAAGTTCCTGTTGATGCATCCGCAGTTGTAGAAGAGGCACATGCTGCACTTGACAAATAAACAGGAGTTGGCAACTACCATGAGAAAATTCTATGTTATTTCAAACAAAAACAAGGACCCTGAACAGGTTTGTGCAAAAAAAATCTGTGATTATATTATAAATGCAGGGGGAGAATGTGAATATTACAGTTCTGACAAAATCCAGCAGTCAGATGATTATAATTATACTGACAAATCAATTGTACCTGAAGATACAGAATGCGCCATTGTTCTTGGAGGCGACGGGACGCTTCTTCAGGCAGCGAGAGATTTAAATGAGCTTAATATACCTCTTTTTGGCGTAAATATCGGAACGCTGGGTTTCCTTACAGATGCCGATATGACATCATTTGGCAGTGCAATTGATGACATACTTGCCGGAAATTATGAGATAGACAGACGAATGATGCTTAATGGCAGGATTTTCCGTAAAGGGCAGCAGATATATGAAAATACAGCACTTAATGATATTGTTATCAACAGATGCGGAAATCTTCGTGTTATAGATTTTGATATTTATGTTAATGACCAGTATTTAAGTTCATATTCTGCTGATGGTGTGATTGTTTCGACAGCTACAGGCTCGACAGCGTACAGCCTTTCAGCCGGTGGACCAATTATACAGCCGAATGCGGAACTTATGATGCTGACACCTATATGTCCTCATACGCTTAATAAAAGAAGTATTGTATTTGGTGCAAAAGATACTATTACAATAGTTATGAGTGATAACAAGCGGGTGCTTGAAGAAAGAATAGCAACATATGATGGTGAAAAGTTTTATAATGTTATTACAGATGATAAAATTGTGATAACAAAATCAGATAAAGTTTCTTCATTTATAAAAACGAATAAAGACAGTTTTTTGCAGCGTATTCGTGAAAAACTTATGTGAGCCGCAAAAGGAGGGTATTGTGAAATCTGAAAGACATAGAAAAATTCTTGAAATTATAAATAAAAATGACATAGAGACACAGGAAGAACTTGCGGCAGCTCTTATTGATGCAGGCTTTAATGTAACGCAGGCAACAGTTTCAAGAGATATAAAAATGCTTAATCTCACAAAAATGGTTGTGAACGGACACAAAAAGTATGTTGTGTTTAAAAATGACAATAATAATATGAATGATAAGTATATACGTGTCCTTCGTGACGGTTTTTCTGATATGGATATGGCACAGAATATTCTTGTCATAAAGACAGTTCCGGGGATGGCGATGGCTGTGTGTGCGGCACTTGATGCGATTGATTATCAGGAGATTGTTGGCACAATTGCAGGCGATGATACGATAATGTGTGCTGTACGTTCTGTTGAGGATACAAAAAAACTTATGGAAAAATTAAAAAATATATTGAATTAATAATGATTAAAGTATATAATGGATATATCGAACAGATGTTTTAAAGAACGGGAGTGATTATATGCTGACTAATCTACATGTAAAGAATCTGGCACTTATTGAAGAGGCAGATATTAATTTTTTTGACGGACTTAATATAATGACAGGTGAGACAGGTGCGGGCAAGTCTATTATACTTGGCTCTGTTAATATTGCACTTGGCGGCAAAGTTACAGCTGACATTATAAGAAAGGGGGCAGAGTATGCCCTTACGGAACTTGCTTTTCATATTGATGATAAGAAAAAAATAGCTGCACTTAAAGATATGGATATTGAAGATGCACAGGATGGGGATGTTATTATATCAAGAAAGATTATGCCCGGACGCTCGCAGATTAAAGTTAATGGAATGATCTGTACCGTATCACAGGTAAAAAGTATAGCATCACTTCTTATAGATATTCATGGTCAGCATGACAGTCAGCTTCTGTTAAAAGAAAGCAGCCATCTTGATATGATTGATTTGTATGGCGGCAGCACAGTTTCAGATGTCAGGAAAAGATATGATGTAGTATATAAACAGTACAGGGAAGCTTTATCACAGCTTGAGCAGATGGATACAGATGAGGAAAGCAGACAGCGTGAGATTTCATTTATTGAATTTGAACTGCATGAGATTGCGTCAGCAGACCTGAAACGTGGAGAGGATGAAGAACTTGAAAGCAGATTCAGAAAGATGTCTAATTCACAAAGAATTATATCTGATTTATCAACAGCAGTGCAGCTTCTGTCAGAAGGTTCTGATAATGTCATGGATATGATGGGGATAGCTGTCAAATCGGTTATTGAGGCATCATCATTTGATGAGTCACTTAAATCAGTTGCGGATTCGTGTTCTTGTGCTGAAGATATGATTTCGGATGTATGCAGACAGATTTCTGATTATGTTAATGATTCTTCTTATGATGAGGAAGAATATAAAGAAGTTGAAGAAAGACTTGATATGATTAATTCTTTTAAGCTCAAGTATGGAAGGACTATAGATGATATTCTTGAATATGCCGATAAAAGGCAGGAGAAACTTGATGCACTGTATCATTATGATGCATCACTTGCCCAGCTGAAAGAGACTGTTCATGAAAAGGAAGAAGAGTTACAAAAGCTTGCGGATGAACTTACAGCTGCAAGAAAGAAAGCAGCATCTGGCTTTTGCAAAAAAGTAAGTGAAGGGTTATCTGAACTTAATTTTCTTAATCATGAATTTAATGCTGAATTTGAACAGACAGGTCATTTTACTTCTAATGGAGGCGACTCTGTTAAGTTTATGATATCAACAAATGTCGGTGAGCCATTAAAACCGCTTTCAAAAGTTGCTTCGGGCGGTGAACTGTCAAGAATAATGCTTGCGATAAAGACTGTTATGGCAGGAAAAGATGATACGCAGACGCTTATATTTGATGAGATAGATGCTGGAATAAGCGGACGTACAGCCCAGCTTGTCGGTGAAAAGTTAAAACAGCTGTCTTGTGGACACCAGATAATATGCATAACACATCTTCCTCAGATTGCATCTATGGCTGATACGCATTTTGTTATAGAAAAGACGGCATCCGGTGATGTTACAACAACAGATATACGCCAGCTTTCAGATGAGAATAGCATTGATGAACTTGCAAGACTGCTTGGTGGAAGTGCAATAACGGATGCTGTAAGAAATAATGCAGCCGAAATGAAAAATATGGCAAAGGCATTTTTGAAAAAATAGACATTTATGGCAGGATTATGCTGCTTATTTGACAGTAATAACCTGATTTATTATTAATTGAAATGCAGATACTATTTTTATAAATCCTAATTTGTTTAAAGTGCGAAGGACATTTTGTGCAGGAGAATTCCTGTATTATAAGTGTTTTGTACAGGTTTGTACAGGAGGAATTTTATGAAAGGTATGTGCAGTTTAAAAAAGAAAATACATGCAAAAACAATTCTGTCTGTGCTTGCAGGAATAATAGCCGGTATTGCAATATTTGCAGGCGGATGTATATATGTTTACAATGTGTGCAGTGATATACCGCAGCAGATATATGTTGTATGCAATCAGGATACAACAATTGATTTGAATGTTCCTGTTGTTGCAACTGCAGATGCGGGGGTGGATACGAGTGCAGATCTGTCAAAGCCGTTTACTGTAAAGGCTGACACAACAGGCGATTATGAGCTTGCACTCAAATTATTCGGCATTATACCGCTTCCGTCTGTCAATGTATGTGTAGTAGATGAAAAGTATCTGTATCCGGGTGGATTTCAGGTTGGGCTATACCTGAAAACAGAGGGAATCTATGTTGCAGGAACAGGTGAGTTCAAAGACAGCACAGGTAATATGGTCTGTCCGGGTATGGAGGCAGTTCAGGCGGGAGATTATATAACAGCAGTTGATGGAAGTTATATTAATTATAAATATGAGCTTAATAAATATATCCAGACTAAAAAGGAGGAGCCCGTTGTACTTACAGTCAAAAGAGACAGTGGGATTTTTGATATATCCGTGACACCGGTACGTACTGATGAGGGGGATTATAAGGTCGGAATATGGGTTAAGGATGACGCACAGGGGATAGGTACGCTTACTTATATTGATTCTGATAATAATTTTGCGGCACTTGGACATGGAATCAGTGCCAATCAGTCGCAACAGACATTAAGCATTAATTCGGGAAGCCTGTATAATACCAGAATAGTTTCAATTGTAAAAGGACAAAAAGGAACGCCGGGAGAATTTATCGGAACAATTGATTATAAAGGGGTTAACAGGATTGGCAATATTGAAAAGAATTCTGTGTGCGGAGTGTTTGGGAGTATGACTAAGGATATGGTAAATGAGTATGGAATAACTCCCGTGAAAGTCGGTTTTAGTCAGGAAGTCCATAAAGGAAAAGCATATATCAGGATGTATGCGGATGGTGGTTTTAAAGATTATGAGATAAAAATAACCGGCTTGTCATATAGTTCGGATAAGAATATTACTTTAAAAGTTGTATCAGATGAACTCATAGACAAAACTAATGGCGTTGTTCAGGGAATGAGTGGATGTCCTATAATTCAGGATGATAAGATAGTTGGTGCTGTGACGCATGTTTTTATTGATGACCCATCATGCGGATATGGTATATTTATTGAGAATATGCTGCCGGACTGATTGGACGGAATGATTATGTCGAATCATGTCGAATGGTGCGATAAATATATATTGATTATTTCTCCGTCAGAAAATATAATAAAATTCGATATAAAATTTTTTGAGCGGAGGGCAGAAAAATGGGATGTTTAAAAATAGCAATTGCAGATGATAATGAAAATATGCTGCGTGCATTAGGTCAGGTTATTAATGGTGAGAGCGACATGAACCTTGTTGGTACTGCAACTAACGGTAAAGACACATATGATATTATAAAGAGCAAAGAGCCTGATGTTGTTCTGCTTGATATTATTATGCCTAACGGAGATGGGCTTGCTGTTATGCAGAAAGTCCAGCAGGATAAAGAGATAAAGAAAGAACCGGCATTTATCATAATAAGTGCAGTTGGAAAAGAAAGTGTTACGGAAGATGCTTTCAATATGGGAGCGGTATATTACTTTATGAAACCATTCAGCAATGATGCACTTTTAAGCAAAATAAGATATGTAAAAAATGAAGTGAAAAAGAAAAATTCGGCTGCGACAGACAAAAATATATGTACGGCTGATAATATGGCTGTTAATGAAAGAAATCTTGAAGCTGATATAACAGGCATGATTCATGATATAGGGATTCCTGCACATATAAAAGGGTATCAGTATCTTCGTGATTCAATAATGCTTTCGGTAAAAGACCGTGATGTAATTAACAGTATCACAAAAATATTATATCCGACTATAGCAAAGATGTATCAGACAACATCGAGCCGTGTTGAAAGAGCAATCCGTCATGCAATAGAGGTTGCATGGAACAGGGGGAATACAGAAACACTTAATGATTTGTTCGGATATACAATAAGCAATAGAAAAGGCAAGCCTACAAATTCGGAATTTATTGCTCTTATTGCAGATAAAATCAGGCTTGAGTATAACATTAAATAGTACGTGGGTATCATATTCGACATAAAAATGTTGCGTATAAAGCACAAATATATTATAATAATCTTATATGGATAAAAAATATTATTATAAGTTATAGAGGTTTGTGTTAATGCGTAAAAGAATAATAAGATCGCTTACAGCGACAGTTTTAATTACATCAATCATGGGAATGACAGTTCTTGCGGATGAAGTTACTGATATTAAGAACCAGCAGAACAGTCTTGCACAGGAAAAGCAGAATGTAGAGGATGAACTTGCATTTCTTCTCACTCAGATGGACGAGCTTGAATTATCAATGGCTCAGAAGAATGATGAGATAGAGCAGGCTAACAAAGATCTTGCATCTGCACAGCAGAAGTTTAACTCACAGCAGGATGATATGAAATTGAGAATCAAATACATGTATGAAGACCAGTCAACAAGTCTTTCAGAAGTATTTCTTTCATCAAAGAACATGAGCGAAGTGCTTAATAAGGCTGAATATGTACAGCAGGTATATGATTATGACAGAAGCAAGCTTGATGAGATGTCTAATACTGCAAAGAGTATTTCGAATCTTATGGTAAGTCTTGAGAATGATAAAAAGTCACTTGAAAATATGGCATCAGAACTTACATCAAAGCAGGCTCTTTTGTATACAACTCTTGATGATTTGAATTCAAAAGATGCAGATTTGTCATCAAAACTTAAAGATGCACAGCAAAGAGCAGCTGCGGCAGTTGCTGCGAAGGCTGCACAGGCTGCTACAACGGCAAGTTCAAATGTAACAGCACCAACAACTGCTAATAATGATTCAGCACTTGCATCTAATGTTGTTTCGCTTGCATATTCACTTCTTGGAGTTCCATATGTATCAGGCGGTTCAAGTCCTTCAGGTTTTGACTGTTCAGGATTTACGTCATATCTTTACAGACAGTATGGTGTATCTTTGTCAAGATCATCATCTGCACAGGCATATGGTGGTGAATCAGTTCCACTTGCAAGTGCACAGCCTGGTGATATTATATGTTATCCAGGACATGTTGCATTATATATTGGTGGTGGACAGATAATTCATGCTCCTTATCCGGGTGAAGTTGTAAAAGTTGCATCTGTTAATATTATGAGTATTACTGACGTAAGACGTTATTGGTAATTGCATGTTTTCATGCAGAAGGAGGGCGTAATGAAAAATGTTTTGTTTATTGCATCTGAGGCAGTGCCATTTATAAAGACAGGCGGACTTGCAGATGTTGTTGGTTCACTTCCAAAGTATTTTAACAAGGATGAATTCGATGTTCGTGTCATGATTCCAAAGTATACATGTATACCATGGGAATACCGCAAAGATATTAGATGCCTTAAAGAAACATGGCGTTCACGCTGCCTTTTTTGTAGTGGGAAATTATCTGGAAACCAGTCCGGAACTCGTTAAGCAAATGGTG
>ENA-OOZQ01000894-OOZQ01000894.1-human-gut-metagenome-genome-assembly--contig:-NODE-894-length-20815-cov-2.623121_pt1 | contig 20815 bp, 29 predicted proteins | sample MGYA00241188_ERZ501399 | MGnify/ENA primary metagenome ERZ501399 (study PRJEB25962, sample SAMEA2042658) | human gut metagenome | biome: human gut; feature: human-associated habitat; material: faeces... | reverse complement strand
GGCTTTTGCCATATCCATGTACCCGCCCCGTGCCCGTTGCGCGGATTCGTAAATCATATCATTTAGTGCGGCCACGTTGGACTGTGAACCGGCTACCAGCGCCAACCTGGCATTCAAGCTTGTGTATTCATCCGCCAGTGCTACAGCTCCTGAAATAGAACCTGTAATACTGTCCAGCCCGCGCATGATGACATTCCCGATAATGTTACCGGCAAGGATGCTCTTAAATAAACCTGCTTTCCCGGCAGCATAGCCGAAAGAATCTCCGGCGTTCGCTTCCGCTGGCGCAGTTTAATTTATTTGATACGGTGTGAGCTGCACGGCTCATTTTTTCAAGCATCGGACTGACACCGTCCCGAAGACTGATGTAGTTCTGCAGTGTTGCCATCTATTGCCCCCCTTTCTATTTACGTTTCAATTTGGACGCCTGCTTTTTCTCTGATTTGATGTATTCATCAACAAAAGCATAGATCATAGCCAATTCGTGCTCCGGCAAAGTAAAAATCTCGTGCGGCAGCCTATGTAGCTTAATAAGCGCAAAATAGGCCACATGCGCATCCAGATCCTTTGCCTTTAAGAGTTTTTTACCGTCTTGATCTTATCGCCCATGCCTGCCTCAAAGTCAGATGCTTGAGATACGGCAGAATACAAATCCGCCAATTCGCCCGGTGTCAGCATCGCTTTAAGTAATTCTTCCGCTCCAATTGCGTCCCAGTTCCCCTGCAGTTCTGCGTCGTTCAGATTGGGGAATACGACAGATTTCAGTGTCATTTCAATCATGAATTTATCCTGATCAAATTCCATCTTCCAGTCCTTAGTTCCTTTGACCGGAATTCGTTTCGTGCAGGCATCCCGTAGACTGTCCATTTCCTCATTAGTCAGTACGCGGATTTCCCACGGCACGGGTTTTCCGTCTTCGCCAACCATTCGCTTTGACGCGGCATATTGTACCGGCGCCTTTTTTATAACGTTTTCTTTAAAAAATGCTTTTAATGTTTTTTCAGCCATTTGATTTTCCTTTCACAAAAGAACAGCCGGCAATTGTAACTGTTGAAGTTGGGAGCGGATGCCCCCGCCGCCCTTACGCTTTCATTCCATCAAGTTCTTTGAATTTTTCAGGAACCTTGATTCCTTCAAAAGTGAATGAAATCTCATCTTCAAGCCACTTACCTTCTGCATCGAACCCAGCAACCGTGCCTTTATCAATATTACAACCAGTCAAAATCACAGTATGTTTTCCTGCTTCGCTGGTCGGGTCATTATTGACGACCTGCAGATCAAAGTAAGTATCCACTCCCTGATTGACGTATTTCAGCATCATATTTTCAAAGAGCGAAGTATTCTTGTAAATTGTCAGTGTACCGCTGCCTTTAGCGGACACGGATTTATTCCCTTTCATCAGGCGTCCCAGAATAGCAACTTCTTCCTTCTCTTTTTCGATAGTTGCTTCAAGGCTCTTTGCCTGAAATAACAGATACCTGTTTCCATCTACCGTCACATAGGCGCTGGCTAATTTTGCCGAAATAACATCCTTAGCCAGCATCGTACGGATTGCACTGATTTCATCTGCCATGAGCTATCTCCTTTCTTACGCTACCACCACGGTACAATATAATTTTTCCATACACGCCGTCGGCTGGATTTCAAATGTCCACAGAACGGCGGTTTTCTCTTCGCCCTGCGTGGGTACAGGCAAGTCATCATCCACAAAGTTCTGAATCGCCCTGACACGCTGGTATTCTTCAAACAGCGCTATACCGTCTTTCCACAAAGAAATTCGCCCATCAGCATCATTCTGCACCTTACCGAGATAAATCCGATTAAACAGTCGGGCAATGTCAATTGCCGCATTATCCAGCACACGGATTACCTGATTCAGCGTAAAATCTTTATTCATTGCTTTGGTTACTTCCGTGAAGGTATTAATATCTGTAAGAACACGGGTATCGCCTAATACATTGCCGGATACCGAATCGGAAACATTATGGAACATGAACATGCCATCGCTGACTGCCTGTTCAAGCTCATATTGCTTGAAGTTGGTATTGACCGTATATTCTCCGTCATAGATCGCGTTCGTGCAGCTTGCATTGATTGCGCATGCAGCTTCTTTTCCGGTAAGCCAGTATACTAAGGATCCCTTTTCTGCACCTGTATCTGTCACATCATTCTTAATGGAAATAACGCCGGGATAATTAACCTTGGTCTTACCGTAAATAACAAGCTGGAATTTTGAGCCCGTGTTTTCACGGCAGCGCTTCGTGAAATTAATCAGCAATGACTGCACTGTCTCGTCAGAACCTGCATATCCCAAAATATTAAAATAGTATGGTTCAATATACTCAATAAAAGACTGATATTCGGAAATAGTAACCGCTGTTCCGTTCGTGCCCCCTGTCAGCGATTCCGCTGCTTTTGCAGTAAGTGTAGCAGTTTTACTAAATACGACAAAATCATTGTCCTGCAGATCTGCGCCCTTGCTGACGTTTGACTGTTTATCTACCGTTTTCAGCATCCCGTCTGTCGTGAGATAAGTGTACACGATGAACTTTCCGCTGTTATCCGGGTCGCTCTGTACCGCAGTAGATAAATTGTTTCCTCTGGTTCCCGCATATTTTGCCGTTGCCAGTGTATTCTTTGCTTTCTCTCCGCCGCTGTTCAGACGGTAGAAATATAATGTCTTCAGATTGATAAACAAATCGCGCAAAGGCTTCATTTTATCGTGGCCATAATCGTAGCCGAAAATCTTCTGACAGTTCTTCTGGAAATCTTCTGCTTCCACACGGAAAACAGCTCCGCTTACGCCCCAATCCAGATCAAGCGCCATTGCCGCATAGCCGCGGTCGGCGATATCCGTCATCGGACGGTCTTTTGAAATGAAATTGATATATGTACCTGGCAATTTTTTATTTTGAAAAAGCCAGGTACCGCCACCTAATGCCATAAGTTACCTCCTTTAGTTAATATCCTGTTTGACAGGCTGATTTAACGCATCTTTCAGTAATTCATCAATCTGAGAATGCGTATACTGCTCTCCCTCGCTAAGCAAATGCGTCAAAATGTCCGCATAGCGTTTGTACTTCGCGGATTTAACAATCGTTACTCCGTCGAAACGCTCCTCGGACGCTGCCTGTTCTTCTTTTTTAATTGCCATTTTTTACGGCTCCTTCCGCTTTTAAACTCTGCATTTTTTCTGCTTTTTCCCGCTCTTTTAAAATAAATAGATTATAAGAAACAAAGAAATGGAGTGCGCCGTCAGTCGTTCGGTAATGCATATCCGTTCCTCTGGTTATGGAACCATCCAGAAGAGTAATATACTCCAGTTCCACAAAGAACGCTTCTGCCATCTTGTGAATTTCTTCCCGGACATCTGAAACTTCATCGGCCGCATTCGGCATGAACCAGATATCAAAGCTATGTTCCTGCCAGTAACGGTTACCAACAGACAGTTCCTGTGACTGATCCAGCTGCTTCAGATAAAAGCACGGAAACACGACATGATTCTTCTTTACGTCTACATACACAGGATATTTAGTCAGCTTATGCAGTTTTGATGAGATGCCTTTGATTACCTCATTAATTATTGTCATGTGCTGTACCTCAATAACACCCGGTCTATATTTCGGCGCAAAATATTTTTAGACTGCCGTTCCGTTTCCTTCTCTGCTTTTTCTGCCATGTTCAACCCGTCTACCCAGCCTTTCACCAATTGTTTCCCCAGTATGGGCACGAAACGCCCAGGCTGCTGTCGGTGACCGTCATTCACGTAAGAAGCGTAGGACGCGGTATTGAATACTTTGACTTTGTACTCCCGTCCTTCCCGCTCTACAGTTCCCGCATTCCAGGAACGTCGCATATGCTCGGAATTGTGGAGCATTTTGAATTTACGTTCCCCTTTGTGCTTATAAGCAACTTTTGCGTCACTACTGTAGAGTTTTTTGTGTTTGTTAAAATCTTTAACCTTAGAATATTCAGCAACCCTACTATTCTTATATTCATTCTCACTAACCTGTCTAACCTCAGTGCCTTTCACCGGCGTATTCTTCTTAGCTTCTCTGATATACACCGCTGCCATTTCATTTACGCTCTGCCGTTTGGCCTCTTCCATTGCGACGCTATTCAATTCAGCAATTCGTTTCTGTAGCTCCTCAAAACCTCTGAAATCTACAGTTACATCAGCCATCGTGCACCTCCCGGTGTTCCAGACTGATTTCCTGATGGTTATCATAGACAGCAGATACACCTGCAGATTTAAAATGCAGATGCCGTCCTTGCCGTACCACGTCAACATCAGAGCCTGCAGGTATATTGATTTCGGGAGACAAGAACAGCGTAACGGACTGTGTCATAACAGGAATGCCATCACCACCGGTCGCGGGTAAATTCTTGTAAGAAATACGGCAAGGGTACTCCGCAGATGTCACCCTTACCGTTTTTACAATTCCCGTATCTGGGTCTACCGTATCCTTTTCTGTAATAATTCTGCAGGTGTCTGTATACAAGCTTTCAACGGCTTTTCTTGATCTTACCAACGCAGCCTTCGGAAGCATCCCAAATCACGCTCCTTTGTCCACAACGCAATCAGTACATCCAGCCTCTGTTCTGCCGAAGTTCCACCGAGCTCTACCGTCGTATCCCCCTCTTTTATGGATTTTACGACGTCAAGCTCATCAGCACTTAAAATGGCTGCCTTGTTCATCTGCACGAACCTGCCGGCTGCCATTTCATCTACAGCATGCTGCAGTTCATCAGGGATTTCTTTCAAGTTGCAGCTGTTCAAAACGTGCTGTACCTCCCCTTGATAAATGTATTCCAGCAATGCCATATCAGAATCTTTGACATCATACCCAGTCACGCCTTTAATGAGGATTTTTACATCGGCGATCATAAGAATTACTCCTTAATCAGAGAAAGGATGTCGGCTTTTGTATCCGCGCCGGAAATATCAATCTCGTTAGCTTCCGCATAATCAACAAGCTGCTGCTTGGTCATCTTATCTAGTGCAACAGCATCATTATCAGCGCCATAGTCCTCATCAAGAACGAATCCCTCTTTGATTAGTTTCTCTTTCTGGAAATCGCTTTCTACGTACTGTACCTCGTTCAGTCTGGTCAATCTTTCCATAATTTACCTCCTTATGCTCCGGTATTAACCCATACGCCAGCCAGCTTGTTTGTCGGAATCCAGAGATCATGGAATTTGCGGTAATCCAACTTCCACGCATCGGCCTTCTGATTAACGTTCGGTTCAAAAATGCGAATCTTGTCCGTCTTAGAAACCGCAATCGGTGCACGGCGGGCAATGATAATCCAGTTGATTCCTTTTGCAGCAGCATCCGGCTTAAATCCGCCTTTTTCCTGCCCAGCCGTTTTGCCGTCGTTGAATACATACGCCGTCTTCATGCGGGCGGAAGGAACTGAAAGAATCGGAATTTCATTATAGGTTTTTACTTTGGTAGTAATTTCACCAGCTTTAAAGTCCGCCGTATCCAAGTACTTAGTAATGTCTTTTGCATTGTTCAGGATAGTGCGAATCGGAGTAGCCATGATAATGACAAGGGGTTCCCCTTCTCCGATAATGTCCTGCACTTTTGCAATTTCATCATCCAGCTTTTCCAGCACGTTTGTTTTATCCGGCGTGAAAGTTGCCGTTTCATGGGATGCGCCTTTTGCCAAAGCCGCAATCTTAGAGTAGCGGAACGCATCCACTTCCGGGATAACCTGTGTACGCTGGAACTCGCCCATAACGTTTCCGGCAGATGCCACAAAATTGGATTCATCCACATCCATAGCGTCAAGCATAAACGTGCGTCCGCGATCCTGTGTTAATTTGTAATCTGCGTATTTCAGAGTTACAGCACCCTGATTAAACCCGTTGTCACGGTCATATTTCGCTAAGCCGCCGATAGAAATCTCCGGCATTTTTACCGTATCCCCGCCGCTGTATTTTACATTCTGTGCATTAGATTCCATCCATCCGGAAATCGCACCTACCAACATTTGCTTATCCAGACTCTGTTGGAAATTCTTTGCATATTCAAGTGTATTAATTGCCATTGTTTAATTCTCCTTTTTTATTAAATACCTAATGCCTGTTCAAATTGCTGCTGCACAGTCAGTTTTGCCGCATCGCCACCGTCAGAACCTGATCCAGGATGGATGCCATCTACTTCTTTTTTCTGTTTATCCACGACATCAAACAGATACGTGTCTGATTTCTGCAGCTCTTTAATTTTGTCGGAAAGTCCAACGACTTCCCCTTTTTCGTCCAGCTTTGCGTCTTTCAAATCCAGCAGAGCGCGGGCAGCCTTAATATTCTTTGCCTTTGCCGCAGTCAGAGAACGTTCTACCGCCGCATCCAGTTTCATCTGCGCAAGCTGCGTAGCATGTTCTGTTTCCATAGTCTTGGCAGCCGCCTGCATAGCCTCAATCTGTTTCTTGAGCCCCGCATTACTGTCATTGTTCTTTTTTAAACCCTCAATCTGTTTTGATAATTCCCCTTTCTCTTTTTCGGCATTCTTCAGGGCTTCGTTCTTTTCGTTGAACTGTGACTTGGCCACATAATTTTTACCGTAATCCTCCGAAATTTTCGTAACCTGTTCATCAGTCAGCCCCAACGCCTTTAACTCTTCTTTTGTCATAATAATCTCCTTTCGACTTTTTATCGTGGTTTATCCCCCACACCGGAAATACCTGTTCTTTTTCGCCTGCAGTACGGAAAAGGCAATATAAAAGCACCCGTTAAGAGTGCTTTTGAAACCGTATGTTATTTTTATCCGCTACCAATCCGGATGAGTAGTGATTTTAGTAATGATATCTTCAGCAATATTTCTGTTATCTTCATTTAGCCCCTGTATATTATCAGCAATAGCATCCACTAAATCCGCGGCTTTCTCATCTTCCATCTCATCAGAAAAAATGAAGTGCATTTTCTTTAAGAACATTTTTTCGTCTTCGGTGAACTCATACCGTAGAATCATTTTATTTCCCTTTCTTATATTTTTTCAGTCGAGATTTACCTGTCGGCCACGATGTAATAATAACCCCCGTGTCAGGATTTATATTCACAGTTGTAGCTTCACCGATAAATCTCTGCGAGTTTCCGTTTTCTTTTACTACAACCTCTCCAATATGCAGTGGATTTATCAATGCATCTCTAATACCATTTAAATCAAGATTGCGGACATCCGCCCTTTCCTGTTGGTGTTTAGACAGCTTGGCAATAGTAATTCCGTTACTGGTTTTTAACCCAGTCAATGCACCGGTATCGGTATTCTTTACGTATTTATTATACCATTCCTCATAATGCAAATCACCTTCAACAAATACCGTCTTCCCTGTTGATAGGTCACGTGCCGCCCTCGTGACTTCCTGACTATCAGTAATTCCTTCAATATATGGGATCGTAGTCGAACGACAGTAGCAATGAAACGGCGGCATGGTAATTCCCGGCTTGGCGTCTTTCCTGTCAAATACCTTTTTGTCCAGATGTCGGCAAATGTCTGATGTTTTCAAATCCAGTACAGCCAGTATCTGATATTGTTCCACATCCAATGCATCATACGTATCCAGCATTGCTTTTTCCTGCACATAGGCCGTTTCCGTTTCCACCAAACGACGGGCATTACTGAACGATACATTAAATCGTTTTTGTATCCGATTAATTAACGGTGACACGCCTTCACCAATCATAAAAGACCGTGCCATTTCTGTCTGCAGGGTATTCATGAGCTGCGTTTTATTCTCCCATATCCGCTGTGAAAAGTCTTTACCGTCGCTTGCCCACGGCTTGGATACTGCAGTTTCTATATCCTGCTTTGCTACTTCCTTAAATGTGGAAAACTTGCCTTTCAATTTTTGCGCTTCATACGCCGTTTTGTAAACGCTGTCTTCATATACTTCAGAAAGCAAACTACGCATGCTTAGATTTTGCGCTTTTGCCAGTTCTTCAACATACCGCGATGTCTTAATATATAATTCCTGGCTCCTGTCCAACCGTGCGCGAATAGAAGCTTTATCCAACATTTTGATATATTTTTGCGGAAGGTCTTTCTTTTTGGCCAGTTTGATATATTCTTTTAATGTCAGTCGAAATGCTTTCAGCTCCCGTGCATCGAGTTCCCTTTTCGCATCAGCCAGAGACATTTCATTTTCTTCCGCGTATCTGTAATACCAGTCCAGCACTTCCTTGCGTAATGCGGTCAACGCTTTCGTGTATTCCCTGCGCATAGCAGCCGTGACGGTTTCTGCTTTCCCCATCTGTTGCCGTTTCAGCCTTTCAAAACGCTTTTCCCAGTAGTTCATTCTTCAGCACCGTTAGGCGCGGAACCGTCTGCCGCATAATCAGGCATAAGAGCCTCAGTATTTTCCTTTTCAAGCCGCGCCAGTTCTTCCGCCGTATCTTTCGTCCACGGATGATTTGCTACAATGGTCTCCCTGCTGATGATTCCAACTGAATTTTTGCAGTTCTGAATGACTTCCGACTCATTAACAGGCGTATCTCTGTTAAAGATGAATTCTACTTTATTTTTATCAGGATTTGTGCCGCTAATGCGCAAGAATGTATTCACAAACCACATCAGTTGTTCCAGACTTGCCTGAAATTCCATCTCCATATTATTGGCGTCTAAGTCTATATCGCTGTAGATAGATCGGATATTCATCTGGTTAGGATTATTTGCCATTCGGTCATCTTTGGCATCAAAACCATGGCCGTTCTCAATAATCGCCTTCTTTAGCAATCTGATAATCAGATCATAGTTGTCAGCATTGACTTCAATGCTAAGCGTCCGCACATCGCCTTTTCTGTCTTCCGTTCCTACTTTGATTACACCGTAAGCAATTAAGTTCCGGCGGAATTCCGATAAATCCTCACCTTCATATCCCTCCAGAATCAGAATGGTGCTGCGAATGTCTTCCGCCATGTTATCACTGTAATTACTTAACAGCTCATTCAGTGCATCCTGTAAACACTTCACCCGGTTTATCAACGGAATTTCCCGATTATTGTACTTGAACGCAATCAGCGGCACTCTGTCCCAATTAAATGGTTCCCCGTTTACTGTGAGGTAGTCAGCGTCTGTCTGCTCTACATCGGGAATAAGCTTTTTGCTGTCCGTGTAAATGTATCGATGTATACCCCCAGTTGTATAGTGCTCTACTTTCCATATGATTTTCGGCTGCGTGCCCTCATAAGTAAAGACAGAATAGATCCGCAAAAATGAGTCCAGTATTTCATGTTCTTCATCTATCCAAAATGGAAGAATTTGTTCCGGAGCGAACCTCTTAAACCGAAGCTCGCCATTTGAGATGTACGGATGTAGATATCCAAGCCCGCAATTCAGTACGTCCGCACCCAGATTTTTCAATCGACGACGGAATATTTGATTAAAGACGGTATCCAGCTGTTTACCGTATGCTTCATCATCTGTCCTCACTTCCAGCGGCTTAGACAACAGATAGCTTACTTTTTGATCCACCAATTCCGCATAGCGGTTATCCACAATCCGATTATTCGGCAGACCGTTAACTGTCCGAGTATTGCCGTTCGCATCTACAGCCTGTCTTTGTTTATTTAAAATATCATGGTCTCCATCAAAGTACCGCTTGCCAACAATCATCTGATTTCGTTTCCCTGAATCAATCCATGCTTGAAGTTCCAACTCCAGAAACTCTACTTCCGTGAGCCCGCTGCCGCTCCCACGGCGTATGATATTATTCCACAATGCATTTAAGCTAAGATCCATCGTCCACCGCCTATGTTAAAAATTGAATACCGCTGCCTCTTCGCCCAAATCGCTCCATGGCATACCTCATGGCATCGAGTAGATGATTAAAATCGTCAATCGGTTTATTCACCTGATTATCAAATTTATCCTTGTCCCATGTATAATTTCCTATCTCCGTGAGGAAATTAACACAACGCGGATGAATAACAATTTTATAATCCTGTATCAGCTGTATCCCGTTCAGTATACTGTCCCTGCCTTTTTTCGCAGCATGAATACGAATCAGCCCCAATGCACGGAGCTGCGCGATTGACTTAGGTTCTGCGCTGTCTGCCGTAATGTTTTCCTTGCTATACCCCATCCAGCTTATTTCTCGGTAAATCATTTCGTTCGTCAGGCCTTTTTTATACATTTCGTCAAATACATAAATCTCCCTTGCTTTCGTATCTACCAGCCCGCAGAAGAGCGCGGATGGGTCATTTGTATACCCGAAGTCAAGGCCAAACGCGGATTGCACACTTTCTCTTCTTGCAATTTCTGCAGTATCAAATGCCCTCTCTTCCCAGTTTTCATATACCAGTCCTTCAACGATACCCCAATCACCAAGTCCTGCCACCTGATATCGTCTCGGATTGTTCAGCCGCATACGCTCAAACATACTGCGGTCAGAATCATCAAGAAATTCATTGCATTGATAGTTCGTTGTCTTTGCAAGAACATCATTATCTGCCTTATCAAAAAATCTCTTTTTGAGCCAGTGTTTTTCATTCCATGGATTAAAAGTCAGCGTTGCCTGCTTAAACAATCCTTCCGGCACTTCACCTCGTATAGATTCATCCAGCGTATCAAACGCCGCCTCTGACGTGATTTCATACGCTTCCTCAACCCATAGCCAGCAAAGCACGCCGACGTCTACCGTGATAGAAGTAACTTTCAGCGGATCATCCAGTCCCCGAAAGAATATCTTCTGTCCTGTCGGCTTATAAGTGATTTCAAGAGGACTTTCCCTGCAGATAAAATAATCGTCCACCCCTAAGCGGTGTATTGCCCATTTAAGCTGTGTATAACAGCTGTCTTTTAGTGTTCTGAAAGTTTTCCGTACTACCAGCAGGTTCGCTTCGTGATATTTCATCATGTTATAGATAAACCATAACGCGGTGGTAACTGACTTTTTACTCGCACGACTGCCTTTAACCACCCGGTACCTGCCTTTGAAATTCCAGAAGTCCCTGTAACCGCCGCCGATAACATCCGGAAGATATATCCTATTGGCATTACTCATGAATTTCACGCTCTCCGGTGATGATCACAGGTACCATTTCAATCTTCGTATCAGAACTGAATAGGTCGTGGCGTTTACCCATTAATTCAAGTGCTTTTATCTGGTCTCTTGCAGAAATTTGTTTTTTTATTATCTTTGCTTCACTGAACCCATCGCCGACACCTTCGGTAACGACTACTTCTTCTTTAAGTTCCCCTCTGCCCGCTTTGGACAGTCGCCACAGCGCTTCTGCTGCAGACATCATGCCATCTTCAAAAACTTTATCCTGCAATTCTTTAATACGGCTTTTTATTTCAACATTCTTCAACAATCGCTGACCCATTGAATATGCCGTTTTCTCACTGTATCCCGCTCGTATAGCTGCCTGCGTTGCATTCAGATTAATCAGGTACTCAACGCAGAATTTTTCTTGTCTTGGTGTCACGCCACCACCTCCTTTCCTGCAATAAAAAGGCACCCGTTATGAGTGCCACAAATTTACTGAGCCTACACGTCAAGAATACGATGCGTAGGCTCTTAATTAGGGAGGAAGTAAGTAAAATGTCCTTACTTTCACACATACACTATATCACATGTCAATAGTGGCTTTTAATGGCGTATTTTCCAAATCAACCAATCCCTGCCCGTGCAGCCTGTAAATCCAGCGCAGGTCAAGATTTATTTCAGCCGCAATTTTCTCCCACTTTTGATTAAGTATATATCTGCGGTACAATACCGTCCATCGGTCATGATCTTTTTCACAGCTGATCAGAGCTTCTGCTTTATCCTGCATATCCATTAAACGAACAAATTCCCGTGATGTTTCTGCTCTTTTCAATTCGAGCCTGCAGATTACCTCATCAAGCGATTTCACACTGTTTGATTGTATTTTGTCACCTAGCTGTGGAGATTTTAAAGAGATAACTTCACATTCAATTTCTTTTAGCCGTTCTTTGCAAGCTTCTACCCGTGCATGCTGCCGCCGAACATCATTCAGAAATTCTTTAACGATCATCATATGTACCCCTGCCTGAAATCACACATAGCGAACAAATCAGCAACCCTATACATGCACCGAACATACAGCCTAATATGAACATCATTTCATTCCAATCTCCTTCGCACAAATCAAAATTCCTTCTATATCGTTATATCGCTTCGTAATAAGCTCTACAGCAACCTGTGCATCATCTTTCCAGAACCCGCACTGCGTCATACAGTCTTTAAGCATTTTCACCATATTGTCAGTATCCGGTTTTGTTATTTTATAGTTTCCATTTGTGTGATGTTTATCCGCCGGGAAACACCATATCGTAGACAACTGGACAGCGCCTTCCAATGGTTTTTCCGGTGCATGTTTAGACAAATACGCTATATATTTGCTCTGAATTTCTTTGAGCTCCGGAGGTGTATAGATAATAGCCTTACCATTTCGTACCGTAATTTTCTTTGCCTGAAATGTTTTTGTCGAAAGCTTCATATGGATAAAAAATCGAATCATGCTATTACCTCTTTGTATAAATCCGGATTGTTGTATTTATTGTTCACGACTGCAATCATCCTGATATCGTCAAAATAATCGTCAGATGGCAATAACACAAATGCTTTTTGTTTCGAATCCCATTCAGCGACAACCAATCCATAAATATCACCAAACCCGCATTTTGATTTTCTGGAAACCTTGATAATATCCCCCTCAAAAATTCGATTTCCATCACAATCTTTTAGGCCGATATATTGCCCAATAGTTTCTTCTCTTACAGAAATAGAACACTCTTTCCCTTCTTCATAGATTGAATAATCATTTTCTCCATGTTTAAGCAAGTCACCATAAATCCACCTTCCTGACTTCCTACATTTCCCACGAAATAATATTTCTCTCATTTTCAATCACACGCCTTTCTGCCCAAATTCCAGTTTCAAGGAAAGTAGGAAGGAGAAGGGTGTGTGGCGTAGCTTCTCGCCACACCCTACTCCTTACTTTCCTATACTCAAAAACCTATATATATAAACTGGTTTTTTGCAATATTAGATGAATATTAGAAAGTTTTTTTAGGGTAAATTTTCCCTTCTCCGTATTCATAATTTCCATTCGCTTTAATGTAATTCCGTACAGACTGTTCAGAGACATCTAAATAAGATGCCATATCCTGAATTGTCACTATATGCTTTCCGCCCATACTCAAATTTTCATACGCCGTATCTATCTGTGCGATACGGTCTTCTTTCTGCTTTGCTTTTGCTTTGTTTCCTGCTTCACGACCCTTAGCACGTACATCTTCAAGGCTGCCATCCTCGGCCGCCATCGCCAGCACTCCGGTGTCATCCAACCTGTGAATCGGATACGTAAACCACATATTGACAGGCTCAAACATTGGGAATTCACGAAGTGTCCCTGCAATACGCCATGCCGTCGGCTTGACCGTTATCCCTGCAGCCTTATCTGCATCCCCGTCATAATCTGTCCGCCGGCTGTCGTTATTGACACAGAGCTGTATCATATCAAGAATAGCGTCAGGGTCACGGGCAAATACGCCGGAGCCGGACGCACGATCCATAGAACGCTTCATTCCCTGTCCGCCCTTCGAGTGATGGTGACAGTAAATTACAGCTGCAGAAAGTTCTGTACAGACCTTATCGAATTGATTGCAGAATCGTGCCATCTGATCAGCGCTGTTTTCGTCACCTGTGATAATCTTATAGATCGGGTCAATCACAATCGCGATATAATTCTTCTTTTGAGCACGACGGATTAACTTCGGCGCAAGCTGATCCATCGGCAGCGACTTTCCGCGCAGATTCCATATATCAATATTAGAAATGTAATCGGGGCGTAAATCCAGCGCCGTATAGACGTCTTTAAACCGATGCAGGCAGCTTGCCCTGTCCAATTCCAAATTGACATATAATACGCGTCCCTGCGTGCATTGAAAACCGCACCACTGCGTACCTTCTGCAATAGCGATACAAAGTTCAATCAGGGCAAAGGATTTACCTGCTTTTGATGGCCCGGAAATGAGCATTTTATGCCCCTGCCGAAGTACACCGTCAATCAATGACGGGGATAAATCGGGCATATTATTCCACACATCAGACAAATCTTCCGGATCGGGCAGATCATCATTGACAGTCTCAATCCATTCTTTCCAGCTGTCGAAATCTTCCTTCCCGATGTGGGTGGCTATGAGAAACTGCTTTTTACCATTTCTCATAATGCCCGGCAACCGTGATAAACGAGACGGGTTTCTATCTGCTCCGTCGACAGGTAAACCGTTTTTTCGGCATACTTTATACAGATAATCCACACGGCGTCGGTATTCTTCCTGTGACGCTGCGTCGATATGTACGATGGCATGAATACTTTTATTTCCGGAATACACCAGTGCCGCCACCGGAAGTTCCAATTCCTCTATAATAGATTTCTGTTTCCCCGGCGGGAGCGTGTCTGATTCTACAAGAGCATATTTGTAATTGGATACATTTTCATTTTTAATACCTTTACCGTCTAAAGGATTGAAACGGATCCATGCACCTGCTTTTTCATCGTAATCTGAAATCGCATACCCGATGACATCTTTTGTACTGTAACCGTTTTGTTGGTACTTTTTGATGCGGGAAATATATTCTCCCGCCGTTAAAGAGTATGTACCCGAGCCGGACGGGGAATATTTCCCATCGTCGCGCCGGAAAGAAGACATAACAATACCGACTTTGTCGGATCTGTCAAAGAGCGCTTCCAGATACCGAATAATCTCATCGGCCGGATTCCATTGTGCCGGTTCTTTGATTTCCGATTCCTGTACATAGTGCTGATCAACGATAACGACATTGTCTGTTACCGTATCATCCCAGTCCATTACTTTGTTGTCGTCTTCTTTTGTATGCGGTTGCCATCCGTAATCTTTCGCCATCTGAGTAATCGTCGCCCCTGTGACCGGATTCGGATTCCCTTTGAATGACTGCCATTTTTTATGACATTCACCATCATGATAACGTTCCGGATCTTTTCGGCTCCAGTCATTCCATACATCAACGCTGTAGCCCTCATGACATAACGCCATGCCTACATTGATCCATTCTTCATACGTGCAGGCGGCGGGCGGTATACACTCTAGCAACGGTCGTAAATCTATTTTCGACATAACTTATACTCCGAAATTTAGTTCTTGATTGGGGACATATAAAGCCGGCTTGATACCGCGGGGAATTGTCCAGTGATGATTAGCAATCTGGGAAATCATGTTGTTTGCGTCGTTAAACGTCCAAATCCCCACATGCTGAAAACCGCGGCTTTCCAAAAAGCGGATCTGTTTTGGGGTAGACAGTCCGTTTTCCCGCCGTTTATTCAAACGGTCGAGTAAAAGGCTGGCCTTTCCCGCATTGTCGATTTCGTCAGGAAATATGCCGAATTTCTCCAATGCTTTGAGCTGTTTGTCGCTTGCAGGTGCCATTTCCCAGCCGAAAGACGGGACGTAATCAGATAAATCTTCTGCCTGTATAGACATTTCAAACTGCAATGGATCTACTAACTGGCGTTTCCGTTTTTTCATCGCTGATAATTCTTTTGCAAGAGCTTCCTCCCGCTCAAGAATGGTTTCCTCCGCTGCCCGCTTGTAAGCGTCCTCTATGTCAACAGCGGCCCCGGACTGGTCCAAGTCCTTCGTCATTCTCGTAGCGATATCATCTGTCTTGCAGATAAGCGATGCCGGACGGCATAATTCATGCCGCGCCGTATTCCACAAAAAATCCAATACCAATAAATCCTTTTTGCCCGTTTCCGGAGAAAGCCTTGTTCCCCGTCCTATACATTGGCAATATAAGCTTCTGATCTTTGTTGCCCGAAGCATGATTACACAATCCACTGATGGACAGTCCCAACCTTCCGTCAGTAACATGGCATTACAGAGTACGTTATACTCTCCTGCTTCAAATTTCTTTAGCGTTTCTTCTCGATCCTGGCTGTTCCCGTTCACCTCCGCTGCTTTCATCCCAAAATGGTTTAAAATGGCTTTAAACTTTTTAGCTGTGGCTACCAAAGGTAAGAAGACTACAGTCTTCCTCCCGGCGCAATATGTAACCATTTCTTGGGCAATTTGCTCAAGATACGGGTCAAGTGCTGTTCCTAATGTGCCTGCCGCATAATCTCCGGCAGACATACCGACGCCTGTGATATCAATCTTGAGCGGTATCGTCTGCGCCTTGATTTTGCACAAATATCCATCTCGAACTGCTTGGGTTAAAGAATATTCATAAGCTAAGCTGTCGAAATAATTTCCCAGACACTGCAGATTATTTCGTTCCGGTGTTGCGGTTACACCTAATACATTTGCCGTCGGGAAATGCTGCAGCACTTGTTGATAACTATCGGCCAGTGCGTGATGGGCTTCATCTACAATAATGGTGCCAAATTCATCTTCCGGAAACTGCCGGAGCCGTTTTTCACGCATGAGCGTCTGCACGGATCCAACAACAATTCTGTACCAGCTGGCAAGACTTGTTTCTTCTGCTTTTTCTTTAGCACATAAGAGACCTGTTACAGTCTTGATTTTTTCCTGCGCTTGGTTTAAGAGTTCTTCTCTATGGGCAAGAATCAAGACTTTTCTCCCCTCACGAACACAGTTTTCTGCGATTTTAGCAAAGGCAATCGTTTTGCCTGTACCTGTCGGAAGAACCAAAAGCGTTTTCTTGTGTCCGTCTGCCCATTCTCGCATAACAGCTGTAACCGCTTCCTGTTGGTATGGTCGTAATTCCATCATCAGAAGGTCCCGGCTGTATAACCACCCTGTACTTTCGGGATTTTCTTATCGTCCGGGGCAAGGAATTTTTTCGCTTCGTTGTAAGGTTGCTCTTTATAAATCCGATGAACAATTTCTACATAACCTGATGCGCCGATAACTTTATTCCATGGCATTTTCTCTGTCCCGCCCTTTTCCATCAGCCCTAAGGAAATAAAGAATTGGGCAATTAACCATTGCTGCTTTGAAACTAAGAATAAATTTCTGAATACAAGCGCGTCACCATATTCTCCGCCATGCACGCGGAGTTTTAATGCCGCCTGCGGGCACCGCGGTATTTTAGATCCACCTTCGTAAATCTTTCGTTCAAAGCTTTCTACCGTAAACGGATAAACCCCTTCCGGCAATAAGACAAATTCATGATCTTTGCCGTCATCAGTAACGGTTTCGTCCCAGTCTAATACTTTGTCTTCTGCAGATGTTGTTCCGAATTGTTCAAAATTTGTACTCATGTTCTTCTCCTTTATGTAAATTAATTAAATGGAACACTGATGTTGTTTAAAATAAATGTTTTAATCTGCTCCCACGCACCAATAAGCACACCGTCTATAAAATCAGACGGATAATCTTTCATCGGCATATCTTCGGGGAAATATCCTTTCATAGCTACTGCTTTACGAATCTGTTCTTCTGTGATATTTTCTTGTTTCATTAAGTCATAGACTTTCTGTAAAGTAGTATTTTCGATTTTTTTTACAGTAGTCACTACAGGGACAGCCGTGTCTTGAATCGGGACACCGGGTGACTGTATCGGGAAAGTCGGTTCAGGTTCTGATTTTTTTACGGTCTTCTGTTTTGCTTCCTGTTTCTTTTCTTGCATAGGTTTTATACCCGGAGCTGTTCCATTTGGTATCAACCGCGCAATTTCGTTATAGTCAAACGGCAACTCTTCTGCTAAAGAGAATCGGTTCTTCGCGTCCGCAAACGTTGTATGCGTGGTATACATGATTCGTTTTCCGCCTGCCGCTTTTTTTCGTGTTCCATCTTCAATCAGGATTGTTTTATAATTGGCAAAAAGCAGTAAATCTGCCCATTCTTTGACCAGCGGTGCCACCTTGTTTGTCGTCTTGCTGGACAATTTCAGTTCCCAATGGTCATATGTTCCCATCTCTTCCGGGAGCGTTACTGTTTTTAAAACAGCATGAGCAAGAACAACTACATTAATCCCTTGCCCAATGCAGGCGTCCAGCTGTACAAGGAATCGGGCAAATTCTTCCACTAAATATGTGTAGCCGGCACCGTAACCGAAATCTTCAATTCCTTTTTTGTTGAATTTTCCGCAAATATAATCAATGCACATTCTTTCTGCCGCGTCCGCAGTGTCAATAACCAGCGTCTTACAAATAGTCGGATTATCATAGACTTCTTTGATGTTGCTCATCAGCAACGGCCATGATGTAATGTCTGTTACACGGCTGACATCAAGCTGTGCAGACCCTTTATCTAAGTCGAAAAAGAGCGGTTCCGGGAACTGGCTGGCAAATGTTGTTTTCCCAATACCTTCCACGCCGTAAACACAAACTTTGACAGGCTTACTGATAATTCCTTTTGTAATGTTCATTCTTATTCCCTTTCTTTAAAACACACCTTTGACGTACTTTGGCGCTTTTTCTTTAACCGCTTCCGTATAGCCTTTCACCATGCCATCTTCAATAATGATTGAGCATTCATCACCGGTGGAAACTCTTGTTGCGATAACCTGCAGACCTTCGGCTTTTAACCATACACCAAACTCCTGCAGGGTTTCCAAGTCCATCTGCTCTAGCTTGTCCATCAAAACAAAGCCACATTGCGGGTTTAATTTACGTATAATAGCCGTTGCTACTTTGAGCTGATCAGAGCCGCTCATGCCATCCCATGGCATATTGTTATAAATCAGCTTGCCATCTTTGACAGATAATCCCGGCAGCGGCAATTCCGCAGAATCAAGAAGTTTACTCCTTTCTTCCCTGATAGATTCAATCTGTTCCGTCAGTCCGTCATATTCCTGCTGCAGATTATTAGCTTCCACTTCGGCGGCTTCTTTTGTAGAATTAGCCCTGATTTTGATGTTCAATGCTTCAATTTCCGCCAGATTCTTTTCCAATTCAGCTGTGCTTTCATCATGAAGATCTTCTGCCGACTTCCAGGCAGTTAAACAATCCTGTTCTGCTTTCTGCAATACTGCTTTAGCTTCATCAAAAGCAATTTGAGCATTTGCCAGTATTTGTTCATAACGAGCGGCGTCCTGACGTTTCCGTTCATTTTCTCCGTTCCGTGCAAGAATTTCCTGCTGCTCTTTAATGAGTTCTGTTGCACTGACGGGTTCTTTCGGAACGTTTGGGTACATCGGCATTTCATCAGCCGCTTTCTTCTTGCGGTCTGCAATGCGTCCCACTTCCGTACGCTGTGCATACAGCTGATTCTCTTTTGTGTCCAGCTGAGCCAGTACATCACCAATCCCTAAAATTTTCAGAAGAGAATCCGCCTTGTCCTTATCACTTCCGTTGATAAATTTCGGGAGATCCAATGCGAGTGTGGACACAAATTCATTTAAAAGCTGCTGTCCTGATTTATTCCCATTCGGGTCTGTTACTTTTAATGTGCTGTTTTTCCCTTTTCGTTCCACAATTAATCCGTTGGACAGTTCAATATGCAGGTTCGGCGGTACCAGTGCGCCGTCCCGTTCCGGTACAGACGGTTTATAATTATTGCCGCCCAATGCCCATGCAATAGCGTCCAATACAGACGTTTTTCCTTGTCCGTTTCTGCCGCCGATGATAGTAAGGCCGTCAGCAGATGGTTCAAACTGTACTGCTTTTACCCGTTTCACATTTTCAATCAATAACTCATTGATTTTTACCGGTTCTGTCATTGTGTATCCCTCCATTTATCTCAACCATTCAATTTGTCTAAATATGTCGTAAATCATCGCCGGAATACTGTCACCGCTTATGTTCGCCCGGCGTTTTTCTTCTCCGTGAAATGTAACGTCTACAAAATCACCGTTAGGCGTTTCTACAAGCTCAATGTCCGTCACTCCGCACTCGGAATAATCTAGCGCTTTCTTTAAGTGCATGAGCGCGTTTTGTCTTTTACTCCGCTCGATGAGCGTCAAGAACGCAAGATGTTCATTTCTTTCTTCAACTTCTGTCATTATTTACCTCCTGTGTTATAATAGAGGTGGAAATATCACTCATTTTTCCACCTGCCGATTGATGCTGCGAACATCAGTCGGCTTTTTTATTGCCAGCCATATAACGGCCTCTCGTCGAGTTCCAAAGCGTTTTATCAAGCAATGTCCAGTTGTGTTATCTACTGCCATATATAACGGATATAGTTTTGCAAAAATACGGCACTTGTTTTTCCTTGCGCCCGGAGCGTTATCGCACCAATTTCTTATAAATTCACGTAGTTCTTTACCTGTGACTTCTTGTGGTTCTTCTGCATTCACTGATTCCGCGCCTCCTCGATGTCCAATTTATTAATAAAAAGAATTATTTCCCAGAAAATTTCTGAACGTATACTCGCTTTAGCTGCGTTTATCATGTCGCCTTTTTTACCCAACTCCGCATAAATATTCGACTCTTCCTTATACCTGCGGATTAAATATTTGACTACCTGTCCAAACTTTTCTGTGTTATCCATTTCTAACTCCTCTACTTTTAAAAACCTTGACTGTCTAAATCTGACTTTATTTCGCGGATAATGCATTCGATTTCGTGCTCCATGAGTGATGACGCATTCTCTTTGCAGATCTCCAGTGCGTTCAGAACTAAATCCCAGTCTTCTTTAGCCAGTGTTACGGTAAATTGTCTGTCATCCATTCCGCGCCTCCTCAACTCTTACAATGACAAGTGTTCCCGGCTGCAGGTTGCCGACGTCCATAATCCTGTTATCTTTCTTTGCCTGCCAGACCAGTTTCCGTAGGTCTTCTTTGTCGGTTGCGATTTCCCCGCAGATGTCCCAGAGCGTATCTCCAGGTCTTACCTCCCGGCGGTACTCGACAATTTTCCCCTCCGGGAAGAGCCGGTTGTAGATGTTGTCCGCGTC
>ENA-OOZQ01000886-OOZQ01000886.1-human-gut-metagenome-genome-assembly--contig:-NODE-886-length-21078-cov-3.302954_pt1 | contig 21078 bp, 19 predicted proteins | sample MGYA00241188_ERZ501399 | MGnify/ENA primary metagenome ERZ501399 (study PRJEB25962, sample SAMEA2042658) | human gut metagenome | biome: human gut; feature: human-associated habitat; material: faeces... | reverse complement strand
AGGCCTGGTTGATTTCAAAATAAAGTTTCCCACCCGGCAAGAGTAATTCACTTCCCAGACGGGCTATACGATTATAAAACCGTAAAGGATCCTCGTCAGGAACAAACAGGGCCAGCCCCGGTTCCCATTCAAGGACATTAGCGTCCATTTCGTTCTTTTCCATTTCGGTCACATAAGGCGGATTGCTGACAATAACATCGAAAGACGGTATCTTTTCCCAGTCATCGGCCAGAACATCTCTTTGTAGAAATCTCACCCGAGCTTCCAAGGCGTCATTGTTTTTACGAGCAATAGCCAATGCTTCTTCCGAAATATCCCAAGCTTCTACTTCTGCATCCGGAAGTTTTTTATCCAAAGAGATCGCAATACATCCGCTTCCCGTACCTATATCTAATAGACGACGAGCATTCGGACTCTCCTCTACTATTAGTTCTACAAGCTCCGCAGTCTCCGGCCGGGGAATCAGCACGCCGGAAGCAACCTTAAAATTCCTTCCACAAAACTCCGCAACACCACGAATGTACTGTATAGGTTCATTTTTCTGTAAACGGAATATAATGTTTTCTAATTCACGCTGTTTGCATTCGGATAAAATTATATCTTTGCCCATGTAAATATCGAGCGCATCTAAACCTAACATGTCGCAACAAATCAGCATCGAAAGGGCTTTTACCTCCTCCGGTGGATAGATTTCCTGCAAAGATTGGCGAATGTAAGCGGTGATACGATTCATATTTTCACAATTTCGGAGTGCAAAAGTAAGAATAATATGGCGAAGAGCACCAAAATGGAAGAAGAAAAATACATGAAACGTTGCATTGAGCTTGCAAAGAATGGGTTATGCAACGTATCTCCAAACCCGATGGTAGGGGCCGTTATCGTATGTGACGGGCGAATTATCGGCGAAGGTTACCACATTCGCTGTGGCGAGGCGCATGCGGAGGTTAATGCGATCCGTTCTGTCAAAGATGAATCATTATTAAAACATTCTACGATTTATGTCAGTCTGGAGCCTTGTTCCCACTATGGGAAAACGCCTCCTTGTGCTAATCTTATTATAGAGAAGCAGATACCACGCATTGTTATCGGTTGTCAAGACCCTTTTTCAGAAGTGGCCGGACGGGGAATTCAGAAATTACGGGATGCCGGACGAGAAGTGACAGTCGGTGTATTAGAGGAAGAATGTAAATCGCTGATTCGCCGTTTTATCACTTTTAATACGCTTCACCGTCCTTTCATTACACTGAAATGGGCAGAATCAGCCGATCACTTTATTGATATAGAACGTACAGACGGAAAACCGGTAAGCCTCTCCTCTCCTCTTACTTCCATGCTAGTGCATAAAAAAAGAGCGGAGGCGGATGCGATTATGGTAGGCAGGCGAACTGCCTTATTGGATAATCCGTCACTTACGGTACGCAACTGGTATGGGCACAACCCGATACGCGTTGTGTTAGATCGCACGCTATCCCTACCTAATGATTCACAAATATTCGATGGCAACGTGCCTACATTAATCTTTACTGAAAAGCAACAGCCAGAAAAAAAGAACATCACATATATCACCATCAACTTTAACCATAACCCATTGAAACAGTTCATGGAAGCATTGTATCAACGAAAAATACAATCATTATTGGTGGAAGGAGGCAGGCAATTGCTGCAATCATTCATTGATAATGAGCTATGGGATGAAGCCTATATCGAAAAGTGCCCCGGCCGGTTACACTCCGGTGTTAAAGCACCTCAAATGGACGATAATTTTAGTTATTCGATAGAAGAACACTTCGAAAGACAAATTTGGCATTATGTTCGTCGAATATAGCTAAGATAGTTCTATTCAGGGGGTTTTACGTCGATAAAAACAGTGTTATTATCTATAATTTTATATAAAACTTACCTGTAATGTTCATTATCGGAAAAAATGTTTCTATTTTTGCAACTTGTAAATAAACACAATCTTTCAAATGAAAATAAAGTTTTTATCATTCATTGCGAGTTTTTTCATGGTGTCATTTGTTATAACGTCATGTCTTGATGACGATAATAACATCGAATATAGCCCGGATGCAACTATACATGCGTTTGCACTTGACACAGCAGGCCTTGGGAGTTATAAATTCACAATTGACCAATTATCATGTGAAATCTATAACGAAGACTCTCTTCCTGTTCATGCCGATACCATCATTGACAAGATTTTAATCAAAACATTAACAACGGCATCAGGCGTCGTTACAATGAAGGACAAAAGCGGAAACGATTCCGTCTTAAACATCAATGATTCGATCGATCTTCGGAATCCACTTAAGATAAAGGTATGGTCGACAGAAGCCTTAGCGGGAATATCTCCTAATCAAACTAAGGAATATACTATTAAGGTAAATGTGCATCAGCATGATCCGGATTCGTTGAGATGGGAGTATATAGAAGGAGCTGGTGACAATAATATAATTGGTCTTCAAAGATCCATTATTTTAGGGTCTAATGTCTTAACATATACAGAAACGACATCAGGACTTAAAGTATACAAGAACACAGTTAGTGGTTTAAACAATTGGTCTCCTAATTCGATAGTAGGAATAGAGAATTCTATAAAAACATTACCCACCTCTATCATCGAATTCAAAGATATGTTGTATGCAACGTTTAAAGATAATAACAATACTGTATACGCCTATACATCAGAAGATGGTATTAATTGGAGTGCGCTAACTTCTTTAACCAATATTGAACTGTTCTTAGCGCCTATCAAAGAGAATTTTGACTCTGAAAAGAATACAAGGATTAGTTATATCAAAAAAGTTAATGATAATAAGTATATTTTCACAACCAGTACTGATGGAGTAAATGAGGAATACGCTCTATATGACAACAACAAAAAATATCTTGATGGAGAAACCAGAAAAAAATTTCCAAGTAAAATCACCTCATATACCAATTATGAGAATAGGAATGGAACTCAAGGTGTGCTATTAATTGGTGAAGCGGAAAAATCTACCACTCTTTCAAATGATGGCACTGACATTGCGATAGCTGTCGCATGGATGTATTCTGAAGAATCTCAAGAGGTCAACAAATTGAATGAGAACAGAGAGCCAGTTTTGGACGACAATGATACCCCTATTAAAGAAAATATTATAGTAAGCGGATGGGGAGATCTCCCTGCCGGTTCAACCTATAGATATTGCCCGGAACTAAAAAACCCTATTATTATTCATTATAATTCTCAATTTTATCTATTTGGAGACGGATTTGAAGCATTCTATACTTCACCGTCAGGACGTGATTGGGAAAAAGCTAATAAAAAGTTCTCATTCCCTCATCAAAATTGGTCTAAAGAGAACACTGGATATGATCCTATTAAGTTCCCCGAATTTAGAGGCAGAAAGAACTTTTCCATGGTAGTGGACACAGAAAAAGATGCCCAGAACAGAGCCAATAATTATTTAGTATTCATATTCGGCAAAGACGACAATGTTAGCTTTGATGAAGAAGTAGAAAAAGAAGACAGCTCACGAGCTACTACCACAGTAAAACGCCCATATAGTCATAATTCAGAAGTATGGCGTGGTCGCTTGAATCAGCTATGGTTTGATAAAGATCCGGAACATGCCGGGAAATAAAAACGTATACGTTTAAAATAAGAAGATGTCCTATATAGAACAAATAGACAAAACTCGGATACCACAACACGTAGCCATCATTATGGATGGGAACGGACGATGGGCAAAACAACGAGGGGAAGAACGTACTTACGGTCACCGTGCTGGCGCAGAAACGGTACAGAAGATTACTGAAGATGCTGCCAGACTGGGGATTAAGTACCTGACACTTTATACCTTCTCAACCGAGAACTGGAATCGGCCGCAAGACGAGATAGCGGCTTTGATGAATCTATTGCTAGAATCTATTGAAGAAGAGACACTGATGAAGAACAATATTCGCTTCAACGTAATCGGTGATTTCAAGAAGTTGCCTGTTGAAGTTCAGAAAAGTTTGACATCATGTATAAAACGCACATCCAAGAATAGTGGAATGTATATGGTACTAGCTCTTAGTTACTCATCCCGTTGGGAAATAACCGAAGCTGTACGGCAAATAGCAACACTGATAAAAGCAGGAGAAATGTCTCCCGAACAGATAACGGATGAATGTATCTCATCTCATCTGGATACTAAATTTATGCCCGATCCGGATCTACTGATCCGCACGGGAGGAGAAATCCGGCTAAGCAATTACCTTCTATGGCAATGCGCTTATTCGGAGCTTTATTTTTGTGACACCTTTTGGCCCGACTTCGATAAAGAAGAACTCTACAAGGCCATTTGGGAATATCAACAAAGGGAACGCCGATTCGGCAAAACCAGTGAACAGATCAGCTAATATAACTCGAAACATCAAATTATAACATAAATGCATTATCGTATTTCCTTTATATTCATAACGTTTGTCTGCCTGTGCTGCTTTGCGACAACAGGCATTGCGCAAAATGCTAACACTGATGAAGACTCGAAACCTGTCATCTTATACTCCGGAACACCCAAAAAGTATGAGATAGCAGATATTAAAGTCGAAGGCGTAAAGAATTATGAAGACTATGTATTGATTGGACTATCCGGACTATCGGTAGGACAGACAATTACTGTGCCGGGTGACGAAATTACTGGAGCAATCAAACGTTATTGGCGTCATGGCTTGTTCTCAAATGTACAAATCACAGCCGAGAAAATTGAAGGTGACAAAATCTGGTTAAAAATCAGTCTGACACAACGCCCGCGTATCGCAGATGTACGCTATCATGGTGTGAAGAAGTCGGAACGTACCGATCTTGAAAGCAAGCTGGGAATGGTAAAAGGTATGCAGATTACTCCGAATACCGTAGACCGTGCCAAGACATTAATCAAACGTTACTTCGACGATAAGGGATTCAAAAATGCAGAAGTAATCATCTCGCAGAAAGACGATCCATCCAGCGAAAATCAGGTGATCGTCGACATTGATATCGACAAGAAAGAAAAAATCAAAGTACACGAAATCCAAATCGTTGGTAATCATGCGATCAAGACTTCCAAGCTGAAGAAAGTTATGAAGAAAACCAATGAGAAAGGTAAACTTCGTAACCTGTTCCGCACCAAGAAATTCGTGCCGGAGAACTTCGAGGCAGACAAGCAACTGATTATCGACAAATATAATGAGTTGGGATACCGTGATGCAATGATTGTAAAAGACAGCGTTTCACAGTATGACGAAAAGACTGTAAACGTTTATTTGAATATAGACGAGGGACAAAAATATTATCTGCGTAACGTTACATGGGTAGGTAACACTCTCTATCCGTCAGAACAGTTGAACTTCCTGCTCCGCATGAAGAAAGGTGACGTATACAACCAGAAGTTATTGAACGAACGTGTTTCTACAGATGATGACGCTATCGGTAACTTATACTACAACAACGGTTACCTGTTCTATAACCTCGACCCGGTAGAAGTAAATATCGTTGGCGACTCTATCGACCTCGAAATGAGAATCTATGAAGGCCGTCAGGCTACTATCAATAAGATCAAGATCAGTGGTAATGACCGTTTGTATGAAAACGTCGTTCGCCGTGAACTTCGTATTCGTCCGGGACAATTGTTCAGCAAAGAAGACTTGATGCGTTCTTTGCGTGAAATTCAGCAGATGGGACACTTTGACCCGGAAAAACTGCAACCAGATATTCAACCGGATCCGATGAACGGAACTGTTGACATAGGTTTGCCTTTGACTTCCAAAGCTAACGACCAGGTGGAATTCTCTGCAGGTTGGGGACAGACGGGTATTATCGGTAAGTTGAGCTTGAAGTTTACCAACTTCTCTGTAGCCAACTTGTTGCACCCGGGTGAAAACTACCGTGGTATACTTCCTCAAGGTGATGGTCAGACATTGACTATCAGCGGACAGACGAACGCTAAATACTACCAATCATACAGTATTTCATTCTTCGATCCATGGTTTGGCGGTAAACGTCCGAATTCATTCTCTGTATCGGCATTCTTCTCTGTACAGACAGATATCAGTAGCCGTTACTACAACTCCAGCTACTTCAACAACTACTACAACAGTATGTATAGTGGCTACGGTGGTTATGGTATGTACAACTATGGTAACTATAACAACTACGAAAACTATTATGACCCTGATAAGTCTATCAAGATGTGGGGACTTTCCGTAGGTTGGGGTAAACGTCTGAAATGGCCGGATGACTATTTCACTCTTTCTGCAGAATTAGCTTACCAACGTTATAACTTGAGCGACTGGCAATACTTCCCGGTCACCAACGGTAAATGTAATGACCTTAGCATTTCATTGACTTTGGCTCGTAACTCTATTGACAACCCAATCTTCCCTCGTTCGGGTTCAGATTTCTCACTGTCAGTTCAGTTCACACCGCCTTACTCGTTGATGGACGGTAAAGACTATAAGGGATATTACAGCAACCCTGAAACAGGTAGCATTACCCAGGACAACATGAATAAACTTCATAAATGGATAGAATACCACAAATGGAAATTCAAAGGCAAAACATATACTCCGCTGATGGATCCGGTTGCTCATCCTAAATGTCTGGTATTAATGACACGTACGGAATTCGGTCTGTTAGGTCACTATAACCAATACAAGAAATCTCCGTTCGGTACATTCGACGTAGGTGGTGACGGTATGACCGGTTATTCAACTTATGCAACTGAAAGTATCGCTTTGCGTGGTTACGAAAACAGCTCATTAACACCATACGGTTCTGAAGGTTATGCCTATGCACGTCTCGGTATCGAATTGAGATATCCGTTGATGCTGGAAACAAGTACTAACATTTATGTGTTAGGTTTCCTTGAAGCAGGTAACGCATGGCATGATATCAAGAAATTCAATCCATTCGAGTTGAAACGTTCTGCCGGTGTCGGTGTTCGTATCTTCCTTCCGATGATTGGTATGATGGGTATTGACTGGGGTTACGGTTTCGACAAAGTATTTGGTTCTAAACAATATGGAGGAAGCCAGTTCCACTTTATCTTAGGACAAGAATTCTAATGTATCATCAAAAACTAAACGTTATGAGAAAGTCTGTTCTATTAATCATGATGCTATTTGCTGTCAGCATGGCAGCAAATGCACAGAAATTTGCACTGATCGATACGGAATATATTATGAAGAATATTCCGGCAGCTCAAAGCGCTAATGAGCAAATGCAAGAAGCTACGAAGAAATACCAGAGTGAAGTAGAAGCTCTGGCTAAAGAAGCACAGAAGATGTTCCAGGATTACCAGGCAAAATCTTCCACTCTTTCTGCCGCACAAAAAACAAAGACAGAAGATGCAATCGTAGCGAAGGAAAAAGAAGCAGCCGAGCTGAAGCGTAACTACTTCGGTCCGGAAGGCGAATTAGCCAAGATGAGAGACAAGTTGATTACTCCGATTCAGGATGATATTTATGAAGCAGTGAAAGCTATATCACAGCAACATGGATATGATATGGTAATTGACAGAGCCTCTGCTACAGGTATAATATTTGCAAATCCACGCATAGATATTAGTGATGAAATCCTAAGAAAATTAGGATATTCAAATTAATTTCATACATTTGCAGCTGGAAATAACTAAAAATCATTCAAATAAATTATAGAACTATGCTAAAAAAAATTGCACTTGTAATGTTGCTTGCACTCCCAATGGGTGTATTTGCACAGAACCTGAAATTCGGCCACATTAATGCACAGGAAATCATCACTGTGATGCCGGAATTCACCAAAGCTCAAAATGATATTCAGACTTTAGAAAAACAACTTACTGCCGAACTACAGAGAACGCAGGAAGAATTCAACAAGAAATATCAGGAATTCCAACAAGCTATCGCTAAGGATTCTCTTCCTCCTAACATCGCTGAAAGAAGACAAAAAGAATTGCAAGATATGATGCAAAGACAAGAGCAATTCCAACAAGATGCTCAACAGCAAATGGCGAAAGCACAAAATGATGCCATGGCTCCTATCTACCAGAAGTTGGACAATGCTATCAAAGCAGTAGGTGCTGCTGAAGGTGTGATCTATATCTTCGACCTGGCAAGAACTTCGATTCCTTATGTAAACGAATCACAGAGCATCAACTTGACTAGCAAGGTAAAAGCAAATCTTGGTATCAAATAAGAGCTGACCAAGAATAAAGAAATACCAAAAGGGAAAGAGAAAGAAGGATCATCTTCTTTCTCTTTCCCTTTTTTTGGTGTACATTTGCGTATATAAATCAAGTGTGTCATGAAGCAACATCTATCCCATACGCCCGGACCTATCGGAGTATTCGACTCCGGATACGGAGGTCTGACCATCTTAGACAAGATTAGAGAAGTATTACCGGAATATGATTATATCTATTTGGGAGATAATGCACGTGCCCCCTATGGGACACGTTCTTTCGAAGTCGTATACGAATTTACCCGGCAAGCCGTCAACAAACTGTTTGATATGGGATGCCATCTGGTTATATTAGCTTGCAATACTGCTTCCGCCAAAGCCTTGCGCAGCATTCAGATGAATGATTTACCCCAAATCGATCCTGCCCGCCGTGTGCTCGGAGTCATCCGCCCCACTGTAGAATGTGTTGGAGAGATTAGCAAGAATCAGCATATCGGCGTACTGGCAACAGCAGGCACCATCAAATCCGAATCGTATCCATTAGAAATACATAAACTATTTCCTGAAATTCAGGTTAGCGGGACAGCATGTCCGATGTGGGTATCCTTAGTTGAGAATAACGAATCACAAGACGAAGGAGCAGACTATTTTATCCGGAAGTACATCGACCAATTACTGTCAAAGGATCCTCAAATAGATACTGTCATCCTCGGATGTACCCATTTCCCCATACTCCTACCTAAAATCCGGCAATACATCCCGGATCATATCAGTGTAATTGCACAAGGAGAGTATGTTGCAGAAAGCCTGAAAGACTATCTGAAAAGACATCCCGAAATGGATGCCAAATGTACCAAGAATGGCAACTGCCAGTTTTACACGACCGAAGCGGAAGAAAAGTTTTCAGAATCGGCCTCTACTTTCCTGAAACAGCAGATTAGCGTAAAACATATCACACTCGAATAATTTTTAAGAAAATAAATAACCATTTTTCTCTCTTTTTTGTTATATTTGTAGATAACAACCCCTAATAAGTAAGATCATGAAAGAAGAAGATTATAGCAAGGCAATAGAAGTATTCTCCGGATCCCCCTGGGAAGCCGAGATCATTAAAGGGTTATTAGAAAGCAATAATATCCGTTGTGTAATCAAAGATGGAATTATGGGGACATTAGCACCCTATATCGCTCCTTCCGTATCCGTCCTCGTGACAGAGGAAGAATACGAAGCAGCCACCGAGCTAATCAGAAGCCGAGACGAGAAAGGTAGCGATTGATACGGTCCAGTCCTTCTTTGATATTCTCCAATGAGTTTGCATAGGAGAAGCGTACATATCCTTCACCTCCCGTACCAAAGTCCACCCCGGGAGTAATGCCGACATGCGCATGTTCGAGTACATCGAATGCAAAGCGATAAGAGTCGGTAGTAAATTTGCGTGCGTTGGCAAAAATGTAAAATGCTCCTTGAGGTTCTACTTTAATCTCAAACCCCATTTCCCGAAGACGAGTAATCATGTACCGGCGACGCTCATCATAAATCTGTTTCATCCGTTCCACATCCGAATCAGCCTGCCGCAATGCAGCAATCCCAGCCTGTTGGGCAACGCTGGACGCACAAATAAATAGATTTTGCTGCAACTTCTGCAAAGAACGCATACAAGATTTAGGTGCAATCAAATAACCCAGCCGAAGACCTGTCATCGCAAAACGTTTAGAAAATCCGTTCAAGACAAAAGCCTGATCGGTATATTCAAGAATGCTGTGCGCACGTCCTTCATAGACAAGTCCATGATAAATCTCATCCGAAATAACAGGAACTCCCAGTGCCGCCACTTCCCTCAAGAATTTTTCATCCAGCAACATTCCGGTCGGATTCATCGGAGAATTGATAAAGATAGCCGCTGTATGTGGATTCACACATTTACGAATAGCTTCTATGTCGTATTGCAAATACTCCTTAGACAAAGGAACCAAAACGGGTTTAGCCTGGGTAGCCAATACAAAATTACGGTAACAAGCATATCCCGGATTGGAAAGAATCACTTCGCTATCCGTGTTGCAAAGCAACATCAACGCAAGAAGAATGGATGGAGAAGAGCCGGAAGTCACCACAATGCAATCCGGATCTACCGTCACTCCATATTCCCGTAGATAAAAAGCAGCAATTTCCCGCCGGAGTTCCGGGTCCCCCAAAGAATGTGTATAGTGAGTAAGATGACGATCATAAGCCGCTTTTGCTGCTTCCGACACACAAGACGGTACATCAAAATCGGGTTCACCAACTTCCAAATGAATAATATCAACACCTTGTTTCTGTAATTCGTTTGCCCTCTCCAACACATCCATTACGATGAAGGAGGTCATCTGTTCTACTTGTGGATTTGTATGTTTCATTGTTTATCTTTTCTCTATCTGGCTGCAAAGATAATTCTTTTTAGCCTGTTTAGGTAGCATATCGGCAAAAAGCTCTATATTTGTGCTTTCAAATCGTTAGTAAGGATGAAACAGGAATTTACACGAATCGCAGTAAAAGTAGGAAGCAATGTATTGACACGCCGCGACGGAACGCTGAACGTTACCCGTATGTCGGCACTTGTTGACCAGATAGCGGAATTACATAAGTCCGGGGTAGAAATCATTTTGATTTCTTCGGGAGCTGTTGCTTCCGGACGCAGTGAAGTGCATCCGCAGAAAAAACTCGATAGTGTAGATCAGCGCCAATTATTTTCTGCTGTGGGTCAGGCCAAACTAATCAACCGTTACTACGAACTTTTCCGTGAGCACAATATACCTGTCGGCCAGGTACTGACAACGAAGGAAAGTTTTGGAACTCGCCGCCATTATCTGAATCAGAAAAATTGCATGACGGTAATGCTTGAAAACAATGTCATTCCTATTGTCAACGAAAACGATACGATTTCCGTCAGTGAGCTGATGTTCACCGATAATGATGAATTGTCCGGACTCATCGCTTCGATGATGGATACGCAGGCACTCATTATCCTAAGTAATATTGATGGGATTTACAATGGTTCTCCTTCCGATCCAAACTCTTCTGTTATCCGGGAGATCGATCACGGCAAAGACTTATCCAACTATATTCAGACAACTAAGTCCAGTTTCGGACGGGGGGGGATGTTGACGAAAACCAATATTGCCCGCAAAGTTGCTGATGAAGGAATTACAGTGATTATTGCCAACGGGAAGCGGGATAATATTCTGGTAGATTTATTACAGCATCCTGAAGAAACTCTTTGTACACGTTTTATACCATCAGACGAACCGGTATCCAGCGTCAAAAAGTGGATTGCCCATAGCGAAGGTTTTGCCAAAGGGGAAATTCACATAAATGAATGCGCTACAGAAGTTCTAAACTCTGAAAAAGCTGTCAGCATTCTCCCGATTGGAATCACTCATATTGAAGGTGAATTTGAGAAAGATGACATTGTACGTATCATGGACTTTAAAGGAAACCAGGTTGGCGTTGGAAAAGTGAACTGTGACTCCAAACAGGCACAAGAAGCGATTGGCAAGCATGGAAAGAAACCAGTAGTACATTATGACTATCTATACATTGAATAATTAATAATAAGAATTTCTGTTTTATCCGATTTTAGACTAAAATTAGCTTGTTTCTGTACGGTTTTCACCACAGAGTACACAGAGGTGAATCTTGTTCATGACTGCACGGTAATAAACTGTTTCATCCTATTCTAGCAAGGGGATATTCTCACTGCAATGAGAAAAAGTTCTCATTGTAATGAGTATTTCTTCTCATCCCTATGAGTATTTTTTCTCATAGGGATAAGTATAGTTGAGAATGTTTACGGAAGTTTTTTTGAATTATAATTGTATGAGTTTACCTCATTTCTGCACCCAAATGAAGCTCTTATTCAGGTAGAATATTAGCTTCTTTAGTGAAGATAAGCGCTTTTATTTTCAGTTATATAATGTATTATAGATAGACATCTGCAACATAAATACAGGGACTTTATTTGCAAAAAACTATTAATAGCAGTATATTTGCCCTCTAAACAAACAATATAATCCCCATGCTACTAAAACATTGGAACCTTATACTCATATTTTTAACATTCTCAATTATATCTTGTGAGAGCAGTAAGAATGAACCTGAAGTAAACAGTACACCGTCATTTCCTGTCGGCAGAGAGTTTAATGTCAGTTTAAATATAGCTCCTTTTCTTGAAATAGCCGAACAACCTTTAAGCCGTTCCACCTCCACGGTGGCTGACGGAATATATGCAGTTAATGTTTTTTGGAAAGGAAAAGGCCTGACTTCTTTTCAGCCCTATGCTTCAGGCCTTTTCGATAATCCATATCGAGTAGAAATCGGGTTAATCGAAGGATATGTGTATCGCTTTGACTGCAGCTTCCTGGGATATAAAGACCGCCCATATTATACAATACAAAGTGACAGCATACTTTATGGACTTCCTTTTTCATCTACTCTGCAGAAAGAGGTGAACGGGTTAGTCAACAACGATCTAAAGATTTCAATCAATCCCCTGAATATCAATGGGGCATTTCACCAACATATTTACAAAGGAGAAATGCATATAAAATGCGATAGTACTAGTACTCACCCTACCGTCAAACGCTTTTTCGGCAGTGAGCAATTGGACTTTTCAAATCCCAATATGAATACCTCCGTTTCAATGACATTGAAACGTGCTTATTATTCTATACAATTCGTTACAGACGAACTTGCACCGGGTGACTCCATCAAAATTAAAGCAGCGGACGTTGCTCCATTTTATCTACTATATTCCAAAGATGGAACATCCCGGACGGAGGAACGAATTATCTCTATGTACGATATATCCGACTATTATACGGCCAAACTTAAGGAAGAAGAAACAATCGCTTTCACTATTTCCTACCGCCCGGCCAATGAAGAGAAATGGTATTCTCTATATACCAATCAAAGTATTAAAATGAAAAGAAACAAAAAGAACATAGTCAAAATAGTCAAGATAGATGAGCATATAGGGGATGCTACTATCTCTTTTGGTGAAGAAACAGAAATGGAAGAATCAGAACAAGAAATAGGGAAATAATTATCATACTCAACAACTACTAAAAAAGATTCATATGAAAATCAAACATCTTATGATCGCAGGCTGTCTATTCACAGCTTTTACTCTACAATCATGTATTAAGGAGAAAGATCTGTATCAGGCACCTCCTACTACGTATTCCGAACTTAACTTACAACTGGACGGAGACTACCTCTCAACCGAACTGCCCATGGCGCGCGCTACAACTCCAACCAAAATTAATGAAAGTGAAACATTAGTGGGAATCGCCATTACCATGACACCCAAAGAGGGACAGAATCCATCTTCAAAACCATACGCTTATGGTATTTTCCAGTTAGACAAGGCGAAAGATCCCAATAACCTAAAAATAAAAGTTATTGATGGATACACTTACCGCATCTCTTGCTCTATGATTGCAAATGCAAAGGACTCAATCATAAAAGACGAAAAGGCTTCTTCGGAGCCCCTTTCGATTTGGAACGTAGCGGAAAAATCAAAGGGGAATGCCTGAACAAATTCCTGACTGCCGAACAAGCAGATGGAATCAAATTCTTATACAATATTGAAAACCCGAGAATACAAACGAGAAACGGATCACAAGACGCCTGCAACCGCCCGTTCATCGAACGTTATCATGGATTAAACGATAAAGTGGAAGTGACAGATGGCATGCAAAATCACATCATGCTCTATCGCCGTTTTTTCGGAGTAAAATTCAAACAAACAGGTTTAGAGAAAGGACGTCTTAGAATAAAACTTGAAGACGGCACCAAGCATCTATTTGAATGCTAATGCAGATATTCATAAGACTGTTGAATCTGAATTAAAAATGGTCAGCATGAGAAATCTCACTGCCAATATACCTACTGGTGATAATCAACATTTAACAGAGAATGTAAAAGTGGAAGTATTTTGGGAAGAGACTCCAGGAGCAGAAGAAAAGACAATCATCAGTAGCAGTATCACATTCAAGAGAAACTATACCCATTCTATCGCACTAACCAATATCGAACATATAGGAACACCTAGTGACATAGGAATTGAAGTCGAATCAGGAGAAATGGGAGAAGATATTGAACAAGACATTCCATGGCAATGAGATAATGCCAAATAGGAGTTCGAATAACAAGCACTATACCAATATAGTGCATAAATGAAAAATACGAGATTCAGAATTGAGTCTCGTATTTTTTTAGTATTAATCTTGTAAAAACCCCAGTGAATAAGTAAAGAGCACATTTATTTCTATTTTCAACAAGTTTTATTCACATCATTCACTATATTTGCATAGTTTATCTTTCCATTTAATGCAAAAAAGGAGCAAATGACTACAAATTTAAACGAGACCTTTGCCGCTGTACAAGTAGCAAGTCGGGAATTAGCCCTGCTGAATGACAATGTCATCAATCAGATTTTAAATGCAGTAGCTGACGCAGCAATTGCAGAAACACCTTTCATTCTTTCAGAGAACGAAAAAGACCTCGCACGGATGGACAAAAATGATCCGAAGTACGATCGGTTGAAACTGACGGAAGAACGTTTGAAAGGTATTGCCGCAGATACACGCAATGTAGCAACACTCCCCTCTCCTTTGGGTAAAGTGCTGAAAGAGAGTGTTCGTCCCAATGGAATGAAGTTGACGAAAGTCAGCGTTCCTTTCGGAGTCATAGGAATCATTTATGAAGCGCGCCCTAATGTTAGCTTTGATGTTTTCTCCCTTTGTCTGAAGAGCGGAAATGCCTGCATATTGAAAGGAGGAAGTGACGCCGATTGTTCCAACCGGGCCATCATCAGTGTGATTCACAAAGTATTGAAGAAGTTCAAAATCAATCCACACATTGTAGAATTACTTCCAGCTGATAGAGAGGCTACGGCAGCGTTACTGAATGCTGTGGGCTACGTAGACTTGATTATCCCCAGAGGCAGCAGCAGTCTTATTCATTTCGTACGCGAGAATGCAAGGATTCCTGTCATTGAAACAGGAGCAGGTATCTGTCACACTTACTTCGATGAATTTGGGGATACAAACAAGGGAGCAGACATTATTCATAATGCAAAGACACGTAGAGTTAGCGTATGTAATGCATTGGACTGCACCATTATACATGAGAAGAGACTGGCCGACCTCCCTCTGATTTGCGAGAAACTAAAAGACAGCCATGTCATTATTTATGCTGATCCGCAAGCTTACCAGGCATTGGAAGGCCGCTATCCTGCCGAGCTCCTGGAACATGCAAAAGCAGAAAGCTTCGGCACGGAGTTTCTGGATTATAAAATGGCTGTCAAGACTGTAAAGAGCTTCGAAGATGCCTTAGGACATATTCAGGAAAACAGTTCTAAACATAGCGAGTGTATTGTTACCGAGAACGGGGAACGTGCAGCTTTATTCACCAGAATCGTGGACGCAGCTTGCGTATACACCAATGTGTCTACCGCTTTCACTGACGGGGCACAATTCGGATTAGGAGCCGAAATCGGAATCAGCACGCAAAAGCTACACGCACGCGGTCCGATGGGACTGGAGGAAATCACTTCTTACAAATGGGTCATTGAAGGAGATGGACAAACGAGAAGAAATTGAGACTATACCTATATGTTAAAAATCAAACAAGGTTTTGAGCGAAGCTAATTAAAAATTAAAAAATAAATGATATGAAGAAATTTACTTGTGTACAGGACATTGGCGATTTAAAATCAGCCCTTGCAGAAGCATTCGAAATCAAAAAAGAGCGCTTCAAATATGTAGAACTGGGACGAAACAAGACTTTAATGATGATCTTCTTCAACTCTAGTTTACGTACCCGCCTCAGCACACAGAAAGCTGCCATCAATTTGGGAATGAATGTAATGGTACTGGATATCAATCAAGGTGCATGGAAATTGGAAACTGAACGTGGCGTAATTATGGATGGTGATAAACCGGAACATATATTAGAAGCCATTCCGGTTATGGGATGCTATTGTGATATCATTGGAGTACGCTCTTTTGCCCGTTTTGAAGACCGTGACTTTGACTATCAGGAAACTATTATCAATCAGTTCATCCAATACTCCGGACGTCCTGTCTTTTCGATGGAAGCGGCAACACGCCACCCATTGCAGAGCTTTGCCGACCTGATTACCATCGAGGAATACAAGAAAACAGTACGTCCCAAAGTAGTTATGACCTGGGCTCCTCATCCACGTCCATTGCCACAGGCTGTTCCTAATTCCTTTGCTGAATGGATGAATGCAACGGATTACGAATTTGTCATCACTCATCCCGAAGGTTATGAGCTTGATCCGCAATTTGTAGGTAATGCAAAAGTAGAATATGACCAGATGAAGGCCTTCGAAGGAGCCGACTTCATATATGCCAAGAACTGGGCTGCTTATTCTGGCGACAACTATGGACAGATATTAAGCAAAGATCGTGATTGGACTGTCAGCGACCGCCAAATGGCAGTTACCAACAATGCTTATTTCATGCATTGTCTTCCGGTTCGTAGAAATATGATTGTGACAGACGATGTCATTGAAAGTCCGCAATCTATTGTGATTCCGGAAGCTGCCAACCGTGAAATCTCGGCAACTGTCGTTCTGAAAAGGTTATTGGAAGGACTGAAATAACCCCAAAAAATAAAGTGCTGATAAATCAGCACTTTATTTCTCTATTTCTTTACCTGCTTCCTGCCAGGAATTAAATCCCTTATCAAGCTCAAAGACTTTATATCCCTTCTCGCTCAAAATTGCCGCAGCCTTCTTGCTTCGTTTTCCACTGCGACAATATACAGCCACCGGTTTGTCTTTTTGCAACAAAGAATCAGCCATTGAAGCAAAAGAGTCATCCATCACATTGATGTTGATCGTCTTCGTGATATGCCCCTCCGAATATTCCGCAAGTGTACGAACATCCAGACGTTGTATATCCTCATTCTGAATAAGAGAATCAAACTCCTCTACATTCATTGATTGAAAATCCCCTTTCTGCTGACAAGAGAAAAGGGAAGAGAGAAATAAAAATATTCCCACGATTAATTGATTCAATTTAAACATATACACTCCATTATTCAATTCTGTCCCGGAGTATAGTCAAACCCAGGATCACAGTACTTATCAGATTCTATCGGAGAACCATCCTTATCGTACGTATAATATTTAAACTTTACCTTTATCGTCCGACCCGGATTCTCTTCATCTATATATTGCGCCAAAGGAACAGAAATGTAAGCACGCCGATTATAGTATTCTCCATCACTGTTCGCATCATGGTATAACAACATATTCACAATGCCATTTGTTTTAAGTTCGGACACATCTTCCACTATACCGAAAACATGTCCCTTGCCCGTACTGACCTTGAGATTCAAAATCATATTCAGATAATCCCTTCCAAGCCAGATACTGACCATCTCTACCGGATCTAGCTTTATACCGTCCTTGTAAATCGGATCATCTTCCGGTTTAGGTACCGGCGTTATGAGCGATTGCAAAGAATATATAGTAGCAGTGTTCTCACCGGAAAGCACCTCATAGTTACTCATTACACGTCTGGAAGTGTTTGGAGAGATAGTAGAACCCGTACGGTCTTCCGAAACAGTCAAGACTTCTCCCTTATCAGGAATAAGCGTTTGTATGCGACCGTCTTCTCCGGCCTCTACAGTCACAAATTCCAGTTTCACCGAAGGATAATAATAGTCATCATCTCCACAGGCAGTCATCAGGAAAAGCAATCCCCACAACCAAACAACATGTAATTTTCTTCTTTTCATCGGCAAGCTGCTAAATAATTAACTAACGGATTGGAATACATTAATAACAACTTCTCACGCAAAAAGTCTTCATCTTTATTCGGAATCTTGATCTTTGCCAATTGTTGTTCAATATAGTTCATAAACTGCTGTTTCTCTTCTTCCGTGTAATTGGACACGAATTCCGTTGTGCCATTCAGCCAATCATACGCCACATAATTTCCCGGATATATCCGGTAATTACGATGGATGCGGCGATCAAGACAGGCAGAAATACGGGCAAACAAATCCGGTTTCGGCAACGAACGGTCCAAGCCTTGCAAGTCATCATTCAAACAAGGAGCAACCTGAAAATGTACCCTGCCTTTATATCCGAAAAGCCCTGTCTGCATATTAATCAAATCGTCTTGTGTCGTCTTTTTATATCCTTCGATGTCTCTCTTCAACTGAAACTCTTGCGCTTTCAGAAAATCACACGGATCATATTCGTATGAAATAGCAAGCGGAGCAATATTCATTTCCATCAGGCGGTCTATCAAATCGCCTTCACCTCCCATTGCCAACATTTTCAATACACTGTCTTGTGTACGGTCATTCGAATCTTTTGCACGTCCTTCACGCTGCGCAATCCAAATAGACTGATTCTTCTCTGAAATGGTGTAATGCATATAACGGGACATACGCGCTGAAGATTCCAACATTTGCCGCATGGTCAACGCCCGCTGTACAATAAATGATTTATTGACACGCACCAGTTTCTTAATCCAGGGATAAATAAGCAAATTGTCGCCAATCGCAATTTCTACCGTATCCATTCCCTGGTCAATCAACAAAATAGAGAGAAAGCCCGAATCAAGAATAATATCTCTATGATTCGATATATACGTATAAGCTTTACTTTTATCCGGTATGGCGGTATGATCCAGTGTCAGTCCGGCAGTATGATCTGCCGCTATCTTCCACAAAATGCCATAACAAAATGCCTCCTGAAAATCAAGCTTAGTCTTACAGGCACGCATTTTTTGCGCCAGAAGTTCAAATGGAACGTTCGGTATAGCACCGGTAGCAGCTTTCTGAAAAGCCGGATCGGCAATCAGTTCCTCAAAGATTTGAGGAAGTTCCTCATCATTGTAAGGACGAATTTCATTAAACTCTGTCAGATCCATAAGTCTCAAGTATTATGTGCTCAAGTATTAAGTAATAAGTATAAAGTATTAGACTGCGTACAAACCGCATGGTTAATACTTTATACTTGATACTTAATACTTAAAACTTGTTTTCAATAATATCAGTCATCACATCCTTTATATCCAGTCCGGCTGCACGCACTTGCTGGGGAATAAAACTGGTAGTAGTCATTCCCGGAGTAGTATTTACTTCGAGAAGATTCAGTTTTTCACCGGCAGTTATAATGTAATCTACACGGATAATGCCGGAACAACCTAATATATCATAGATAGCTGAAGTCAGCATCTGTACGCGTTTGGTCAATTCATCCGAGATACGCGCAGGAGTGATTTCATCTACCTGTCCATTATATTTAGCATCATAATCAAAGAACTCATTGTGCGTCACTACTTCCGTAGGTGGAAAGATGACCGACTTCTCTTTTGTCTTATAACAGCCGCAAGTCAGTTCCGTTCCGTCCATAAACGCTTCAACAATCACCTCTTCCGCTTCTCCGAAAGCTTTAACAATGGCCGGTTGTATTTGTTCTTTTGTCTTCACTTTCGTAACTCCGAAACTCGAACCTCCCAGACTAGGCTTGATAAAACAAGGCAGGCCAATCTTTTCCACTACTTCCTCGTCAGAAACCGATTGTCCTTGGCGCAACAACAATGATTCGGCAATGCGCACTCCAAAAGCCTTCAGATATTGATTGCAGGTAAACTTGTCATAAGTAATGGCAGCCGCCAACACTCCACAACAGGAATACGGAATACGCATCATATCAAAATAGCCTTGCAGCCTGCCATCCTCACCCGGCGTACCGTGGATGGTGATATAAGCAAAGTCGAACACAACCTTCTCCGTTCCGTTCGTAAAACTAAAGTCGTTTCTATCCACCGGCACTTTGTTTCCGTCCGGTAATTGTACTTCCCAGCGACGGCCTTCCATCTCCACGATATACAAATTATACTTTTCCTTATCAATAAAGGAATAAATACCCTGTGCGCTACGCAGGGAAACTACGATTTCAGAGGTATCTCCTCCTGCTACGATAGCGATGTTGCGTTTCATTCTAATTCTCTATTACTTATATAGCCTCTCCACTTCTCGATAAGCCGGGTCATGTCATCCGGAAGTTCGGAAGTAAAATACATCTCCTCACCAGTGACGGGATGCACAAAGCCCAACGTCATAGCATGCAAAGCCTGTCGGGGACAAGTGTCAAAGCAATTATTTACAAACTGTTTGTACTTACTAAAATGAGTACCTTTCAATATCTCATGACCACCATAACGCTCGTCGTTAAACAGTACGTGCCCGATATGTTTCATGTGAACACGAATCTGATGAGTACGTCCTGTCTCAAGTATACATTCCACAAGGGTTACGTATCCCAGTCTTTCCAGTACGCGGTAGTGTGTAACGGCATGTTTGCCCACTGTCGGATCGGACATCACCGCCATTTGCATCCGGTCTCTCGGATTACGGGCAATATTACCGACAATCGTTCCTTCATCCTGTTCCATAACACCCCACACCAAAGCACGATATTTGCGTTTGGTAGTCTTATTAAAAAATTGAATTCCCAGATTTGTTTTGGCATCCGGTGTCTTGGCAATCACCAGTAAGCCTGAAGTATCTTTATCGATGCGATGAACAAGTCCCACGTGCGGGTCATTGGCATCATAATCCGGTATATCCTTCATGTGCCAGGCCAGCGCATTGACCAGCGTGCCGTGATAGTTTCCGTGTCCCGGATGCACGACCAATCCCGCCGGTTTATTCACAACCATCAGATAAGGGTCTTCATAAACGATAGTAAGGGGAATATTTTCAGGAATAATTTCATTTTCATAACGGGGACGGTCCATCATCACCGTAATGACATCCAGCGGTTTCACTTTGTAGCTACTCTTCACCGGTTTGCCATTGGCCATAACGAATCCGTCTTC
>ENA-OOZQ01000881-OOZQ01000881.1-human-gut-metagenome-genome-assembly--contig:-NODE-881-length-21200-cov-3.287775_pt1 | contig 21200 bp, 14 predicted proteins | sample MGYA00241188_ERZ501399 | MGnify/ENA primary metagenome ERZ501399 (study PRJEB25962, sample SAMEA2042658) | human gut metagenome | biome: human gut; feature: human-associated habitat; material: faeces... | reverse complement strand
GCGTGGATTTGTATGCATGATTCAGACAATGAAATTGTTAATTCGCAAGCAAATATGAAAAAGGCGAACCAATATTCTTTATGGCATGAAGTGTATGAGACAACAGGGTATGAATTTTATTCTAATAGATGGTTGGAATATGCTAAGAATGCTGCATATATGATGCAGTTAAGAAATGTATTGCCCAAATACAGAAAGGGAACTATAATGATGCTGTGAATAATAATCTAAATGACAGACAGAGAACAGGTACAATATCAAGAAAAGATTACAGGGATATATTTCTGTATCTTTGTGGGTTTATGATTAGGAGATATTTATCCGATTTTAGCAGATAACTGGTTAATCACAAAATATGAATATTGGGAGCTTATGTTATGAATAAATTTATAAAATTATTTAAGAAAGACAAAGACGAGTTCGGATATCTTACAGACGAGCCGTTTGACATAAGAAAAATCATTCCTGTTGCGGCATTGCTTGCAGTGGCAATAATTGCAGTTGTTATAGTTGTTGTGATAAATTCCGGCAAAAAGAATAAGACAGCCGGAACGGTTGATGTTGTAACAGAGACTACAACTGCACAGAGTGTGACGCAGACAGGCAGTGCTTCTGATACGGCAACACTTTCTTCTGATGAAGAAAAGCAGGAAGACCCTCAGTATGAGGCCGACATGGGAATGTCAGATGAAGGAAGCGGTGCTTCGGTCACTCTTTCGGCAGGAGGCAATGAAACGGCAGATACGACAATCGGCATAGATGTTTCTAAATATCAGGGAACTATAGACTGGGCGGAAGTAGCATCATCCGGCGTTGATTTTGCAATGATACGAGTCGGTTACAGAACACAGAAAACCGGTGTAATATATGCTGATACTAATGCAAAATATAACATGCAGCAGGCAGCAGCCAACGGAATAAAAGTCGGAGTATATTTTTTCTCATCAGCAGTAAATGAGAGTGAAGCAATTGAAGAAGCTGACTGGGTTGCAGATTATATTGCAAATTATAATATAACTTATCCTGTGGCATTTGATTGTGAGGGCTTTGACTCGGCGGACAGCAGGCAGAATGGTATGTCTAATGATGACAGGACTAATGTTGCAGATGCATTTTTACAGGAAATATATTCAAGAGGTTACACGCCGATGTTTTATGCTTCAGCATCGCATCTTACAGGAAACAGCAGATGGAATACATCAACACTTGAAAATAATTATAAAATGTGGGTTGCACAATATCCGTCAGTTCCTTATCCGGATACATCCTCAACATCTTATTCAGGAGCATGTGCAATGTGGCAGTATACAAGTAATGGAAATGTAAGCGGAATAAGCACAAATGTTGATATAAATGTTGCATATTTCGGATACAGCCAGAGTGCGGGAACGATGAGCGGTGAGACGGCTGCGGCTGCAAGTGCAGATGTTGAAGCAAATATGAATTTTACATCGGTAAATGATACTGTTACAGCAAAAGAATATGTAAGATTAAGAAATAAACCTAGTCAGGACACTGATTCAACAATAATTGCGACATTAAATAACGGTGAGACGGTGACAAGAACAGGAATCAGTGACAGCGGCTGGTCAAGGCTTAACTATAACGGTCAGAATGTTTATGCTGTATCAAGCTATCTTACAACCGATTTGTCCGCACCGACGCAGGCAGAAACACAGCAGTTTATGACTCAGTTTATAAGCTGCAATGATGAGGTAACTCCGAAAGATGAAGTTAATCTGAGGTCGAAGCCAAGTTATACGGATTCGGATTCGGTTGTTGTTGCGTCGGTTAAAAATGGAACGATTCTTACAAGGACAGGTTATAACAATGAAGTTGGCTGGTCGCGTGTTGTATACAATGGACAGACGCTTTATTGCATTACAAGTTATCTGATTGTGAAATAAAAATATTGATATTTCTGCCAAAACAGCTCGAAATATAGTATAATATTAGAATATCAGTAAAAAACAGATTGGAGATAAAAGGTATGATTAAACACGTAATTTTATGGAAATTAAAAGATGAACTTGGTAAAGAAGAAAAAGAAAGTGTAAAAAAAGGTATAAAGGAAGGACTTGAGGGACTTGCAGGCCAGATTCCGGGACTTATTGATGTTCATGTAAATATTAACGGGCTTGAGTCATCGACAGCTGATGTAATGCTTGATACAACATTTGAGAGTGTTGATGCATTAAAAGCATATGCTGTTAATCCTAAGCATGTTGCGGTTGCAGACGGTAAAGTAAGACCATATACAGCAATAAGATCATGCCTTGATTACGAAGTTTAAAAAAAATGCAGATATATTTAAAACCTATAATATCAGCGTGTTATGTTTTTCCGGTTCTTGCATTGCTTTTTACAATACCATATATTTTGTATGAATATCACAAATATGGTTCTATACTTGTGTTGAGAACCGGAATTATATATACGTTTATATTTTATATGCTGACGTCATATTTTATGACAATACTACCGCTCCCACCGCTTGATTCTGTATCATCTGACTCAGCGTGCATGCTGCTTGTGCCGTTTGATGCGGTTAAAAGAGTGATTGTAAATTCACATATTAATTTTAAAAGTCCGGCAACATATATTAATATATTCAGCTGTGCTGATTTCTGGCAGATAATATTTAATATACTTTTATTACTGCCATTTGGAGTGTATCTGAGATATTATTTCAGAAGAAAATGGTGGCAGGTGCTTATAATGTCATTCGCGTACAGCCTCTTTTTTGAGCTTACACAGTTATCTGGTCTGTATGGAGTATATAGATATCCATACAGATTTTTTGAGATTGATGACCTTATATGTAATACGCTTGGTGGAATGACTGGATATTTAATCACGCCGCTTTTTGTATTTTTTATACCCAAAAGAGAAAGATTGGATGAGATGGCATACAGTCGTGGTGAGATTGTATCAGAATTCAGAAGAATTGTTGCGTGGATTATTGATATTGCATTGATAATTGCACCTGTTGTGGGCTTTTTTGTATTTAACAAAGAAATAATTATTAATATAATATATGATTCACGTTATATCATGTGCATTTCGGCGTATGTAACAATTGTGTTTACTGTTGTTACAGCTGCATCAAAAGGCCGGACTGTTGGAAAAGCACTTGTTAATATAAGGCTTGTGAATGGCACAAATGAAAATATTATGGCTGACCGCACCAATTTTAAAGAAGCTGGAATTTTCAGGTTGTTTTTCAGATACATCATATTATATATGATAGAGCTTCCTTCACTTATATATGCATATGGCTTATATAAACTGACAGAAACAGCCACCGGCTGGGAATATGTGTTTTATGGCATCGGATGCGGGATATTTATAATAATAGCGGCATATTTTGTCGTTGACCTGGTATTATGCCTTTTCAGCGATACCAGAAATATGATTTACGACAGAATCACGGGAATAACGCACATGAATATGGTAAAAAAATAAAAACAGGAGGTACTAAGTGATTACAATAAAAAATAAATGAAAAAACAATTCCTGAACATGATATATTATGTGCAGGTTTTCCCTGTCAGGCATTTTCAATAAGTGGAAAACAACGCGGATTTGAAGACAGCAGGGGAACATTGTTTTTTGATGTCGCACGTATAGTAAAAGAAAAAAACCCAAAATTGTTTTTATGGAAAATGTTAAAAATTTTGAGACACATGATTACGGAAAGACATTAAGTGTTGTGAGTACAACTATGAAACAGCTCGGGTACAGGTTTTATAAAAAAGTATATGGGTAAATAATTGGCAAAGGAGAAATTTTGTTATGCAAAAAAAAATAAGGAAAGTTATGTCAGTTTTTATGGTATCTGCACTTCTGTTTTCAGGGTGTGGTATACATGGAACAGATAACGTTAAAAAAGAAGAGGACAACGAAAATAATAATATTGTAAAGCTTACTGTATGGAGCGAGAAAGATAATGTTGATACAACATCAAAAATGGTGGAGAGTTTTAAAGAACATTATAAAGATGAGGCACAATTTGATATTACAATTGATGTTCAGGCAGATGCTAAAGTAAGAGATGTAATGCTTACAGATGTACATAATGGTGCAGATGTTTTTTCATTTCCTGATGATCAGCTTACATCACTTGTTGCAGGTGGTGTTCTGGTTGAGATACCTGATGCTGAAAAAGTAAAATCTGCTAATATTGAAGAATCGGTGAAAGCGGCTACGTTAGATGATAAAATATATGCATATCCTATGACAGCTGATAACGGTTATTTTATGTACTATGATAAAAATTATTTTTCGGCTGATGATGTAAAGTCATTGGATAAAATGATGTCGGTAGCGGCATCATCAGGAAAGAAGTTTGCCATGGAATTTAATTCGGGGTGGTACATGTATACATTTTTTGGTAATACAGGACTTAATTTATCAATTAATCCTGATGGCGTAACTAATAAATGTAATTGGAATTCTGAATCTGGTGATATTAAAGGAACGGATATTAAATCAGCACTTTCAGCTATAGCATCAAATCCTGGTTTTGTAAGCATGCCTAATGGAGATATTGCGGCTGCAATGAAGTCAGGAGATGTTATAGCAGGTATAAGCGGTGTATGGGATGTTATGAATGTAAAAGCAATATATGGCGATAATTATGGTGCATGTAAACTTCCGACATATACTGTTGCAGGCAAGGAAGTACAGATGTCTTCTTTTACCGGATATAAGATGATGGGGGTTAATGCATATTCAGAGAATAGGGACTGGGCATGCAGACTTGCGGACTGGATGACTAATGAAGATAATCAAAAGCTGAGATTTAAAGAGCGTAATCAGGGACCGTCAAACATAAATGTGGCAGCTTCAGATGAAGTGAAAAAAGTTCCAGCAATACAAGCTGTAATTGAACAGTCTAAATATGGAACATTGCAGCGAGTTGGCAACAGTTTCTGGGATGCATGCAAAGATTTTGGCGATACGATATTGAGTGGAACTAATAATGGAATGACAGACCAGGAGCTTATGGATAAACTTGTTAATGGTATAACAGCATCAACTATTAAGTGATGGCTTTTATGATATTACATTGCTGATATTAAGATAAGCAGAATGGAGACTTTTATGGTAAATAAAAAAAGAACAAGCTTAAAGGTACTGATACTTATTCCCGTATTTATTCTTGGAATATTATCTGTGGTATCCAATATAATGGCTATTAATAATATAAGAATGGTTAATTCAAATGCATCTGATATTACGGATGATTGTATGAATAGTATATCAGAACTAGGTGAAATCCAGAGTGCAACACAGTCAATACATAAGCTGGGGGTGTCTCATATTATTGCAACTGACCTTAATACAATGATTTCTGTAGTGGAAAATATAAGGAAGGAACAGTCAGAACTTGAAAATAATCTTGAAGATTATAAGAAGTATGTCAGTGATTCTGATCAGGAAGTTTATAATTCACTTGTACAGAATTATGAAATTATGAAAAATGAGTTTGGAAGTATTATGGCATATAGTGCACTTGGTAAGAAAGAAGAGGCATATGCATTGGCAAACGGAGTAGTAAGCGATAGCAGCAGTGCAATACAGGAAAATATAAATGTATTAAAAGAACATGCTAATTCTACAGCTTCAACTGCAAGAGAAAGACTTTCGGCAGTATATACCGGTTCTCTTATATGTAGTATTGTTATTATTGCAATAAGTATATTGTTACTGCTTACAGCATTGTATTGTGTTATGAAATATATTATAAAACCGATACTTGCAACGAATAAAGATATTAGGGAAATTATAAGTGGAATAGATAATGGAGAAGGTGATCTTACTAAGAGAGTTACAATACTGTCTAATGATGAGATTGCTGATCTCGGTAATGGAATTAATATTTTTATGGAAAAACTTCAGGGAATACTTAAACTGATTATTGAGAATACAAACCTGATGGAAGGCGTTGTAGAGGCAGTAGATAAAAGTGTGGCTGCCTCTAATGATAGTGCTTCTGATTTATCAGCAATGACAGAAGAATTATCTGCAACTATGCAGGATGTAGGACAATCAGTTAATGTTATTAATGATAGTGCGAATAATGTACGCGAAGACGTTGATATAATAGCATCAAAGTCAAATGAAATTAATACATTTTCTAAGCAGATGAAAGAAGATGCTGATAATATGGAAAGTAATGCCAGAAACAATATGGAACAGACAAGTGAAAAGGTTGGTGAGATACTGGAAGTACTAAATAATGCGATTGAAGACAGCAAAAGTGTTGACCAGGTTAATAATCTGACTAATGATATTTTAAGTATATCAAGCCAGACCAATCTTCTTGCATTGAATGCATCGATTGAGGCAGCGAGGGCTGGAGAAGCAGGAAAAGGATTTGCGGTTGTTGCAGAAGAGATACGCCAGCTTGCAGATTCAAGCAGAGAAACAGCAAACAGAATACAGCAGATAAATTCGGTTGTAGTTAAAGCAGTATCTAATTTATCAGATAACGCTAACAATCTTGTTAAATATATGCAGCAGACGATACTCCCTGAATTTGAAAGGTTTGTTGATAGTGGTGCTTCATATAAAAATAATGCATCATATATTGAGGATGCTATGAATGAGTTTGTATTAAAAACTGACGCTTTAAAGAAAAACATTGATGAGATAGCAGGTTCTATTAACACTATTACGGCTGCGGTTGATGAAGGTGCGGAGGGTGTCAACAGCACGGCAGAAAATACACAGAACCTTGTTGAAGATATAGTTAATATCAGTAGCAAAATGAAAGAAAATAAGGCTATAGCAAAGACACTTCAAGAAAGTACAGATATATTTGCTATTTTTTAAATTGCTGTTTTTTAAATGAAAAAGCATGTTTAAAAACTGGGTAAAATATGTTATCATTATGTAAATTATTTTTAATAGGGAGAAAAACTAATGAACGAGAAAAATCAAGAAGCTGTTCGTGATGCACGACAGCTCGGAATTCCGAAAATGCTGATTCTTGGAATACAGCATATGTTTGCCATGTTCGGAGCTACTATTCTGGTACCTATTCTTGTAGCAGGATATTTTCAGAATTCATGTGGCGAACCAATAACAAGAGGCCTTACAGTATCTGTTACACTGTTTTGTGCCGGTATTGGAACATTAATTTTCCATGTCTGCTCAAAATTTAAAGTTCCTGCATTTCTTGGCTCATCATTCGCATTTCTTGGTGGATTTTATACAGTAGCCAATCTCAATACAGGAATTTATGCCGATATGGGTGCTAACGAGAAAGCTGCATATGCATGTGGCGGTATCGTTGTAGCAGGTCTGTTATATCTTGTTGTAGCTTTAATTTTTAAGCTTGTCGGTGTGAACAGAGTTATGAGATTCCTTCCACCGGTAGTTACAGGACCAATTATTATTTGTATTGGTCTTTCACTTGCTTCATCAGCAATATCTAATGCTTCAACTAACTGGCTTCTTGCCGTAGTTGCACTTGCTGTAATAATAATATTTAATATCTGGGGCAAGGGAATGTTTAAGATTATTCCTATCCTTATGGGTGTAATCATTTCATATGCTTTTGCATTGATTCTTAATGCATTTGGAGTTACAAATCCTGATGGTTCAGCAATACTTAATTTTGCATCTGTTTCATCAGCAAGCTGGATTGGTTTTCCAAAATTCCAGATTTGCAAGTTTGATATTACAGCAATTCTTGTAATGGCACCTATCGCTATTGCAACAATGATGGAACATGTTGGAGATATGTCAGCTATATCAGATACTGTTGATGAGAATTTTATAGCAGATCCGGGTCTTCACAGAACAATAATGGGTGATGGACTTGCTACAGCGTTTGCAGGTCTTATTGGTGGACCGGCTAATACTACATATGGAGAAAACACAGGTGTCCTTGAACTTTCAAAGGTATATGACCCAAGAGTAATAAGAATTGCTGCAGGTCTTGCAGTGATACTTTCATTTATACCTAAGTTTTCAGAGATTATTTCTACAATGCCGGCAGCCATAATTGGTGGTGTATCATTTATGCTTTATGGTATGATTTCAGCTATTGGTGTAAGAAATGTTGTTGAAAATAAGGTAGACCTTACAAAGTCACGTAACCTTATAATTGCCGGTGTAATCTTTGTATGCGGTCTTGGTTTTTCAAATGGACTTACATTCACAATAGGTGAAACGCATATTACACTCACAGCACTTGCTATCGCAGCTATTGCAGGTATTATCCTCAATGCTGTTTTACCGGGTAATGATTACAGGTTTGGTGTAAATCCAAGCGGAGACCAAAGCCGTGGTGTATATGTAAGCAACACAGATGATGAAAAATAATTAAAAAGCAAATAATACATCTATATAGATGGAAAAACAGAGGTTAGGTTATAATGAATTTTAAAGAAGAAAAAAATATTACAATTTTTGAACATCCGTTGATTCAGCACAAAATTTCAATTTTGAGAGATAAGAGAACAGGAACTAATGAATTCAGAAAGCTTGTAGAAGAGATTGCCATGCTTGAAGGTTTTGAGGCAATGGGAGATCTTGAACTTGAAGATGTAGAGATTGAAACTCCAATTGAAAAATGCATGACTCCTATGATTTCCGGACGTAAACTTGCAGTTGTTCCGATTCTTAGAGCTGGTCTTGGTATGGTTTCAGGTATTCTTGCCCTTGTACCGACTGCAAAAGTAGGTCATATCGGTATGTATAGAGATGAGGAAACTCATGAACCACATGAATATTATTGCAAACTTCCAAGCCCTATTGAAGAAAGGCTTATTATTGTAACAGACCCAATGCTTGCAACAGGCGGCTCAGCAGTAGATGCAATTGATCAGATTAAAAAGCATGGTGGTAAAAAGATTAAGTTTATGTGTATTATAGCTGCACCGGAAGGTCTTGAGAAGCTTCATAAGGCTCATCCGGATGTTCAGATTTATGTAGGACATCTTGACAGACAGCTCAATGAAAATGCATATATATGTCCGGGTCTTGGTGATGCCGGCGACAGAATTTTTGGTACAAAATAATAATAGACTTGTTTTCTAAATAAATAAAAAATGGTTTTATGCCGGAAATCTTTATTGAAAATTAATATTGATTTCCGGCTTTTTTGTGTTATCATTATTAATGTGAAATATATTAGACGTGTAAAATATGGTAGGTAATGCGTATGGATAAATCATTGAGTATTGATACAGGGCATCATGAAAAGCTATATCAGGAAAGAATGAACTTTTTGCTGACGGGAGAAAAGGATAGGGTTTGTTCTATATATATAGATGTTACGGATAATAAGATGCTTGCTATTATAACACGTAAGCATAAGTATAATTACAATGAATTAAATAATATTTCTGTGAGATGCTGGCTTGATAAATATATATATCCTAATATTTCTGATGGATATAATCTGGAAGAGTTTAAGAACGGTTTCACCAGAAAAGCTCTGTTGGAAGGCTTTGAAAAAGGTGAACGTAATATACAATTTTATCATAGTTATTATGATGAAAATGGCAATTTGAAATTATACAAAGTGCGTGTCAGCCTTATAGAAAATCCGTACAACGGTCATATAGAAGCATATGCGGTCTGGAAAGACAGAACATTAAAATATATTGACAAAGAGATAAGTAGAATTCTGTATAACAATGATTATATAGGAATCGGAATTATAGACAGCTGTAAAGGAAATCTGTATATGCGTGCTGCTCATTTTGAGGGCATGGAAGTTGAAGAACAGAAGTCATATGTATATGATGATATAGTAAAGCAGATGAGTGAGATAAGAATTGCTAATGAAAGTAAAGAGCAGTTCTTAAAATGTACGGCACTTGATTACCTTAATGATAACATGAATATAGCTGGAGTGTATTCGTTTAATGTTTATAATATAAAAAATAAAGTTGAAAGATACAGCTATCACTGGTTTGATAAGAAAAAAGGTATTATTCTTGTTGTTATTGAAGATATGACAAAAGAACTTGAGACGGATAGTGTTACGGGTGCATTAAACCGTGAAGGATTTGTTCATAAAGCAGAAAATATAATTAAAAATAATCCTGACAAAGATTTTGCACTTTTATATTTTAATATTCAGAAGTTTAAGGCGATTAATGATTTATATGGTTATGCAGCAGGAGATACGGTATTACATCAGGCTGTTAATATTTTACAGATTTCTTTTTTGAAACCGCTTGCAATATCAAGGATAGAAGCAGACCGATTTGTTGTGCTGGTTGATAAGAACAATCTGGATTTTGAAAAGCTCACATCAATACTTCATCGTGTTTATGATAAAGATGGGATGAAAGTAGATATATATGTAAGATGTGGCATTTATTATATACCGAAAGACACGGATTTGAGTGTTTCTGATATGTGTGACAGGGCAAAGCTTGCAAAATTATATATACCTAATCAGTATGTACAGCCGTATGCTATATTTAATGAAGACATGAAATATGATTATGAGCAAAGAAGTCTTGCTCTGATTCAGCTGGATGATGCTATAAAAAATAGTGAGATAAAAGTGTTTTATCAGCCTATATATGATGCAAAAACGAAGCAGATAGCATCGGCGGAAGCTCTTGTACGCTGGGTTTCACCCAAAGGCGTAATACTACCGGGTAAATTTATTCCTGCACTTGAAGAAAGCGGACACATAACAAAGCTTGATACATATGTACATAAAAGCGTCCGTAGATTTATGGAAAATAGATATAAAAACGGAAAAAAGATTGTTCGTGTCGCAGTCAATTTATCAAGAATGGACCTGATGGATGGTGAAATCATGGATTTGATTATTGATGATGTAAAAGATGAACACTATTCAAAACAGATGGTTAATTATGAAGTAACTGAGTCGGCATATGCAAATGTTTCCGGTAAAGGTACCAATTTTCTTAAGCAGCTTCACGATAACGGTGTAAAGCTTCTTATTGATGATTTCGGAAGTGGTATGTCATCATTCAGCACATTAAGAGATTACAATTTTGATGTTATAAAGCTTGATATGGGGTTTGTGCAAAAACTTGGTGAAAATAAAAAATATAATAATATAGTAATGTCAATTATTGAACTCGCACACAGACTTGATATGAAAGTGGTCGCAGAAGGAGTGGAGACAAAAGAGCAGGCAGACTATCTTAAAGAATATGGATGCGATTATCTTCAGGGATTTTATTTTTCAAAACCGCTGCCTGAAGAAGAATTCGCAAAGCTTCTTGATTAATAATAATTATATTTGATGTGATAATTTTAATGAGTAAAATACATATGTCAGATGAGTAATATAATTTACCATTTGACATATGTATATTTTTTTGTTTATAATGCCAATAGTTAGCTGTGACTAATACAACTTAGATATGCATAACAATATTATAAATGAAAGGTATTATAATTATAAATGAAAAATATTATAAAAAATCCAATTAAAATTCTTTGGCTTGCAGCGGCATTTATCTCAATGGCACTTGGTGCGATTGGTGTTATTCTGCCGGTATTGCCAACTACGCCGTTTCTTTTACTTGCTTCCTTTTGTTTTGCAAAAGGGTCAGAGCGTTTTCATAAGTGGTTTACAAAAACAAAGCTTTATAAAAAACATTTGGATAGTTTTGTGAAAAACCGTGCAATGACGCTTAAAACAAAGCTTTGTATATTGATACCTGCATCATGTATGCTTGTTCTTGCAATGATTGCAATGTCGAACATATATGGAAGAGTGTTTATTGTATTTCTTATAATATTCAAATATGTATATTTCTTTACAAAGATACAGACAATACCATATTCAGCAAAAATAGAAACCGAATAGTTACCTGTTCAACTTCATATGTACATAATCCTTTTTTGTGGTCTTCATATGCTTTTGCACCATATTCAAGGAGCGGTTTCTGGCACATAACACTTATAGAAACACCAAGTGCCGTAAAATGTTCAAGACGTTCGTCCCTTGATGAAATACAAGCTTCGTAATATTTGGCATATGTGTCACCGATACCTGCCCACATATAGCGGACAGGGGCTTTTGCAATGATTTCGGTATCAATAAAAGCGTGCATTGCAGGGCGGATAAAAAAGTTAGGCTTTAAAAAAGTTCCGTCACTATTATACATAATTGATACAGATGTACAAGCAGCACAATTTGATGCAATTGTAGGAAATGTAAATACAGGTTTGTCATCCGTTATGCACAGGCATTTTACTGTATCAAGTGCTTTGCCGCCGCCTACACCGAATACCATGTCAGCTTCGCTATATAGAGGTAATGCACGAAGTTTATCAACAGTTTCGTATGTACAGTCATTTCCATAAAGTTCGACGCCGATAATTTCAAGTGCTGTGTGAGATACTGCTTCTTTAATTTTGTCAAGTGCAGCTGCAAGAGCCTTTTTTCCACCGATTACAAGAACCGTTCTGCCGTATGATTCACAGACGGGACCAATCTTATCATAAATTGCATTACCGATAGAGTAACTCGGCAGATGTACTTCATAATTTTCAAGCTTCATAATAATTCCTCCATTAATTAAATAAATATTTTGTTAAATAACAAAATATAAAAAGGCATATCAACTCATTGTTATGTGAGTCAATACGCCTTTGTATTTTTACTTTATTGAATTAAAGTAAGTATATCATAAACCGGCGTTGATTTAAACCTGTTAAAATAAAAAACTGCACAGACGGAAAATATATATTAAAATTCAAATCTGTATAATTGGTGATTTTTTAAAATTGTGTATTTTTGTGTGAATTTAGACGTATTTTCAGAAAATGTAATATATTACAAAAATTTTATTGTTTCCTATTGTAAAAATAAACATGTGTATGATATTATCAAATTAATTTATATATTGTTTTGGTAAATGATAATTGAATATGAGGTGGTGCGAATGAAAAGAATTAAATCATTTTTTAAAATATTGGGTATGCTTGTTTTATGTGCTTCGTTTACAGGCTGCGGCGTGAATGGCAATATTGATGATTACGCGGTTAATACGGGCTATGGTGATTCCGATACAGTAAAAAGTTCTTCAGGAGTATCAAAAGACAGCATAAAGGTTGGTGTAATTCATCTGTCTGATCCCGCCGAGGGCAGCGGATATACATATACGCATGATATTGGAATTATGGGTATGCAGCAGAATCTCGGATTGTCGGACAGTCAGATTATAAGAAAGATTAATGTTAATGATTCGGACAAGGAGGCTACGAGAAAAGCGATAAAAGAATGTATTGACGAAGGCTGTAACATAATATTTTCAACAAGCTGGGGCTATATGGAGACAACGGCACAGATGGCAGAAGAATATCCTGATGTTTATTTTTCTCACGGCACGGGTTACATGAGCAACGGAAAGAATTTTAACAATTATTTCGGAAGAATATATCAGCCGAGATATCTTAGCGGAATAGTTGCAGGAATGAATACAAAGACGAATAAAATAGGTTATGTTGCCGCAATGGGTTCGGAAAATTCAGAGGTTACGGGTGGAATTGATGCTTTTGCATTGGGCGTTTATTCTGTGAATCCTTCGGCTCAGATATATGTAAAGGTGACAAACAGTTGGTATGACCCTGAAGCTGAGAAAGCTGCGGCCTCTACGCTTCTTGACATGAACTGCGATGTTATAACACAGCATTGTGATACTACATATCCGCAGCTTCTTGCACAGCAGAAAAATGTATACAGTATAGGATACAATTCTGATATGAGTAAAGATGCACCCAATGCCTGCCTTTGCAGCGTTATATGGAACTGGAGTGCATATTATACGGCGGCTGTACAGAGCGTTATTGACGGAACATGGGATGGAAGCAATTATTACGGCGGTATGAATGAAAATCTTGTCGGCATAACACAGCTCGCTTATTTCTGCAAATCGGGAACACAGCAAAAAGTTGATGAGGCAAAGAAGGATATTATATCGGGAAAACTCGGAATATTTGACGGAGTTATAGAGACCAATACGGGAACGACAGTCGGAGAGAACGGAAAAACACTCAAAGATTCGGATATTACGGGAAATATTAACTGGTATTTCAAAACCGTGACAGTAGTACAGTAAGAGAATAATGGGAGGAATACAGCATGAATCTTAAAAAGAAAATATTGGCGGTTACAATCATTCCTGTACTTGTTTTGGGCATGGTTTCCATAATCCTTACTGTAACTATGGTAAAAAGTTCTGTTATGGAACAGGTTGAGGAAGCTTTAAAAGGAACGGCATCGTCTACTTTGGCGGCATATGACCAAAATGCGGGAGATTACATTGTGACAACAAACGGAGATATATGGAAAGGAAGTTACAATGTATCCAAGTCAGAAAATCTCGTTGACAGAATAAAAGAAAATACAGGTATGGACGTTACATTTTTCTACGGAACAAAAAGAGTGATGACATCGGCACTTGACGCAAACGGGGAAAGAATTCTCGGTTCGCCTGCTGGAGATGTCATAACGCAGAAAGTGTTAAATGATGGAGAAGAATATTTTACAAGCCGTGTTTCGCTGGATGGAGTTATGAATTATGGCTATTATATGCCTGTATATCAGAATGGAAGCAATGATAAGATAATCGGAATGGCGTTTGTCGGAACAAACAAGGCGGACAAGGACACTGTTTTAAACAGAATTATTGCAATGATATGCACCGCTGTTGTCATTGTTATGGCTATATGTATCGGCATAAGCATGAAGATTGCATATTCTATAAGTTCAGATATAAAGAGAAGTGTAGGAATCGTGGAACAGGTTGCGGGAGGCAGTCTTAATATAGACGTTGACAAAAAGCTGTTAAACCGCAAAGATGAAATAGGTGATTTGGCACGAGGCACAGTATCGCTTAGCAATGCGATGAACTCGGTAATTAACGAAATATCGAGTAATTCAAAGCTTTTGCTTGAAACTTCTGGTGTTCTCGGCGAGGCGGCGGACAATACCGACAAGACAATGAATGAAGTAAGTGCAACCGTTAATCAGATGGTTGAAAATTCATCAATACAGTCAGCCAATTCCAAAGCTGCGTTTGACCATATGAAGATTATGGAAAACAACATCAGCGAGACTACATCAGAGGCGGCTCTTCTTAACGAATCAGCCGTGTCTATGCAGAAGTCAGGAACAAAGGTTTCTGAGACGCTTTTTAAATTGTGCAATATCAATGATAATGTAAAAGATATAATTGAAGAAGTAAAAGAGCAGACAAACCACACAAATGAGTCTGTAAACAAAATTAATTCGGCAATCTCATTTATTTCGGCGGTTGCTGAAGAGACTAATCTTTTGAGCCTTAATGCGTCTATAGAGGCGGCAAGAGCAGGTGAAGCCGGAAAAGGCTTTGCTGTTGTTGCACAGCAGATAAAGAAGCTCGCGGAGCAGTCTAATGATTCAAGTAAGCAGATTGACGATATAACAAAGGTTCTTATGCAGGATTCGTATAAATCTGTCGAGATTATGCAGAAAATGCAGGATATAGTTATAAGTCAGAGCGAAAGCATGGAAGAGACCCGTATTATTGTGGGACAGGTTCTTAATGATATACGCAGTTCAAAGGACAGCATAGAATTAATAATGAACAGTACGGTTAAACTTGAAGGTTCAAGAAATAAGGTGTCTGGTGCCGTTGAAGAACTTGCAGAAATTGCGGGACAAAATATGGAAAGCACTCAGAGAACATTTGAGGAGACGCAGAAGGTTACAGATACGTTCAAGGAAGTGTATTCAGGAGCCGTCAAGCTTAGGGAGATTGCTGACAAGCTAGCTGAGAGTGTGTCATATTTTAAGATGTAATAAAAACTGCTTACAGTTCATAAGGCAGATTATTATAGTGATACGTTATTATATTGAAATTAAAACTTTAAATTAATAATATTAAAAATTAATATAAGATATGTTGCATTTTCTCATATCAGGTGTTAGTATAATTAACTGCTGCGTAGATTTGGCGTGATTTAAAGGCCGTATTACGTGCAAAAACTAAAGTTAATTATACCTGATATGAGGAAATTTTTTATGAGTGGAATAAAAACAGAAAATACGTCCTGTGGAATGGATATGACAAGCGGTTCTTTGTGGAAAAAGATAGTTCTTTTCAGTATACCGCTTATGATGTCGCAGGTTCTTGAGGTTCTTTTTAATATGTCCGATGTGGCAGTTGTCGGTAAATTTGCAAGCTATGAGGCACTTGGGGCGGTTGGTTCGACTACAATTTTAGTGACGCTTTTTACAGGATTTCTTATAGGAATGGGTTGTGGTGTCAATGTAATAGTGGCAAGGCAGCTTGGTGCAAGACAGCACAAAGATTTGAAAGATACAATTCAAACAGCATTTATTCTGTGCCTGATTGTTGGAATTATTGTAAGCATTATATGTATTTCATGTGCACATTTATTGCTGAATCTATTAAATACAAAAGAAGAACTTATAGACGGTGCGATGCTTTATTTCAGAATATATGCACTTGGTATGCCTGCCATGGCAGTATACAACTTTGGTAATGCTGTTATGAGTGCCGGAGGAGATACAAAGCGTCCGTTACTCTATCTTTTTATAGCAGGAATAGTAAATGTATGCCTTAATCTTATATTTGTTATTGGATTTCGTCTGGCAGAACAGGGTGTAGCAATGGCAAGTATTATTTCACAGTATATTTCAGCAACACTTATTATGACTAATCTTTTGCGAAGAAATGATGTGTGCAAGCTTCATCTTTCACAGGTAAGAATAAACAAGAATGCAGCGAAAGCGATTCTTATGCTTGGAATCCCGGCAGGAATCCAGAACGCAATATTTGCGATTGCAAACCTTTTTATCCAGACAGGTGTGAATTCATTTGATTCTGTTATGGTTTCAGGCAATTCCGCAGCTGCCAATTTTGATGCACTTATATATAATGTAATGTCAGCGTTTTATACAGCGTGTTCAAGTTTTATGGGGCAGAACATGGGTGCCGGAAATAAAAAGAGAATGCTTCACAGCTATTTTATAAGCATTGCATATTCATTTTGTGCGGCAGGAATTCTTGGAACTGTACTTTTTGTGTTTGGACGCCAGTTGTTGTCGTTGTTTACTAGTGAGCCGGCTGTTATAGACGCTGGGATGGCAAGAATAAAGATTATGGCTTTTTCGTATGCGGTATCTGCATTTATGGATGCATCAATTGCTGCATCGAGGGGTATAGGAAAGAGTGTTGGGCCTACAATTATTGTTATAAGCGGTTCGTGTGTATTCAGGGTTGCATGGGTATATACAATATTTGCATATTTTCACTCTATACCATCATTGTATCTTGTCTATGTATTTTCGTGGACAATTACAGCTATAGCAGAAATAGCATATTTTGCATACAGCTTCAAACATTTGAATGTAAGGGGAAGATATTAGTAAAGATTTAATGAGAGTTTTTGTAAAAAACTAACAAAAAAATATAATAATCAGTAAAATCCATTGACACATTTATAATATAAGTGTATTATTTATACATACTTTAATAAAACACATACGCAAAAGTCTTTTCTTTTTCTTATGGGTATTTTTAGTTATTAGTTCACTGCGTGTTTTATTAATGGTAAGCGTGATAATGAAAGGAAGTGTGTGGTTAAAAATATAATTTAGTAAAATGTTCGGAGGGTTTTATGCGATTTAACAAATTATTTAGAAAGGTATTTGCGGCAGTTTCTGCGGTTACTTTGATTGTATCGGGGATGCCTGTAGGATTAGGCGTTACGGCAAAGGCCGCGGATACACAGACACGAAAAATAACGTATTCGTTTTCAGCGAATTCAAGTAAGAAAGCACCTGCAGCAGGGGAAATTCTTGATGGAACAGCAGGAGAGTCCAGCGGCATTTTGTATGTGTCACAGGATGCAGGAAACAGTGGTGTTACATATGACAGTGACAAACTTCGTTTCAGACAGGGAAGCGTATTATATCTTCCGGTAAAAGATGACACAACAAAAGTAAAATATGAGCAGGTATGTTCAAATGCTGCAACTGACAGACCTGTATATATCGGCAGTGTTGACAGCGGATATTCTGTTCAGATGAAGACAACAACACAGTCTGTAACAGTGGATGATATTACAGGTTATATTGTTGAAAAAGAAGGACAGAAGTATCTTCCTGTTATATCAGGCGGAGATGTTAAGGTCAGAACAATGACTTTGACAGAATATAATCCGATTATAAATGTCACAGTTACAGGTACAGTGGCAAATGCAGCAGAAAATGGAATTACAGAGATTAAGTTTGACAGTCTTACAGACAGTTCTGCAAAGACGGTTACTGCACAGGTTGACAGCAACGGCAAGTATTCCGTTGTATTAAAGAGAGTAAACGGCAGTGCCAAGTACGAAGTATCAATAAGTGCTGTAGGATTTAAGATTAATGATACCGATAACGGCAATATTCTCGAACTTACAGGTGAAGATGCTACGGCTGTTAAAGACTTTGAAGCAGTTGCCGATGCAGTTGCAACAGTTTCAGGAAGTATTATGGGAATTCCGGCAGATGCTGTAAAAGGAACAGTTTCAGTTAAATTTGTACCTGATAATTCAAAGCTTTCAACGATTGAGGTTGATGTAAAAGCACAGACAGACGGTTCTTACAGTTTTTCAAATGTAAGTATTAATTCAAGCTCAAACTATTCAGTAGTATTAGGCGGTGTTGACGATTATGAAGTTACAGAAAAGTTAAACAAGGCAGCAGGAGATTATACAGATGTAAAAATCGCTGCAACACAGAGAGCAAAGGTTAATGTTTCAGGTAAGTTCGTAACATCAGACGACAAAGCTTCAGATGTTACAAAGATTACATTTACAAACAAATCAGACAGTAGCTATTCTTATTCATTCGATGTAACAGGTGACGGATACAAAGCACAGTTAAGAGCAGGCGAGTACGATACATCAGTTGTATCTGAAAAGTATACCGCATATGACCATGTAAGTGTCGGCAGTGCAGATGTTTTGAATGATGTTTATCTTGAAACAGAAGCAGATACATCACCTGTTGAATATCAGGCTGAGGTAAAAGTGGGTAAGGGCCAGCAGTTTGAGACTATAACAGATGCAGTTAAGTATATAGGCAGAATGACAAGAACAACAGAGAGAGTAACAATTACTCTTACAGATGCTTTATACAGAGAGCAGGTTATGGTTGATACTCCTTATGTTACTATTTCAAGTGAAGCAGGCTCAACAATAACATGGTATTATGGTTCAGGTTATACTTATTACAGTGCCGATATGAACGGTTATTACAGTGAAGCAAGAGCAGTTGATAAGTATGAAAAAGGAGTTGAAATCGGAATGGGTACAGGCCACTGGGGAGCAACAGTTAATGTACTTCCTACAGCTACAGCGTTCCGTTCAGAAGGTGTTATATATGAAAGTTCATTCAACAGATATATGACAACAGAAGAAGTTGCAGATGGCGTAGGCAAAGGTGGAGATAACTCTAAGGTTGACCGTTCTAAAGCAACAGATGCCGATATCAAACTTTATAAAAATAAGGAAAGAGCATGTGTTATTTTCATTGAAGCAGACCAGAGCGAATTCAAGGACTGCCAGTTCTTAAGTTCACAGGATACAATGTTTACAGGAAATAATACAGAGCATACATATTTTAAGAATTGTGTCATCGAAGGTACAACAGATTATATCTGCGGTGATGGTAGTGCGGTATTCGACGGCTGTACATTAAGCATGTATGGATACGGTGACAAAGCAGCTTCAGGAAGTATCATTGTTGCGTCAAAGGCACTTTCACAGTTAGGTTATCTTTTCAACAACTGTAAAGTTGTAAAGACTTCTTATCCGGGAATTAACAACGGTATAACAAAGACATATTTTGCAAGACCATGGAGGGCAGATTCAAAGGTTGTATTCTTAAATACAGAAGTTGAAGATGCTAATACTATCGCTCCTGCAGGATTTACTTCAATGAGTAATGTAACACCTGCAAAGGCTAAGTATTATGAATATAATACACATCTTGCAGACGGAACAAAGGTAAGCACTTCAAGCAGAGCTGCAGGCGTTAATAAGATGACTGATGAAGAAGCATCAGCAGTAAAACTTGAAGATTACTTTGAGGGTTGGACACCTGCATACTATACATCAGGAGATGTTAAGCCGGAACCGGTTGCAGCAGACTACACAGCAGTAGATGAAGCTATCAAAGCTGCGGAAGCTCTCAACAAAGATGATTATGAGGATTTCTCAGCAGTAACAAAAGCAATCGAAGCGGTAGACAGAACACTTACGTCAGAAGACCAGGCAAAGGTAGATGCAATGGCAAAGGCAATAACAGATGCAATCAACGGTCTTGTTAAGAAACAGACTGATGATTCGGATAAATCAGACATCAAAGTTGACCTCGATGAAAATGAAGATGCTGCTGATTTCAAGGATGTTGCATCAGTAGGTGACGTAAAGGTTAAAGATGAAGAAGGTAAAGACCTTACAGTAAGTGAAATTAAGTTAAATGTTGAGAAAGCAGCAGCTTCAATATCTGAAAAGATTGATGCGGCTATTGCTGAAAAGAATATCAAGGGATTCGATTCAAAGAATGCGGATTATTATGATATTTCACTTAAAACAACAGACGGAAAAGTTGTTAAGCTTTCAAGCGGTAAGATTAAGATTACTATGTCATACAAAAAAGGAATCAATGCAGCAGACTACAATCTGTATGTATTCCATATGAATAACAACGGAGTTCTTGAAAGTGTAGCAGTTACAGCAGATGAAAATAGTTTTTCATTCGAGGCAGAGTCATTCAGCCCATATGCTGTAGTATACGCAGCAAAGGATTCAGGAAGCGATATAACACCGTCAACACCTGAAAATCCAGGAAATAATGAGACACCAGGTACAACAGAAACACCAGGTACAACAGAGACACCGGACTCAACTGTAACACCGGATTCATCAGTTTCAACAGGTGACAGCTTAGGCATGTTCATGTATATGATAATTCTTGCTGCTGCATTGGCAGGAATGGCAGGAGTAGTCGTATACGACAGAAAAAGAGCAAAATAAAAACTGTTTGTAAAAACAGATAATAAAATTATAATCCCATAACAGGGTAAACACCCCCTCCCGATATTGAATCTGCGAAAGCAGACAGATGTAGGGAGAGGGTGTTTTTGTATTTCTTGGGGATAAATTGGTATAAAAAAAGG
>ENA-OOZQ01000873-OOZQ01000873.1-human-gut-metagenome-genome-assembly--contig:-NODE-873-length-21294-cov-1.993973_pt1 | contig 21294 bp, 34 predicted proteins | sample MGYA00241188_ERZ501399 | MGnify/ENA primary metagenome ERZ501399 (study PRJEB25962, sample SAMEA2042658) | human gut metagenome | biome: human gut; feature: human-associated habitat; material: faeces... | reverse complement strand
GCTCCTTCATTACTCGCAGAACTTAATCCTATGTATAAGGAAAAGCAAGAAACAGAGCAGCGCTTCGGCAAGATTGAAGGTTCTATCGGTGAAATGAAAGAACTCATGAAAAAGCAGCAGGAAATGATGGAGAATTTCATCAAAAAATTTGAAAGCTAAAAGTTATGGGACACAGATTAAAATGTATCATAGTAAAGCATCATACGTGCGACCATGATAAGGAGCACGAAGATGAAGAGGATGTAGTAGTAGAAAGCAGAATAGCTACTCCTCACGGTGAGCATAAGGTCAAATTCGATTTACCTTACGAGCAAACAGCGAATGCTCTTATGTCTGCTAAAGGATATTCTGAGTATGTCAAAAAGCACGGCTATCACTTTACAGATGCTCTTGCAGAGCACGTAAGTAAAATGATGGTGAATGCTAATGGCCAACAGCACTCTTGGACTGCAAGCCAAGTCAAAAAGTCTATGGAAAGTTTAGGATTGAGCATTCCTGGCAAAGTGACAACAGGTGATGTTACCTATGCGGCTAACATGGCTTATGCAGATTTCTATCCAGACCCTCTGAAAGATGAGGCTGCATGCTTAAGGTATGCTCATAAAGTAGCCAATGACCCAGATGGGTATGATGGCATGATTTTCTGCAGATGGACTGCTGACGCAATCGGAAAAGCAATCAAGTTGGACTGGGAAAAATTCGTATAGTATGTTAGAACTGATTGAAGCAAAGAACTTTAACGGACTAATGTTTTTCATAGCTATTAGAGTTGGCATTATTTTAATCTGCTGGATTTTCATGATACTAAGCAGTATCGTAGACTTTTGGAGTGGAACAACAACAGCAAAAGCACTTGGCCAAGCATTGATGTCGCATGGATTTCGTAGAACAATTACAAAAATCGGCGATTATGTAAGGCTGATGCTTTTTGCCCTTATGTTTGATATACTTGGAAGCTTATTATCATTCTATATAATTCCATTTGCCACAATTCTATGTACTGTCGCAGTTATATATATTGAAGGTAAATCTGTAGTTGAAAATAGCAAACGTGAAAAGGCTCATGCCGCAGAAGTACCTGATATAGTTAAGCAGATTGTGCAAGCTACTACTGTCGAACAAGGTCATGAGATATTAGACAAAATAAGTCAATTGCTAACATTAAATGAGAAAGATAAATAAAATCATAGTCCATTGCTCTGCTACTCCTGAAGGACGAGATGTTAAAACTCAGACCATACGAGATTGGCATGTGAATGGTAATCATTGGAAAGATATTGGTTATCATTATGTGATTGAGCTCGATGGCTCTGTTCATAAAGGCAGAGATGAAAGTGTAGTTGGAGCCCACTGCTCAGGTCAAAATGCAAACTCTATAGGAGTATGCTATGTAGGAGGCGTTGCTAAAGACGGTAAAACTCCTAAAGATACGCGCACTGAGGCTCAAAAGCAATCTTTACTCGAATTGCTGAAAAGCTTAAAGGCAAAATACCCAAATGCTACTATTCATGGACACAGAGAATTTGCAGCTAAGGCATGCCCCAGCTTTGATGCTAAATACGAGTATAAAGACCTCTGAAGCACATAAAAACCATTCTCGCGTATAAGAAATTATTGCGAGAATGGTTTTTATATTAAATATGAATAATAACAAATAAAACTCAAAGATTATGCGAGAATTAGCGAGAATAATTACACTTATATTTTTAGCCACTATATTATATAGCTGTAAGTCAATTCAATATATGCCCGTGGAAACAACGAAAAGAGATACTATTTACTTATCTCAGACCAAAATTGATAGCATATATCATAGAGATTCAATCTATGTAGAGCACAAAGGCGATACCGTGTATCTCAGTAAATATAAATACTTGTATAAATACATAGAAAAGCATGATACTCTTTGGCGAGAAAAAGTTGATACAATTCAAGTTGCATACCCTGTAGAAGCTCAACTTACTAAATGGCAAAAGATAAAAATTAATATTGGTGAATACCTGATAACCGCCATAGCCTTAGTAATTATATGGCTGTGTGCAAAATACTTCATAAAGCGGTAAACAACAGAAACAATATAAACAAGTCATTGTTTACGCCTAAAGTGCTCAAAATTAATTACTTATATATACTGTAAACAAAGAAACAATAATTTCATTAAATCTTTTCGTATTAAAAGCTGATATTTCTTATTAACATTAATGTTAATCGGAAATTAAGAAATTAAGTTTGAAATATATAGGGGCATTGTTTCTATTGTTTCTTTGTTTACGACAATTTCAAAGCCACACTAAAATTGCTGTTTAATTATTTTTAACAAATAAATTCTCAAAAAATAATGGAAAATTTTTTTTCTTTCGAGAATAGTTTGTATATTTGCATATCGAAAATAAGATAATAAAATTCACCAAAATATGGAACAACAATTTAATATAGGTAATGTAATTGAGTACTACAAGCTAAATACGGAAGATTTAGCGAAGGTGTTATTTCCTACTGTTAAATATCCGAAACAGGCATTTGACCGTGTGTTAAAGGGTGAAGCCAATTTGGATGTTATACAGTTAGAGCGATTGGCCAATCATATTGGCGTGTTAGTAACTGATTTGTTTTCAGCAAATACTTGGAAAGGTTCATCTGAAGATGGATGCCTAACAATGCTGAAAGGCGAATATAAAGTAAAGCTGAATTATAAAGGTGTGTACGTATCTATATATAAGAATAATGAGCTTATCCACCAAAAGCTCTCAAATGTACCAGATATGACAGTAAACGAGTTTATTAACTATTTAGATAACTTCATTAAAAATTACGAAAATGGAAACCATTAAAATTTCTGTTGAGGTTAGCGTAAACCTGTCTGAAAATACGCAGAAGTTTTTAACTTCATTGTTTGGTAATGCTATTGCTCCTTCAGCACCTGCTGCTCCGGCTTCTAAACCTGCTCCTGCTGCGCTAGCAAAGCCAGCTCCCGCAAAACCTACTCCTCAGCCTGCGGCACCTGCCCAGACTCAAAGCGCTGCCGAGCCTGCTCCTTCAGCACCTGCTGCTCCGGCTGCTTTTTCTGCCTCTAAGAGCATTGAGGATGTTCGCGGAATGCTTGCAAAGAAGGTCAATGAACATCGCGACGTAATCAAGCAGAAACTCAATGAGCTTGGAGCCCCGAGTGTAACAAAGCTTGACTCGGCTAAGTATGACGAAATGTATAACTTCTTAGAGTCACTGTAATGGCAAATCAAAAGAAGCTGCAACAAGCGGCAATTAAGTTTCGCAGAGAAAATCCAAAGCTTTATGCTCAGTATGTTATTCAATGCTGTTATTTGGCAAAATTGATAAAAGAATATGGCTCAAGCGACAAGTAGTACTAAACCACAGAAACATAGTCAGAGGAGTCATGCACTCCTCTCGGCTTCTGGAGCAGGAAGATGGCTGAATTGTACTCCATCTGCTAAGCTTGAAGATGAATACGGAGAAAAGAAGTCTTCAGTATATGCAGAAGAAGGTACATTAGCTCATGAGCTCTCAGAGCTTTACCTGAGAAAAGATACACTTAACAGCATTAGTGAGCAAGACTTTGGCCAAAGGCTCGAAGAGATAATGGCAAATGACTTGTTCAGCGAGGAAATGCTTGAAGTTGTACCTATCTATACGGATTATTGCTCAGAACAATTAGCTGAAGCAAAAACTGAAAATCCGTTAGCTGTCATGGAAATTGAGCAGAAACTCGATTTGACAGAATATGTGCCTGAAAGCTTTGGAACAGCTGACTGTGTTGTTATCAATGACAACCTTATGGAAGTTATTGACTTAAAATATGGAAAAGGTGTTCCAGTATATGCTGAATGGAATAAGCAACTTATGCTTTATGGGCTTGGAGCTTTGCAGAAATATGATACAATGTATGATATAACGGAAGTGCGATTGACTATTATACAGCCTCGCATTAACAATATATCAAGTTGGCAAATATCTGTCGAAGAACTCCGTAAATGGGCAGAAGAGGAGCTTAGACCAAGAGCTGAACTTGCATTTGAAGGTAAAGGAGAACTTAATGCTGGAGATTGGTGCAGATTTTGTGCTGTGCGTAATCAATGTCGTAAGCTTTATGAGCAACAGCTCGAAATTGCACAACATGAATTTGCAGACCCAGAGTTGTTAACCGATGATGAGATTGCTGATATAGTTAAGCGTGTGCCTAAGTTTATAGAATGGGCTAATTCAATAACAGAATATGCACAAACTAAAGCGGTTAACGAGAATAAGCAATGGCCGGGGCTTAAATTAGTTGAAGGAATTAGTCGACGCAAATGGGTTGACGAAGACCAAGCTTCTAATGCAATTTTTGCACGTTGCCCTGAACTTTCAGAAGATGAGATTTTCAATATGAAGCTTAAGTCAATTACTTCTATTGAGAAGTTAGTAGGCAAAAAGCGTTTTGAGGAAATACTCTCAGATGTGGTTATCAAGCCACAAGGCAAACCTACTCTTGTACCGCTTGAAGACAAGAGACCAGCAATAGGATATGCTCAAGCACAATTAGATTTTAAAAATTAATAGTTATGACAAAGAAACAGATTTTTTGGCTGATAGTGACTATTATTGCTATCGGTATTGGGCTTTATCTTAAGTTCGCGGAATTCGGTGATACACTTATGTCGTTGCTTATTGGGACAATAGGTATCATAATAGGCTGGATTGCTAAGTGCTTTTATAATAAATACATAAAATAAGATGAGCTGTAATAATTACGAATATTTGCCAGATTGGGCAATTATAGAAATAAAACAAGAAATATGAAAAAAGCAATGTTATCTCAGCCTATGGCTGGGAAAACTGAAAAAGAGATTATAGCTACAAGGGAGAAAGCTATTAGGCTTCTTAAAGAGAAAGGTTATAAGGTTATTAATACTTTATTTACCGATGAATGGTATAGTAAAGAGAAAATGACCGAAAGAGGCGTAGTTCAAATTCCTCTTTGCTTTTTGGCCAAATCTCTTGAGAATATGAGTTTATGTCATGCCGCTTATTTCTGTAAAGGGTGGGAGAATGCGCGTGGATGCAAAATTGAGCATGAGGCTGCAAAAGCTTATGGTTTAGAGATTATATATGAAGAATAATAACAACTTAAATTAAAAGACAATGAGTAATCAAGTAAATTCAACCAAGGTTGTAACTGGCAAAGTAAGATTTTGCTATGTAAACGTGTTCGTGCCCACAGCTATGAAAGAGGGCGATACTCCTAAGTACAATATCTGCGTTCTTATTCCTAAGAGCGATACGGCTACTATTGACAAAATCAAGAAAGCCATAGAAGCTGCAAAGGAAGCAGGTAAGGCAAAACTCGCAGATAAGAATGGCCGTATCCCAGCAAACCTCAAATTGCCTCTACGCGATGGCGATGAAGAACATCCGGATGACCCAGCATTTGAGGACCACTATTTCATCAATGCAAACTCGATGCGTCAGCCGAGCATTGTGGACCGCTCACTCAATCCAATCATGAGCAGAGACGAGTTCTATTCAGGTTGTTATGGCCGCGCTTCAATCAACTTCTATGCTTTCAATGTTTCGTCCAAAGGCATCGCCGCAGGACTTAACAATCTCCAGAAGCTCGAAGATGGAGAGATGTTGGCTGGTGGCTCAACAGCTGAAGAAGATTTCGGTGGAGATAATGCTGTTCAGGATGACGATATGATGTAATTTCCTCTCTGCATTAATGAGTATAGTAGTTTAATGGTAAAACCACAGAGTGCCATTGGTTTGTGTGCCTGTTATGCGGGTTCGAGTCCCGCCTATACTCCTATTATAATACATAAATGAAATATAATGGCAAAAAATCTTTTTATAGACGTTGAAACATATTCATCTGTAGATATTAAAGAGTCTGGAGCTTATAAATATATTGAGTCACCAGACTTTGAGATACTTATCATTGGATATGCTTTAGATGATGGCCCGGTAAAGATAGTAGATTTGGCTCAAGGTGAAGAAATGCCTGAAGAGTTTGAAGAAGCTTTGCTTGACCCGGATTGTGTAAAAGTGGCACATAATGCAGTATTTGAGCGCTTGAGCTTTAAGCGTATAGGATATAATGTTCCAGCAGAGCAGTGGTATTGTACCTCTGTAAAAGCTGCGTATTGCGGTTTACCACTTTCTTTGGACGGAGTATCAAAGGCTCTTAATCTTACAGATAAAAAGTTAGATACTGGTAAAGCGCTTATTAAATACTTCTCATGCCCATGCAAAGCAACTCGAGTTAATGGCATGCGTACTCGGAATTATCCTGAACATGCTCCTGAAAAGTGGGAAATGTATAAGGAATATAACAAGTATGACGTACTTGCAGAGCGTGAGATATTTAAGAGATTAGAGGCATATATCATTCCTGATATTGAGCGCAAGATGTATGCGCTTGACCAGAATATAAATGATAGAGGTATTTTGGTTGATATGGAATTAGCAGAGTCTGCTATCGCAGTAGATAACACATATACTTCTATCTTAATGCAACATGCTCAACGGCTAACAGGACTCGAAAATCCAAATTCACCAACTCAGATAAGACAATGGATTGAGAAGAAAACAGGTAACGCAGTATTATCTCTTTCTAAAGAAACAATGCCTGATTTATTTAAAGAGTTTGCTGGCTATCCAGATGTAATAGAGTTGCTTAATATACGCAAAAAGCTATCAAAAACATCTATCAAGAAGTATTATGCTATGCTTAATTGTGCCATGAAAGACCACAGAGTCCGTGGTACATTTCAATTCTATGGTGCAAATAGAACTGGACGATGGGCAGGTAGGCTATTGCAATTGCAGAACTTATCAAAAAATCATATATCGCATATAGAAGTACCACGTGAAATGATTAGAGCACGTGATTGGGAGTCAGTTGAGATGATGTATGATGATGTTGCAGATATTCTTTCACAACTTGTAAGAACAGCACTTATACCACCACAAGGTATGAAATATGCAGTTGCTGACTTTTCAGCTATCGAAGCAAGAGTTATATCTTGGCTCGCCGATGAAAAGTGGCGATTAGATGTATTTCACGGCGACGGTAAGATTTATGAAGCAACTGGAGAAAAGATGTTTGGAGTACCAAAGTCTGAAATTAAAAAAGGCTCAGTGCTTCGCGACAAGTCAAAAATATCCGAATTAGCATTAGGCTATGAAGGAGGTCTTGGCGCATTAAAGCGCATGGGTGGTGATAAAATGGGTCTTTCAGACACAGAAATGATGTCACTCGTACGAAAATGGCGCATGGCTAATCCTAATATAGTTGATATGTGGAAAGAGATTGATGAGGCTTCTAAAGAAGCGGTAAGATATCACAGAGCCGTTAAGTGCACTAGTAAAAATGTTATATTTGATTGTGACGGTGAATTTATGACAATAGAATTGCCTGTAGGCAGAAAACTATTTTATTATAAGCCAGAATTTAAAGATAAAAAAGTAGGTCGTTCATCTATGCCTATTCGTAGTCTGTGTTATAGAGGTATTGACCAGACAACAAAACAATGGATAAGTATAGATACGTACGGTGGCAAATTAACAGAAAATATTGTGCAAGCAGCATCAAGAGATTTATTAGCTGATGCTATGCTTAGAATGGAAAAAGCTGGTTATGGAATTGTTGGTTCAATACATGATGAGGTAATAACAGAAGTTCCAGAGATTAATGCACAAGAATGGTATGATAATTTGGTTAAGATAATGTCTACTCCTCCTTCATGGGCTTATGATTTACCGCTTAATGCTGACGGTGGAGTTATGGGTTTTTATCAAAAGTAATGATTATGCAAGTAGGTAAATTAAAATACGATGGTAATTTAAGCATAGCTATTGGACTAAATGTTGCAAGTAAGGTATGGAAAAATACAAAAATTACTTGGAGCGATTTAGTTCAAAAGCTAGCTACTCCTGTAGTAACCGCTGAAACATATAAGCGGTTTATGAGTGCCACAAAAGAAGAGCAAAGTAAGATAAAAGACGTAGGCGGATTTGTAGGCGGATTTCTTACAAATGGTAGGCGTGATAAAACAAATGTACTTTACCGCCAGTTAATTACATTGGATATTGACTTTTCTCACGAGAACTTTTGGTGGGACTTTACAATGCTATTTGATTGTGCCGCGGTTATTCATTCAACACACAAGTCATGTGCAGAAAAGCCTCGACACAGATTGATAATTCCACTTGATAGAGAAGTATCGCAAGAAGAATATCAAGCTATTGCCCGAAAAGTCGCTGGAGACCTAAACATTGATTTATTTGACCAGTCGACTTTTGATGTAAATAGACTTATGTTCTGGCCGTCTGTATCATTAGACATGGAGTACTACTTTGAATTTCAAGACGGACCTTTCCTTGAAGCTGATTATATTCTTGGGCTATATAATGATTGGCATGATACGAGTGAATGGCCAACTGCTACAGATAGCACAGATGTAATAATGCAAGCTATCAAAAAGCAAGAGGACCCAGAAGATAAAAAAGGCATAATTGGTGTTTTCTGCCGTACGTATACTATACAAGAAGCTATTGAGACTTTTCTTTCAGATGTATATACACCAGCTGGAGAAGGGCGATATACGTATATAAACGGCTCTACAGCTGCGGGCTTAATAGTCTATAATGATAAATTTGCATATTCTCATCATGGAACAGACCCTGCTGGAGGTAGATTATGTAATGCATTTGACTTAGTTCGCATACATAAATTTGGCCATTTAGATACAGGCAAAGAAAAAGAAGACAAAGATAAAAAGAGCTTTAAGGCAATGGAAGAATTTGCCTCTAAAGACTCTACAACAAAAAAGCATATTGCCGAAGAAAAGTTTGCTGAGGCTAAATTCGAGTTTGCAGAAGAAGCAAAAGCAGAAGTTCCTGAAGAATATGATACTTCATGGACAGAAGAGCTTGATGCTAATACAAAAGGCGAATATGATAATTCTGCCAATAACCTGAATATAATAATTCAGCATGACCAATTCTTAAAAGATGTATTTAAGCTAAACATTTTTGATAATAAAAGATATGTTACACGTTCGTTACCATGGCGTAAAGTCGATACTGTGGAGCCTCTTCGTGATGTTGACTATTCTGGTGTTCGTAATTACATTGAGTGTGTTTACGGCATTGTGTCAAGTCAAAAAGTGGATGATGCACTTGCGCTTGAATTTGAAAAGAAAAAGTTCCATCCGATAAGAGAGTATATATGCGCTCAAAAGTGGGATGGTATACCGAGAGTTAATACATTGCTAATCGATTATTTTGGAGCAGAAGATAATGCCTATACTAGAGCTGCCATTAGAAAAATGCTCTGTGCTGCAGTTGCCAGAGTTTTTGAGCCTGGAGTTAAATTCGACACAGCACTCATATTGGTCGGAGAACAGGGAACGTATAAAAGTACTTTCGTTAAAAAGCTCGGCATGGAATGGTTCTCAGATACATTCACAACTGTGCAGGGCAAGGAGTCATTTGAACAGATACAAGGGGCGTGGCTGATTGAAATGGCAGAACTTTCAGGCCTTAAGAAAGCAGAAGTAGAGTCAATCAAGCACTACATATCAAAAAGAGAAGATATGTTCAGGCCGGCGTATGGTAGGACAGTAGAAACATATAAGCGTCAATGTGTATTTTTTGGTACCACTAATAACAAAGACTTCTTACGTGACCCGACAGGAAATAGGCGATTTATGCCTATAGATGTAAGGCCAGAATATGCCACAAAATCTGTAAACGATGACCTTACGCAAGATGAAGTAAATCAAATATGGGCTGAAGCATATCAGTTATATTTGACAAAAGAGCCTTTATACCTTGTTGGTGATGAAGATATAATTGCTAAGATTGAGCAACATAAACACTCAGAAGCGGATGAGCGAAAAGGTATTATTGAAGAATATCTTAACACTAAATTTCCAGATGACTGGGATAAAATGGACCTGTATGACAGAAGACGTTGGCTTGAAGACCCATTGTCTAAAAACGGTACAGTGCAAAAAGACTTTGTCTGCATTGCTGAAGTATGGTGTGAGTGCCTTGGCAAAGATAAGACAGAAATGTCAAGATATAATACCAGAGAGGTTAATGAAATTCTTAGGTCATTGCCTGAATGGGAAGCTATAGCATCCACTAAGAACTTTTCTTTATATGGTAAACAAAAATACTATAAACGTAAAGATAGCTTATTATGATAGCAAATTTTTATAAAACGCAATACAGAAATTACCGTAATTCTGTGCTTCTTGTAACAAGAAATATAGAACAAATTCCATCTGTCAAAACGGTCGTTATATACAATGGCCAAAAGTTTTGTGTTGACAAACTGGAATTTAATTTGGATAAGTGTGAGTATAACATTTATATGGCCAGGTTATGAAATATGTAATACTAAGAGCTGTATGCAAATTCTCCGATGGTTCTTTAAGAATAATAAAATATGATGAAAACCATGTAACAGAAGAGAATGCTTGCAATGATGTAGCTCAATTCAAGAAAAATCTTAAAGATAAGCTTAATCAGTCATTGCAAATACTAGGAGTAACTGTAAGTTCAATAAATTTAACTTATGAAGAAAGAGACGGTAGACAGTGAAAAAGTTGTAGAGCGCAAATTGGTTGAGCTTGTTAAGATAAATGGTGGTATGTGCATAAAACTGTTGTGCGACCAACTTATAGGTTTACCAGATAGAATGTGCTTATTTCCGGGCCATAAAATAGTTTTTGTGGAATTAAAAACAACTGGGCGAAAGCCTAAACGCATACAGGCATATATGCATAATAAACTTAGAGCTTTAGGCTTTAGAGTTGAAGTGATAGATACGATAAAAGGCGTTGAACAATTTATAGATAGCATTATATGGCAAGAGGCGAAAAAATAATGCTTACTTGTGAAAAATGCGGTAAGCAGTTTATACGATATAAAAGCATGATAAAGCCAGGCATTACACATTTCTTTTGTAGTAGAGCCTGTGCAAAAGAGCATCTAAGTGCTAAAATGACAAAGATGAATGAAGACCTCAATCCAACTAGAATGGATAACTTTTGGAATAGGCTTGCTGTTAGAGAAGGTCATCTTAGGAATAATACAGGCAAAGAGCATAGTTATCCAAAGATATTTGGAACTCATGCACATAGGATATTAGCCGAAGAAGTAATTGGAAGACCATTAAAGAAAGGTGAAGTTGTTCATCATAAAGATGGTAATCCAAGAAATAACTTAATAGATAATTTAGAAGTTTTAAGCTCACAAGTTGAGCACGCAAAGCTTCATTGTAAGAATGGAAGATTTTCATAATATGCTAACAGAAAAAGACTTACATGGTTACCAAAGAGCTACGGTAGAATTTATACTTACGCATCCTTATTGTGGAGTATTTCTTGACCTCGGCTTGGGTAAGACGGTATCAACACTGACGGCTGTAAACTATTTGATGTTTGACTATCTTGAGATTAACTCGGTGTTAGTCATAGCACCAAAGCGAGTAGCTGAGTCTGTTTGGCAAGAAGAAGCTGAAAAGTGGGACCACTTAAAACATCTTCGCTTTTCAAAGATAATAGGCACTCAAAAACAGCGCATAGCAGCTGTTATGGAAACAAAAGCTGATATTTATATTATATCAAGAGATAATGTCGCATGGCTTTGTGCTTTATATGGCGGAGGCAAATTACCTTTTGATATGGTAGTAGTAGATGAGCTCAGTAGCTTTAAGTCTTATAAATCAGAGCGTTTTAAGGCATTACGTGGTGCAAGGCCTTATCTTAAAAGGCTAGTAGGACTAACTGGTACACCTGCTCCAAATGGACTTATTGATTTGTGGCCTCAAATATATCTTATGGATAGAGGCGAGCGCCTTGAAAAGACAATATCCAGATATAGAGAAAGGTATTTTCGGCCAGGCCAAACAAATGGTCATGTTGTATATTCATACGATTTGATGAGTGACTCAGAATATATAATACATAAGAAAATAGAGGATATTTGCATAAGCATGAAAGCTGATGATTATCTTGAAATGCCGTTTAGGACAGATAACTATATAAAGCTTAGAATGCCTGAAGCTCTAAAGAAGCAATATGATGACTTTGAAAAGAATAAAGTGCTTGACTTAATAGGTGCTACTGAAACTGTTGAGCAAGAAAACGAAAATGGCAATTCAGTATTTGTTGAAAAGCCTGTGGAAGTAAATGTAGTCAATGCTGCTGCCCTTTCAAATAAATTACTTCAGTTTGCCAATGGAGCTATATATGATGAAGAAAGAAATGTATTTCCAATTCATGATATTAAGCTTGAAGCTCTTAAGGAAATAATCGAAGATGCAAATGGCCAATCTGTACTTGTGGCATGGACCTATCAGTTTGATAGGGATAGAATACTCGAGTACCTTAAAAAATATAAGCCAAGAGAGCTTAAAAACAATAAAGATATTGAAGACTGGAATGCTGGTAAAATACAAGTTATGTTAGCGCATCCAGCATCAGCAGGCCATGGACTTAATCTTCAGGCAGGAGGCAGTATAATAGTTTGGTTTGGGCAAACATGGAGTCTTGAATTATATCAGCAGTTTAATGCTCGATTATATCGGCAAGGACAGCAAAATCATGTTGTTATAAATCATTTGATATTGCAAGGCACTCATGATGAAGATGTAATCAGAGCACTTAAAGCAAAAGATAAAAAGCAAAATGCCTTAATGGATAACATAAAAGCAAAAATTGACAAATATAAAAAATTTATGTAATATGGGACGTAATGGAAAGCGAGCTCCGGTATTTCCGGAAATGGTAAAATTTGTTAACGATAATGTTGGCAAAGTAGTAAGTTCAAAAGAAATTCTGCTTGGTAAAGAGCCAGGTAGAAACTCAGAAACCGCATATCTTTATAAGTTTGTAAAGCTTGGATATGTAGAACTTGTAGACGATAATAGCTTTGTGAAAGACAAAACAGCAAGTTTTAAGGTGATAAGAGAATTTCCTAAGCATTACAATTCTGTTATGTTTATGGATGAACTGAGAGTGGCAAATGGGTATATACCAGATAATCGTAAACGTAAAGTATATTGATATGAAAGCAACAGATGTACAAATAGGTGGTAGCCATTATAAAGATATGGCTATGCAACCAATAGAGCTTATAACTGCTTTAAGATGCTCTTTTATACAAGGATGCATTATAAAATATATCAGCAGATATAAGAATAAAAATGGTGCTCAAGATATAAAGAAATGCGTCCATTATGCTCAATTAGCAATTGAATTGGATGATAAAAGAAGATGTAATGACAAAGTTTTATCAATGAGCATAAATAAGTATATTATTAAGAACAAGCTTACTATACTCCAACGAAAAATAATAACTCAAGCAGTATATAACAATTACATTCAGGTTATTCAATTTTGCAAAGAATTACTGCAAATAGAATATCCAGAAGAGCAATAAAATCTGGCCAAGTTAAGAAGTGTTAAGTGAGTGCATTTTATAATGAAAAAATTTTCTATTCTCGGAGAAAATTAGTATATTCGCATATCTAAATAAAGATAATAAAATGGACAAGAAAAGAACCTTTCAGCAAATAGCTAAAGATATAAAGTCAGCATGGCTTAATGTATATTTTGGCGCAGTGCCTTATTTAGAGGCAATGTTAACACTTAATACTTCAGACCCGAATGCTATGTATTTTTATGATACTGCAGGAGATATTGTTAGATATTTCTTGGCAAATGCACAAACATTTAGGGGTGCCGATGCAAAAAGATTAAAAGCAGAACTAAAATCAATGCTGTAATGGGCGAGATACTTAAACTGTTAAAAGAGAATAACGAAATGCTTGAGAATAATCCAGAGTTAAAATATAAAATAATAAACAGTTTTAAATCATGAGTAATATATTAGAACAAGCAAATCAGATTGTGAATGAGCGCTCAGAGGAAAAAGAGCGTCAGTACGGGCCTTTTAAGGCATCAATGGAAAGAGCGGCAGCTCTTTATAACTTGATGTCGCCTAAAGACCAGCAAATAACAACTGCTGGTATGTATAGAGCTATGATAGCTCTTAAGTTATCGCGTGAGGCTTATGCGCACAAAGAGGATAATCTTCTTGACGCAGTAGCTTACATGGGTTCTATGAATGACTATCTGGAAGAGCATAAAGATATTTTCAACAAATAATCATTAAGTAATATGGCAAAAGTATATAACACAACAGACCTCAGGCCTGATCAGGCTTTTGAGCGCCACGTATTCCACAGAGACCAATTTGCGCATTATCTGCGATGGACTCATATCTTGAAAGAAGCTAAGATTGGCGAGTCCATTGTTGATTTTGGCTGTGGAGCTGCTAACTTGCTTGAGGTATTATACAGAAACAAGTTTAAGCAGAAAGAATATATCGGCATCGATATTCGCGAAAAAACAATTCAAGAAGCAGCTGAGAAGTATGCCAATGTACCTTGGGCTCATTTCTATGTTGCTGACCTTGTTAAAAACTACATGGATTTCAGCAAGTTTAATACTGACAAAGTCTGCGCTTTTGAAGTGCTCGAGCATGTTGGCAAACAGAATGCAGATGCATTTTTGGAGAACTTTAAGGCTTGTGGCAATAATAACGCTACTTATTACCTTTCAACTCCAAATTATGACCCATCAGTTGGAGCGGCTGGTAATCATACTTATGATTCAGGCGATGGCCGCGGAGTCGATGTACAAGAGTTTGACCACTGGGAGCTTGAAGGCATATTGTTGAAGCATTTCAGCATAGTAAAGAAGTTCGGTACATTTGCTTCAGCTAAAGACTATAAGCCTCTTTTGAATGATTGGCAGCAGAAAATGTTTGATGCTCTTAAAGAGTATTATGACTTAAACCTCATTGCCAATATCATGGCTCCTATGTTCCCGGATGCTTCACGCAATACTCTTTGGGTATTAAAGCGTAAACCAGGAGACGTAAAGACAAAACATATATGTTGAACTTAATTGCTAATTTGGCATCATTATGAAAAGTTTAATTTCAGTAACTCCAAGAGAGTTTAAACGCAACTTCAATGAAGTAATGGAAATGTGCACAGATATGTGCATGACAACCAATCAGGAGATTATTATCACTGTTCCTACGAGCAGAAAGTCAAATACTCATGCAGAAATAGCTAAGCTCGTTCCTGTAGAAAATGGCAGAGGTATTAAGTATGAGTACAACAAAGAACTTATGGATAAGCACGGCATTAATGCTTCTAATCCTAAGCTTTCAAAAATTGGAGCTATCATGGCTGATGCTTTTGAAAAAGAAGGAGTTTACAGCCTTATAAGTCCAGAAGTTGAACATAGACTTGCTAGAGCTGTAGAAACAGCAGCTAAGGAACTTGTTAAAATGATGTAGTCATGAAATTTGCAAAAATAAGAAATGTAAAGTCCCCTGTTCGTGGAACTGGTAAAGCAGCAGGAATTGATTTTTTCGTTCCTAACTTTGGCAGTAACAAAGGCTTTATTGTAAATCCAGGAACTGATGTTTTGATACCATCAGGTATTAAGATGGAAATTCCAGAAGGATATATGCTTATGGCGGCTGATAAATCAGGAGTTGTAACTTCTAAATGGGCTTGCCTTGGAGCTGGTAGAACACCGAAAGCAGAAGCATTTGAAAGCATCGTTATCCTCGGAGCTAAGATTGTAGATGAAGATTACCAAGGTGAAATTCATATACATGTTGTTAATGTCGGTAAAGCCAAGGTCCACATTAAGCCAGGTATGAAAATAGCACAATTTATTCTTGTGCCTGTATCGTATGAAGGCCTTGAAGAAGTTTCTGAGTCAGAGCTTTTCAGCCGTTCATCCGAGCGTGGTGATGGAGCACTCGGGTCTACTGGGTTATATTAAGGATTGATTTTCACATTATTCTCGCGCGCAATATCGTGCTTTAAGTACATGAATGATTGAATAATAATGGAATAATAAGCGCGCTCTAGAACGCGCGAGAATATATAAACTTTTAAGCACATGAAACAGCTCAAGAAGAAAACAGTTGAAATTCCACAAGTTATTTATACAGACCAATTTCTTAGATTTGTGGCTGTTTATGCCAACAGGTTTAAGGCTACAAATGGGTATGGTAGATGGCTTGCTGAATATAGGCGGATGGATGAGCATGGATGGTTTAAGCCAGAAAAGTTAAGAGAGCTTTACATAGATATATTAAAAGATACAAGTACTTTATCTTATATATACTGGGATGCAGTACACTATATTTGTATACAAGCCCTTGATGCTGCTAAGGCTTTTGCTTCTGCAAACTCATTTGATGTCAGAGTTATAACTGGCGAAATTGCAGTGAATGATGATGACGAAGAGCTTACAGGCTTATCTATGGAAGAAGCAATAAGTATTTGCAATGCCATGAATGAGGAAGCTGAAGAGTTGTTGTTTAGAGTTTATAACAGTAACACTAATAAGTTGATAGCATGACAGACAAAGAAAAAATAGCAGATGCTGCGAATAATATGGAGAATAAATATATAAAAAATATACCTGAAAACTTTTGGTTTCTCAGATTTTTAGACCAATATATGCAAGGTCATAAAGGCTTTATAGCTGGCGGTTGTTTTAAGGACATTCTCTCAAGAGAAAAAGTGAAAGATGTATAATATAGGAGGATGGGATTAGTATGGGAAAAATGCAATACGGAGTATTTGACTCAGTAGGTAAATTGCTAAGATACTTTAATACCTACAAACAAGCTGAGACTTTTAAAATATCTCGGCAAAGATACGATTGGAGTGTTAAACAAGTTTGGATAGAATAGTTATGGAAGATGTAAAAGTAATAATTTCAATGAACCATTATAATGAACTGAAAAGCAAACTAGAAGACTATAAGCGGTCTAATAAGCTCCTATGACAAGAGCGAGATAAAACTAGAGACCAATTGGCTTTACAGTTTGAAAACCGAATAAAAGACCTCGAAAATAGTAACTATAGGCTAAGAGTTGAAAATGAAGAACTAAAAGCTAAATTAGTTAATAAAAATAAAAAATGGTGGCAAATATTAAAAAGTAAATAACTATATGAATATAGCTTATAAAAATGCAACAGAAGCCTTTGAGGATTTATATGGCTTTATAATGGGCCAAGGCATATACACTAATATTGGAACAAAGGCTGTATACAATGTAGGTTTTTATATACTCAACCCTGAGCAAAGAATAATAACTACAGAGTGGCGTAAGTTTAGTGAGAAATATGCCGAACGTGAATTTGCTTGGTATATGTCAGGAGATAGGAGTGTAGCTGAAATTAAAAAGCATGCTCCTACGTGGGATAAAATGCATGGTGGAGATAACATTGTCAATTCTAATTATGGATGGCAATGGACTCGCAATGGTCAATTGGCAAAGTGCATTGAACAGCTTAAAGAGAATAAAGATACTCGTCAAGCTTGGTTTACTATATTTGATGGTAAAGAAAAAGATGACTATAAGTATGATACACCTTGTACGCTATCAGTCGGATTTGATATTAAGCCTCAAATAGGAACTCTTGATATGTGTGTAACTATGCGAAGCAATGACTTGGTTTATGGTTTTTGTAATGACCAATATTGCTGGACAAAACTTCAACAATTAGTTGCAGATGAGCTCGGTGTGCCAATAGGCACTTATTACCATTTTGCTCATGATTTGCATATATATAAGAAACACTTCGATATGCAAGAAAAGTATTATAAACAACAACTTAAAAACTTATAAAAATGAAGCTGGAAGATTTGAAAGTTATTGATATTATTCAAATGCCTCAGTTTGAAAAGCATATTGAGGCTTTGATTAAGGACTTGTACTTAACTCGTACGAAGATTATGAATGAACATCCAGGTGTTCAATTCAAAAGAGGTCCCATTGAAAGATTACAAGAGAAAAAGGTATTTGGGCCTAAAGCTCTTGCTGCTCTTTACGCGAAAGTAGTCGATAAGACTATAAATGCACAATTTGCAGAAATAAAACAACCATTATATATATATTAGAAAAATGAAAAAGGTACTTAAATTTTTATGGAGACGTGTAGGTATACTTTATTTCCCTATATATCTATTAGCATGGGTATTGCATAAAATAGCAAGACTCACACTTGCAATCGCATACTTTGGATTGCTTAACAAGCAAGCTGGAAAAGATATAATCAAGTCATTATTTAAGTGGCATGGAAGATATTAAGCAATATGGAGACCTAACCGAAAAGGAACTCTTTGAATTTCTCGATGAAATTAAAAGCGATGATGAGGATATTCAAGAGGCTCAATCTGAGGCGATTGAAAAAATTACCTTGGAAGAAGAGCATGTTGAATTATCTGAAGAAGAGCAGGAAAACAGAGAGATTGAAGCTAGATATGGAGATAAAATGTCATGGACAGGCTTAGGTCCAAACAATTGTCAAGGTGTAAAACTGTTTGGACCTGAGGGACAGCGCAGAGCTGCAATGGCTAGCATAGAAGCTAAAAGGAAAAAGTCTCAACGGCTTAAAGAAGATAGAATACGTATTCAGCGTGAAGCTTTCAGGCAAGAATATATACGCCTGAGTGACCCTATAGGAAATGAAAGGATTAAGCTGTTAGTTTCATCACTTGTTAAAGAACACACAAGAATGGTTGATAAATACTCAACTTATATAAACAAGCGATTAACTACTTTACTTAATCCTTTTATTCCACGTAGGTTAAGAATATGTAAAAGCTTATATCCTGACTCAATTCGCCCATGCCCTGGCTTTTTATATAAAGCAAGTGAGGAATATGGTGCTGGATTAACTTTTTGGGCGATGCCGAATATCCCATATTACTTTGCTCAAAATACAGAGCAGAAAGTTCTTATGGAGCATAAATCACCATTCTTGGTAAATGTGGACCAGTCTATAAAGTTCTATCATGAGCATCTTAAAAAAAGAGCGGACAAAGAGCTTAAATATGCTTCTTTAATATACCAAAAAGGTGTATACTCATACTTTGACTTGTTAAGACTTAATCCATTTTGGTATGAAGTTTTATATAACGATTTGCAAAACAAAATTAAAGAAATGATATGAAAAGTAATAACACTAAATTAGCATTGCCAAGAATTTTAATCTATCAAGATGAAGACTGTAAAATCCTGGTAGATTATTTGGTGTATAACGGCTTTCAAGTAATAACCTCAACTGAGAATGATATACTAATCAAAATCAGAGAAAAGAATTATGACTTATGCATATTAAGCCATTATAAAACAACAGATGCCTCTATGAGGCTAAAGCCATTAAAATTTTTGCGCAAATCAGATGATAAAATGCCGGTAATAATGGTATCGGATAAGGCCCGATATGAGTATGTTATTGAAGCATTTGACGAAGGTGCAGATGATTACGTTATAAGGCCATATAACATTGAAGAGCTTATAAGAAGAATAAAAGCTGTTTTGAAAAGATGTGGTGTGCGAGTAAGAAGTATAGAGCCATATTATGAGATAGGCGATTACCTGTTTAATACAGTAGATAAAATTCTTACTATAGGCAGTGTAAAAACACAGCTTAATAATAAACAAAGTCAAGTTCTTGCTTTACTATGTGCCTATAAAAATGAAACATTACCTAAGAAAATACTTATGCAACAAGTATGGACTGATGATAACTACTTTAATAAACGTAGCTTAGATGTCCATGTATGTATGCTGCGAAATATGCTTAAAATGGATAACCGAGTAGCTATAGAAACTATACGAGGAGTCGGTTATTCTCTCGTTATAGAAGAAGATGAAAGCTTAATGTAAAAAAGGCAGACTACTTTTCTGTAGTCTGCCTTATATTTCTCTCGTTCACTTGTTAAGCTATGCACTTCTTGAAATTCTTCAAAAAATACAAACTCATTTTTCCTGTCGCAAAATCCTCATCTTGATTGCCTGTATGAAAACACTTAAGGCCATATTTATCGGTATAAACCTTAAAATCACCGCGTAATTCTCTCGTTCCAGTTTGGTTATTAAACCACCACACTCTAATATGATTTGCATCAAGCCATTTTATTTGCTGCTGAATATATTTGGTAAGGTCCTCATATTCATCATAATCGGCTTGGTCTTCAACATACGGAACAAAAGTACATTCTATAAGGTCTGAGTCATCAACTGCTTTCCAATCATCTTCTATATAAAAATTATTGGAAAACATTTCAGATACCTCATTGGCTTCTTCCAAATTGTCTTCGTCTAATGGCTCTTCACCATAATACAAAAAGCAAAAAGCATCATTTGATATTTGCAAAGTCTGCTTTTTGCTGTAATCTAAAACAAAATTGCTCATTTATTCTCCCGTTCTATAGTTTCACGATATTTCTTCTCAAGCTCCGCTATTTCATCTAAAGCAGCTTGAGGCTGAACTAATTGAACAGCGATTGGCAGTTCATTTTCTTCTTGCATTGCTTGAACTGACTGAGAGCCATCAAGCAAATTCTCTTGCTGTACCTCTTGGGTATTCTCTTGTTCATTTATTTCCATATTGCAATTATTTATTTTTGTTCAACATTTCTCTCGTTGGGCCTTGTGATATTCTCCTGTCCAATTGTGGCGGATATTCTCTCGGTCATTTTAGTACCGGATTGGCCATCCCAATATGGACAATTGCTGCATAGTCCACTGTGCACACGAGCTACACAGCTTGTACACTCAGGCATAAGCCGCTCATTTTTAATGGCCATGCGGCTTTTATGTGTTCTAGTGTGTAACATTTTTTAACAGTTTTACTTTTGTTCTTTTATAGGCTAAAGTACAAAATAATCTTGATATAAATCACTGTTTTACAGACTTTAACATAAAAATTTTTCACTGGTTTATTGCAGCTTCAAAATAAAAATATAGAGCTCTAAATGCCTCGAAAATATATGAAATTTCATTATTCTTGTTCATTCTCTCTTCATTTCTTTTTATAGATTTAGTTTACTATTATTCTCAAATAAAAGTGTCCTAGAAGCCAAGAAAATGAGTCAACTTTTTAGCCATAAATTTAACAGCTATTTATATAACTGCTTGGTGGCTTAAAGCTCAGGAAAGTCCATGCCTCAATTCATATTATAGACTTTATAAAAATACATTGATAAATACACTTCTTTTGACCTCTATTGCGTCGAATTGAGTTAACCCATATTATAGTACACCTAAAGCCTAAAAGTGTCCTAGAACGCGAAAGAAGCATGTTTCTATGAGTTTACATATTTTAACATAAATCGCAATAATACAAAAATAGCCGCATATTTAGATATGCAGCAAAAAAAGAGCCGC
>ENA-OOZQ01000793-OOZQ01000793.1-human-gut-metagenome-genome-assembly--contig:-NODE-793-length-22969-cov-4.117090_pt1 | contig 22969 bp, 25 predicted proteins | sample MGYA00241188_ERZ501399 | MGnify/ENA primary metagenome ERZ501399 (study PRJEB25962, sample SAMEA2042658) | human gut metagenome | biome: human gut; feature: human-associated habitat; material: faeces... | reverse complement strand
CAAAATAAGCATAGCCTGTCACCACTGTAGTCAGCAGTTTGGACTATGCTAATATCATACCAAAGGAGATGATTCGTACTGATAAAATATTTCGATATCTTTGCAGGTATCGGCGGATTTCGCTCAGGACTTGAAAAAGCGGTCGGCTTTGAGTGCGTCGGATACTGCGAGATAGATCGACGGCAAGGAATACGAACTCGATATCAGCTTCAAGAAATACAAGCGGGTAGAGAGTATTTCGGACGAGATCGAAAAACAGAATATCGATGTTGATATTTTCGATTTCAAGGATTCTTCCGACTTTTATTTGTATTTAAGCAAGTTTGACGATCAGTCTTCTGAAGAAATATCGGTTAATGTTACCGGCAAGATGATCGTTCAGAAGAATATATCAAAAATTCCCTTGAAATTGCCGTATATTTGTGGTACAATTAAAGAACAAGTTAAAAATATTTACGACTCCAAGATTGTCGACACCGATCTGCTCAAAATCGGTATTAATAACGGTTATCAGCAGGTGATATCGGGACCCATGGCATACATTTCGACTATAACGGTCGGATATGTTCCCAACAAAGAGTTTTACAGCATTTTTGGAGACGGAACTCCAAGCAGTATCTATAATCTGAAAAATGACTATTGGGCACAATACGCCGATACTATTTCGCCTGCTCTTTACATTGACAACAAGATTATTTACGAGTGGAACGGCGCTTTAACGTCAATCGGCAAAACGCAGTATCTCAACATTGCTCCTGTTTCATCAAACGAAACATTCGAGGATACCAAGGAAATTCTTGTAGGTTCCGTAAACTGTATATCTACGGATAATCAAAATATTTCTGCGCAGTCGCTCTTGACAGCGTATGAAAAAATGCCGCTTACCGACGAGGAGCAGGCAAAGGCAAACAAAAGCAACGTCTACAACGATAAGTATATAGGCAACTTCCTCAGCCTTATTGAAACGACGTATTTCAGGCAGCTTGACATTGAGAATAAGGTACTGGCAGGGGCTAACCGTATCTATGCCGAAAGATATCTGAGCTACGGCGTATTCAGCTACGAGCCTTGCGTTACTGTTTCCGCATTTTCTAAGGATATCGAGACAAAAGGTTCGTTCAGCGTTGATATTCTGGGGAACTATGCCTCTACGGTAAGCTACAGGAATAACGCCGACGACGAATACGCTTATCGCTTTGCTTCGGGGTATGTTTCTTCTTATCTTGAAAGCTTGGTGCTGGAGGAGTATACGGAGGTTCAAGCGGGTAAAACAATTCGTTTTTCACATGACCCAACCGATATAAATTTCAAAGGAAAATCATTGTGGAATGAATGGGAGTATTAAAAATAAATATGGGTATAAAAAATTATTCTCGGAAGGAGATTTTTGGTATGCAACCTACTAACTATGAATTCCTAGATAAAATTGCAGATGTATTTTTATCTCAAAGAGCATGTGGCAATAACAATGAATTAATAGATACAGTTTCTTTTTATGACAATAAAATGTCTTCTATCGTTTATGATTATTATCCATTTGAGGTTGAAATTAGAGATAACAACTTATATTTTTTTATCATAACAAATCGCAGTGAAAAGAAAATGCTATTTTCGTCATCGCTTAATACCGACTTTGATAAGCTTTGTGACAGTTTGATAAAATGTATAACGACAGATGTAAAAAAGCAAATTCCCAAGAAATTTTTAAAAGCAAAGGGGTTTTTATAATGAATGAAAATCGAGCAGAAATAAAAGCCAAAATAGTGGAAACTGAAATGAAAAAATATTTTGGTAGTTTAGTTTCGAATTTTAATTTGATAGACGCTTTTTACGGCAATGGACATGAAGAATTTAGTTTGGGATTCAAGTATTGTGACTATTTTGATATGCGCTTTAATTATGGTCAAGGTGCTTGCGGATGCTGCATATGTTATGATTGGGGTGATAATAATGAGGCTATACTTATTAAAACCTCAATTGATGGTTGGTGGGAAAAAATTTCAATTCAATGGAAAAAATATTTTCATGAACTTAAAAAAGAACTGGATTTGCGTATTCCCGATGATTATTTAAAAGAATTTTTTTATAAATCCTAATACCGAAACAAATGTAGTGTGAACTAATGCGAATGCTACGGAACATATGGGGGAATATGTTGGTCGCTTTTAAAGTGTTGAAGGGAGAGATAGTTTTTGAATGATATAATCAGTACATTTAATGACTTGTATTATAAAATTCAAATATCTCATAATATTTGTTTGGCTGATGTAAGAAATATATGTTTGAAATCTTATAATAATTCTGTTGTCTGCGATGTTGATGGTGGCGCCCCGGAAATATATTACGAAATATTAGAGAGGGATTGTGGGCATTTTGCTGTTTTGAAAATAGAGCGAAACAGTCACGAGATTATATATGAAAGTGTTAATGCTGATTTCGCAGCAATTGCTCTTTTCCTGTTTCTTTCACGTCATCAAATAAAAAAAACTGATAATGATATTGAGATAGAAGAATTTATAAAAAAAGAAATTGCACACGGGAATATAGATTTGGCTAGACAGGTGATTGCTGAAAATTTTGGAGAAAAAACAATTTCGTTTGAAAAAAACGTATTCGATAAAATTTCTGTTATTACTTTGTCTACAAATAAAATTGACATTTTTTATCATGGCAATACAATTTTATTTTGTTCAGAATTTAATAAACCAGATCTTGAACGTGGATATTTAATTGCATTTAATAAATGCTGTATGATTAATATTTATCATAAAATAATGGTGAATATTACAAATATTATTCCCGATGTTAATAAAAACGAAAATAGAAAACTTAAATATCTATTTTTAGTTGGGGCTATGGAAAAATAAGTATATCAAGTATAATAACGCATACAATTTTTCTTGCTGACGGAGCATTTTTAGAGCCGATAGCTAACGTATTCATGCGAATGTATCATAGTTATTTTATTTCTTGATTTTTTTTTAGCTTAATGATATTGGGAGGGCATTGAGTTTATCTCAGTGTCCTGCTCGCTTTTCAATGAAAAAAAATATCCCCTCCAAAGCATTTGCCTTGAAGGGGATTAACTATATGCGTTTTACTGTGGCTTCTTAACGTCTGTCATAACTTCTTTAAGTCCTGTTGCAAGACCTGCAATACCCTGTATCTCACTTGGTATAATGATCTTTGTAGCCTTGCCGTCTGCTGCCTTAGCAAATGCTTCAAGGCTCTTGAGCTGGATTACCTGCTCGTTAGGGTTAGCAGCATTCAGCTTGACGATACTCTCGGCAATCGCCTTCTGTACCATGTCGATAGCCTGCGCTTCACCTTCTGCCTCAAGTATCTTCTGCTCCTTTACAGCGTCTGCACGAAGTATCATAGACTGCTTCTCAGCTTCGGCTGCAAGTATCTGTGACTCCTTGTCTGCCTGTGCTCTGAGTATCTTAGATTCTTTCTCACCCTCTGCAACAAGCACCTGAGATTTCTTCTCAGCCTCTGCCTGAATGACCTTTTCACGTCTTTCACGGTCAGCTTTCATCTGCTTTTCCATTGCGTCCTGAATTTCTCTTGGCGGAAGAATATTCTTAAGCTCAACTCTCTGCACCTTGATTCCCCACCTATCTGTGGCTTCATCAAGAATTGCTGTGATCCTTGTGTTGATAATGTCACGGGAAGTGAGCGTAGCCTCCAGATCAAGGTCACCAACAATGTTTCTGAGTGTTGTTGCCGTTAGATTTTCAATAGCCGAGATAGGTCTCTCAACACCGTATGTGAACTGCATTGCGTTTGTTATCTGAAAGAACACAACAGTGTCTATCTGCATTGTTACGTTATCCTTTGTGATAACTGACTGTGGCTTGAAGTCAACTACCTGCTCTTTGATAGATACTCTCTTTGCAACTCGGTCGATAAAAGGTACTTTTACGTGAAGTCCCGTTCCCCATGCCGCATGAAAAGCTCCAAGTCTTTCAACTACAAATACATATGCCTGTGGTACTATCTTGATGTTGCTGATAACAATGATTATAAGCAATACGATGATAGCAAGTACGATATAAATTCCAGGTTCCATTATATGCCTCCTAAAAATAAATTTATGTAAGCTGTTACTTTTCTTCTGAAACTATCATCTTTGCACCGTCAATACGCACGACCTTCACTGGTGTGCCTTCTGAGATCTTTGAGCCGTCCTCAGTTCTTGCTGCCCAATCTGTGCCCTCAAGAGTGACCCTGCCTTTGTTCACAGAGTTATCTATAGGCTCAATAACTATTGCAGTTTTTCCCACATCAAGCTCGTAATTTGTTGCAACTGGCTTGTTCTGGAGCTTCTTGACCACAGGTCTTGTAAGCAAAAGAAGTATGATCGAGCTTACGACGAATACGATGCACTGTGTAAGGAAAGAAAGCTTAGCTATGGCACAAAACATCGCAATAAGCGCTGCTATAGCAAGCCATATAGACACAAGTGCCGTTCCTGTTGCGACCTCACATACAACAAAGAACACGAAAGCTAAAGCCCAGAAAACTATTTTGAGTGTAGCCATTGTCATATGATACCCCCTGTTCCTCTCATTTATTTAAGATTTATTATAACATATTATTTTAAAATTTACAATAGCTAAGACACAATATTTTTGCTTTTTTACCTTTAATCTTTAATGATTTTACATTGACCGTACCATATTATATTAGCTGTATCCTAATATATACATATTGATGCTACTACATAAAGAAAAAGTATTTCTAAAAGATAGTTATATAAAAAAATTTACAGTAAAAGCGGTAACCTGCTGGAGGTAACCGCTTTTACTATTTGTGTAATTATACGTTGTCGCTGAAATAAACATCATACCAAACAAGGAATGAGAACACTGTCCAAATCTTTCTTGAATAGTCATACTTGCCTGCACGGTGATCGTCAAGGAGCTGTACAAGCTTATCTGTGTGGAAGAACTGTGCCGACTGAGGAGAAGTAAACTTATCCTTTACTATATTATAATACTTATCTTCTTTCAGCCATACCCTGATAGGAACAGGGAAGCCGAGCTTCTTTTTCTTAGCTGTCTGTGGAGGGCAAGCCTGAAGTGCAGCAAGACGCATTGCATACTTCGTTTCAGTTTCAGTAACTCTGTCCTTTACAGGTATCTGCTCTGCAAGCTCCATAACCTTTCTGTCAAGGAACGGTACACGAAGCTCTAGGGAGTGAGCCATGCTCATTTTATCCGCCTTAAGAAGAATATCACCTGTCATCCAAAGGTGCAGGTCAATGTACTGCATCTGCGTTACCTGATCCTGATCTCTTACCTTATCGTAGAACGGCTTTGTGATAGCCATAGCGTCAGGAGCGTTTGTTTTTATGCTCAGAATGTCCTTACGCTCTTTCTCAGAGAAGATGTATGCGTTACCAATAAATCTCTCGTCAAGGTCCTTAGAACCTCTTATAAGATAGTTTATGCCGTGCTTGTGAGGCAGCTTTTCTGCAACTGCACCAACAGCCTTTCTGATAGGTCTTGGTATCTTGAAGTAGCTTGCCATATCAGCAGGGTTGTGATAGATGTTGTATCCACCGAATATTTCGTCTGCACCCTCGCCTGAAAGCACTGCCTTGACCTTTTCTGATGCAATCTGACATACAAAGAACAGAGCCACAGCCGCAGGGTCTGCAAGAGGTTCGTCCATGTGATATTGTATTTTTGAAAGGCTGTTCCAGTATTCCTCAGGAGAAATGACCTTGGAGAAGTTCTCCTTATTGATATACTTTGAAAACTCCTTAGCATAACCTATCTCGTTGTACTTCTCGTCCTCTCCGAAGCCCACAGTAAAGGTCTTGTCAACGTTGGCAACAGCGGCAACATAGCTTGAGTCAACACCGCTTGAAAGGAAAGAACCTACCTCAACGTCAGCGAACTTGTGTACCTCAACGGAGTTCTTGAAAGTGTCGGATATCCTATTCACCCAATCTTCAAGAGCAGGGCCATTGTCAGCGTGGAATTTAACTTCCCAATATCTTCTTACGTTCATCTCGCCGTTCTTGTATGTAAAGCAGTGAGCGGCAGGGAGCTTGTAAACATTTTTGAAGAAAGTTTCTGTTGTAGGAGAATACTGGAATGTGAGATAAGTTTCAAGAACGTCAGTGTTAAGCTCCTTCTTAAAATGAGGGTGGTCAAGAAAACTCTTTATCTCAGAACCCCACATAAGAGTTTCGCCCATTTTTGCGTAGTAAAGAGGCTTGATACCGAAGAAATCTCTTGCACCGAAAACCTCATTTGTATTCTTGTTGAAGATAACGAATGCAAACATTCCCCTCAGCTTGTCAAGCATATCCTCGCCCCACTGCTCATAGCCATGGATAAGCACCTCTGAGTCGGTCTGTGTATAGAACTTGTGACCAGACGCTACAAGCTCTTCACGGAGATCCTTGTAGTTGTATATCTCACCGTTGAATGTAAGTACCAACGACTTATCTTCATTGAAGATAGGCTGGCTACCTTGATCTGAAAGGTCGATGATCGAAAGTCGGCGGAAACCCATTGCGATCTGCTCGTCAACATATTTTCCGTCAGAGTCAGGACCTCTATGTTTTATTCTATCCATCATTTTTCCAAGAACTATGGAAGCGTCATCGATTTTATTTGTAAATCCAACAAAACCGCACATATAAAAGCCTCATTTCTGTTAAATCAAATTACCTGTATCTTAGTTAATACGGCCGCTTGTCGCCTAGTGAACGTCAAGCAATATAATATTTATTATACACTATATGCGGCTTTTTTGCAAGGGGTAAAAACAAAAATTAAACAATAAAAGAAATTGTCTTTTGTGCATTTATCACATGGCAGTGTGTATGGTATAAAAATATCTGCGATTTTGTCATTTTGGCTTGAAAAAGGCAGAGGGATATAGTATAATGGTATTAAAATCATATTTTGGAGAAGATCTTATGAACGATAACAAAAAGAAGAAAAATGGTTATAGATTGGATATTGTGTTGATAGTGAGTTTTTTTGTGATGCTTATATCTTTCTGTGCCTACATGATGAATACTACTCTCGAAGAGGTACTTGAAAATGAAACAGGCAGCTCTGTAGTCACACATGATTACACTTACGAGAGTGCTGAGAGCAGTTCAGCAGCATAGTGCAAAATTTAAAAGCTTGACAAGTTAAAGTACTTTACGTGCTTGCTGAATTCACCTATTTACGACATTCAAGAGGTGTGGAGCAGCACTTGAAAATGCATAAGACGACAAGTTAGCTCACTTTACAGCATCAAGAACTGGACTATATTGTATTATGCGTTGTAAAGTTCGACTACATTACAGATAAAAGCATTTTACTTGACACCTAAAATCAATATCTGACGAAAATGTGACTTTGTGCATTTAATACAAATAACAAAGTCACATTTTGTTGTATAACGCCTTGACTTTACGTCACTTATACTATATACTTGTATTAAGCACTGCTTTTTATACAATATGTTGTGATTTGCGGTACGAGTTGTGAGAATAAAAAAATATAAGGATAAATCGGGAAAATCGGAGGCGGTATTGTGATAATCAAGATAAAAAAGCGTGACGGACGTACTGTAACTTTCAATATTGAGAAAATAGCTGGCGCTATATACAAGGCGGCTCAGTCTGTGGGCAAGGATAACTATGAGGAAGCTTTGGAGCTTTCGGGTAAAGTTGTTGATAAGCTTATGGAAAAACACCTTGATATGCCTACTGTTGAAGAGATTCAGGATTGCGTTGAGCGTGTACTTATCGAGGAGGGCATGGCTGATACTGCAAAAAGTTATATACTCTACCGCTCAAACAGGACTCGTGCAAGAGAAATGAATACCCGTCTTATGAAAGTTTATGAGGATCTTACTTTCCAATCAGCGAAAGATAACGATTTGAAGCGTGAGAATGCTAATATAGACGGCGATACCGCAATGGGTACAATGCTTAAATACGGATCTGTGGGTGCAAAGGAGTTCAATGAGATGTATGTTCTTGCTCCTGAGCATTCAAAGGCTCATCAGGAGGGCGATATCCACATTCATGATCTTGATTTTTATACACTGACTACCACTTGCACTCAGATAGACCTTACAAAGCTTTTTGATAAGGGTTTTTCTACAGGTCATGGCTTTTTGCGTACACCAAATGATATACAAAGCTATGCGGCGCTTGCCTGCATTGCGATACAATCCAATCAGAACGACCAGCATGGTGGTCAATCTCTTCCAAAGTTCGATTATGATATGGCTGAGGGCGTAAGAAAGACATTCAGACACCGCTATCGTGACAATATCGGCAGGGGTCTTGCTCTCCTTGGTGAAGTTTCTGATGCTCAGAGCATTGCAAAGAAAATAACTGAAATGCTTGACGAGCAGGGCTTAAAGGTTACACTCGCCAATGATAACGGCTATCAAGAGGCTGAAGCACAGTTCCTTGTGAATTTTGTTGACGCACCTATAGTGAAGAAGATACAGAGTTTTGCATATAAAAACTCTTTGAAAGAAACTGACAGAGCTACATATCAGGCAATGGAAGCGCTTATCCATAATCTTAATACCATGAACTCCCGTGCAGGCGCTCAAACGCCTTTCAGCTCCATAAATTATGGTACTGATACTTCTATCGAGGGCAGACTTGTTATAAAGAATATTCTTCTTGCAGAGGAAGCAGGACTTGGCAATGGTGAAACGCCTATTTTCCCTATACATATTTTCAAGATAAAAGAGGGCGTGAACTTTGATCCTGATGACCCGAACTATGACCTTTTCAAGCTCGCCTGCCGTGTATCAGCGAAGCGTCTTTTCCCGAATTTTTCATTTATCGACGCTCCTTTCAATCTACAGTATTATAAAGAGGGCAATCCTGACACTGAGATAGCTTACATGGGTTGCCGCACAAGAGTTATCGGTAACGCATATGACCCTACTCGTGAGATAGTGACAGGAAGAGGAAATCTCTCTTTTACTACCATTAATCTCCCTAGACTTGGCATAAAAGCACAGCGTAATATCGGTGCTTTCTTTGACAGCCTTGATGAGCTTATGGATCTTTGTATCGACCAGCTTATGCACAGATTTAAGATACAGTGTTCAAAGCGTGTGAGAAATTATCCGTTTCTCATGGGTCAGGGCATATGGCTCGATTCAGAGAAGCTTACGGCTGACGATACACTTGAAGAAGTGCTAAAGCATGGCACGCTTTCAGTGGGCTTTATCGGTCTTGCTGAGTGTCTTAAAGTGCTTACTGGCAAGCACCATGGTGAAAGTGAAGAAGCAAGAGAGCTTGGCTTGGAGATAATCTCACGTATGAGAGCAAGAATGGACGAGGAAACAAAGCGTACTGGTCTTAACTTCTCGTTGCTTGCAACACCTGCTGAGGGACTTTCTGGCAGATTTGTTAAAATGGATAGAGAACGTTACGGCGAGATAGCAGGAGTTACAGACAGAGAATATTATACTAATTCTTTCCATGTACCTGTTTACTATCCGATAACAGCGTTTGAGAAACTTAAAATAGAAGCTCCTTACCATGCTCTTACAAATGCAGGCCATATAAGCTATATCGAGCTTGACGGCGATCCGCTGAACAATCTTTCTGCATTCGAGAAAGTCGTAAGATATATGAAAGAAGTTGGCATAGGCTACGGCTCAATAAACCACCCTGTTGACCGTGATCCTGTTTGCGGATATACTGGAATAATAGGTGACAAATGCCCGAAGTGTGGACGTTCTGAGGCTGAACACAGCAAGGTGATACATGAGAGGATACCTCGTGCAAAAGCCTGCTGTGAGGGTGACAATTAGCCATGAAGCTTAGGATAGCAGGCACTGTCGGTGAATCTATCGTAGACGGACCGGGTTTTAGGTTCACTATTTTTACGCAGGGCTGTCCACACGGCTGTGAGGGTTGTCACAATCCGCAGACACATGATTTTAATGGTGGCATTGTCGTTGACACAGACCAGCTTTACAATGAGATAATAAAAGACCCGCTTCTTGACGGCGTGACGTTCAGTGGCGGTGAGCCTTTCTGTCAGTGCAAACCGTTAGCAGAACTTGCAGGAAGGATAAAAGCGTTCCATGGCTTTCCACTGAATGTGATATCTTTCACTGGATATACTTATGAATATCTTATAGCCAATGCTGATGATAATAACGGCTATCTTGAGCTGCTGCAACAGCTTGATTATCTTGTGGACGGCCCTTTTATACTGTCACAACGAAGTCTTGAGCTTAAATTCATGGGCAGCAAAAATCAGCGTTTTATTGATGTACAAAGGTCCTTGAAAGAGGGCAGAGCAGTAGTCGTTGAACCATATTGAACATAAAAAGCGAGTTTCATGATGTTGAAACTCGCTTTTATTTATACCAAAAGACCTCCGCAATCGTTAAACTACGGAGGTCAAATTAATTATTTCTCAGGCTCTATTACCTCAACATCTTTTGGGTCGAGAGTTTCTGCATTATCAGCCTCGGCTGCTCTCTTTACTGCTTCTTCCTGTGACTTTTTCAAAGCTTCCTGTATGTCCTCGCCAAGAAAATCAGGGAGTGACATTCCTGCTTGCTTGAACAGATCGTTCAGCGGAGGAACTGACTGCATAAGTCCGCTTAGAAAGTTTGCTGTCGAGCCTTTTCCGTCTGCACCTGCACCTGTATCCCACACGGTTATCTTGTCTATCTTAATGTTCTTGATAGCTTCTACCTGAATAGAGATAAGTTCTTCAAGCTTGTCAGCAACTATGAGTTTGACTGCTGCATTAGCATCTCCGCCTGCTGCTTCAACAAGCTTTCTCATACCCTCTGCCTGCTTTGTGAGTATTTCCTGATTACCCTTTGCTTCAGCTTCCATTTTTGCAAAGATAGCATCGGCCTCACCCTTTGCTTTACGTCTTACTACCTCAGCCTGTGCTTCAGCTTCGATCTCGGCCTGCTGCTTTGAGATCTGAGCCTTTACGATAACATCGGCGGTCTGTGTAGCCTTTTCAAGTTCGGCTCTCGTCTGCTCGGCGGATTGCTGAGCTATGTAAGCTTCCTGCTTTGCCTTTGCTGCCTGAACAGCTTCAGCGGCTGTAGCCTGTCTGAGAGCTTCCGCTTCACGCTCACGTCTGAGGGCTTCTGACTGTGCAACCTCTATCTTGGCCTGGTTCTCACCGTCGATAGCAGAAGCGTTTGCAGCAGCAACTTGGATACGCTGGTCTTTCTGAGCGTTTGCCTGACCGATCTCACCGTCTCTGTGTTTTTCGGCAACTGACTTCTTAGCGTCATTGATAGCCTTTGCAGCAGCTTCTTTACCGAGAGCTTCCAGATATCCAGACTCATCTGTAATATCCGTTACGTTTACGTTGATAAGCTTAAGACCTATCTTTTTAAGCTCTATCTCAACATTATTTGATACCGCGAGCAAAAATTTATCTCTGTCTGAGTTTATTTCCTCGATATCCATTGTTGCGATAATAAGTCTCAACTGACCGAAAATAATATCCTTAGCAAGCTCCTGTATCTCAATGAGTTTAAGACCGAGAAGTCGCTCAGCAGCGTTCTGCATAACGCCTGGTTCTGTCGAGATACCAACAGTAAATCTTGACGGAACATCAATTCTGATGTTCTGCTTTGAAAGAGCGTTTTTTAGATCCACATTTATGGATATAGGAGTAAGATCCATATACTCATAAGATTGGATTATTGGCACGATAAATGCCGCACCGCCGTGGATACATCTTGCGCTTCTTGCTTGACCATTCTTGTCTGTTCCTACTTTACCATAGATAACAAGCACCTTATCAGACGGACATTTTCTGTAGCGTGACAGTATCGCCATAATTGCCGCAAAAAGCACAACGACTATCACGCAGATGATGATTACTGGTTCCATAATTTTTCCTCCCACACAAATAATATTATAATAACCTCAAGACGGGTCATTTCACAGAATCTTTATGTTTAGCACCCCTTTGTTCTATCAATTCTTTTATTTTTCTATTACGACAGTATCTCCTTGCAAATCGATAATACGAACCTGAGTTCCTGTCTTTATAAGCTCATCACCATTGTTTATTGCAGTGACTTCTCTTAGCTGTCCGTTTATCATAACATTCACTTTACCAAGCCCATGGTCTTTAGGTGGGCAGGGGATATAAACAGTAGCAGTTTCTCCTATAGCATTTTTATAATCAGCCGTACCGTTTTCAGCAAGTCTTGCAGAAAGTTGAACTATCTTTGCTACAAGAAGCATGGTCGCCAGACCCAGAACAAAGCCGATGACTGTAGACAGTGCTGGATAAACACCTGAGTTTACAAGAACGATAGATGACCAGCTAAACACAGTGAAAAAAGCAACTATGGTCTGAAGCGTGAACATTCTCATAGAAGCAAAATCCGCAGGGTTTCCGCCGTCTACGTTGTGGTCACAGCCGATATCATGTGTACAGTGACCAATATCCACATCTCCGTGACCGCTGATGTTGGTATCAACATCAAGATCAAGACCTGATGTGTCGCTGAAATCGTGACCGCTTCCACCATCATGAAAACCGAACATAGAAAGCAAAGTCTGCACAAGCAGTATAAGCGTTGACGGAAACGCTATACAATACAGCACTTTAAGTAAAAGTGACAAACCGTCCCACCATTCATTCATATAGCTTACACCTCCAATGTAAATATTATTTACGTTTATTATATACTCATTTATCTTATTTGTCAATAGATTTTCGACAATAATTAAAATTATTTTTAGATATGGATTAGCACAAAAAAAATTGTAAATTTTTCGTTAAACACTTGAAATCTGTTTTACTATCTGCTATCATATAAGTAAATGAAATTTATAGTAAATAAAGTGAGGCGATATAATGGAGAACAATACTCTCGGCAAGAGGATAAAAGAGGCAAGGCTTGCAAAGAAAATGACTCAAAGCGAGGTAGTGGGTGATTTTATAACCCGCAATATGCTTAGTCAGATAGAGAGCGGCTCAGCAACGCCATCGGTAAAGACCCTTGAATACCTCTGCAAGGTGTTGGAGATAGAGCCTAATACCCTTCTGCCTGATGAAAACGACTCCAAAAACGCCCCTGACGCAGAGGGCTATATCAGTATACGGAAAGAATTTATAAACAAGAACTATAAGGCTGTTATAGAGTATGGCACTGATGACGAATTTTCAGATGAGATATGTGCGCTTAAGGCGAAAGCTTGCCTTATGGTGGCTAGGGAGTATTCAGGCTCTGACAGTGCCACGGATCTTCAAAAGGCGATAGACCTTGCCAAGCAGGCTTCTGAACTTTCAAAGCGTGGTATTTTTGCAGATGAAAGCGTTAAAAGCAAGGCTGACGAGCTATTAAAAGCTAACGCTAAGCGTCTTAGCGACTATTACAGAAGTCTTTTGTAGGGTACAGTCATGGAATTTGTTATCATAGCCACGGTTGTTCTTGTGCTTGCCATGTGTCTTGGCGCAGACTTTGTTATAGTTCCTATAATGTTCATTGTTTTTCTTGTCGTCCTGCTACTGGCTATTTTTGGTTTCTTTGTATACTCTGCTGTAAAACTTACTGGAACGAAAAGCGTGAAAGGAAAGTTTGTGCGTTTCGGCAGGGCAGAGGGCAAGAAATTTGATACAGCGTTTTACAAGGTTAGTGATAGTGAGTATCCAAACGTATTCCCATATGAGGTAGTAATGCGCTCAAAGATATACATACCCGATAAGGTCTGTAGGCTCAGATATGACGGCAAAAGAAATGAAGTTTTTGACCTGAATGCAGTTTGCTGTGTGATATTTGGACTTGTTCTTAGTAGTGTATCGGCGGTGATGATGATACTTTTTCTACTAACAGTGATAGGCGTGAATTGAATGATTTTAGGCAGTAGGTTAGCTTGCTGCCTTTTTTTGTGCATTTAAAATGGCAATAGTGCGTGTTTTAAAATAAAATGTTGACTTGTAGGCTTTTTAATGGTATAATATAAAAAATATGTGGAAAGGATCATATATGATGAGAGTTGAGCTTATTACCCATACACCTGAGCCTGAAAAGGTGGTTGCTACTGCTGCAAAACTTTGCTATTCAAGCAGTGATATCGCCTCGCTTAGAGAGGGTCTTACGGAAGAAAAAACAAAGAGCTTTATTGAAAGGCTCGTGTCTATTGGTCACGAAAGCCCTATGGAACACGTTTCTTTTACTTTTGGCATAGAGGGGATATCCCGTGCCTGCTCTCATCAGTTGGTAAGACACAGAATTGCGTCTTACTCTCAAAAAAGCCAGCGTTATGTAAGTGAAAGCGGCTTTGAGTTTATCACACCACCATCAATAGAGGCTGTGCCAGAAGCAAAGGCTGAATTTGACAAGCAAATGGATCAACTACTTGAGTGTTATAATAAGATTGCCAACATACTTACAAATACACATGAAAAGGCATTTTTAGAGCAGGGTATGTCTGAAAAGGACGCACTTAACAAGGCTAAGAAAAAAGCCTATGAGGACGCAAGATTTGTTCTTCCAAACGCTTGTGAAACAAAGATAGTTGTGACAATGAACGTCAGAACACTGTTTAATTTCTTCCAGCATAGATGCTGTAACAGAGCACAATGGGAGATAAAGGCTGTGGCTGATGAAATGCTCAGACTTTGCAAGCAGGCCGCTCCTGAGCTTTTCAAGAACGCAGGTCCGTCATGTGTAATGAAAGGCAAGTGTCCAGAGGGCGCAATGAGCTGTGGAAAAATGGTTGAAGTAAAGAAAATTTACGGAGAAATGAATAATGTTGAGTAGATCTGGACTTATAGTTCTTGAGGGACTTGATGGAAGTGGAAAATCAACTCAGTTTGAGAGGCTTTCTGCTTATTTCAGTGAAAATGACATAAAGCATAAGGCTATAAGCTTTCCTGACTATGATAATCCGTCGTCTGCGTTGGTAAAGATGTATCTTAATGGTGAGATAGGCAAAACGCCTGCTGACGTGAATGCCTACGCAGCTTCAAGCTTTTACGCTGTTGACAGATATGCTTGCTACAAACAATTTTGGGAGCATGACTATAAAGAGGGAAGTCTTGTACTTGCAGCGAGATATGTTACGTCAAACTGCATTTATCAGATGACAAAACTGCCGAAAGAGCAGTGGGAAGATTTTATAGGCTGGCTTGAAGATTACGAGTATGACAAGCTTGGGCTTCCAAGACCTGACAAGGTGATATTCTTGGATATGCCAATAGAGATATCTCAAAAGCTGATGTCGGGAAGATACGGTGGAGATGAAAGCAAAAAGGATATCCATGAAGCAAATGTGGAGTATCTGAAAAAGTGCCGTGAAGCCGCTTTGTTTACCGCTGAGAAACAGGATTGGGATATTATTCCTTGCAGCGACGGCAGCGAGCCTTATACAAAAGATAAGATTTTCGGAGATGTTCTGGGGTTAATCAATAGAAAGTAATGTGTGTTTAATGTTTGATTTCAGAAAAATAAGTTTTGAGGACAAAGAATGGATAACCAAGTGTCTTGCAGTATCAGATTTCAGAGGAGCAGAATATTGCTTTGCAAATAATATGGCATGGCAAAGACTTAATGACACTGTAATAACACATCATGGTGATTTTTATATAAGCTGTTCCTTTGAGGACGGTCAGCCGTATTTTACATTTCCTGCGGGCGTTAAAATAGACGTTGAGGGCAAAGAAAAATATATCAGGCTTTTTGATGAGCTTAAAGAATACGTTTCCGCCCAGGGAAAGCCGCTTATCGTATCCTCTGTAACAGATGATAACCTAAGCTGGATAAAAGAATATTATGGTGATAAAATCATCTGCGAGTATGATAGGGACAGTTCAGACTATATTTACAATGCTTCCGACCTTATCGAGCTTAAAGGCAAAAAGTATCACGGCAAGCGTAACCACATAAAGCGTTTCATGGACGAGCCTTGGGAATACAGAGAGCTTACTGATAAGGAAATAGACAGCTGTATTGAATTTTCGGCTGAGTTTTATAATAAGAATGACAACGCTGACGATCCTTCGGCGGTGGTTGAGCAATATGCTATTGATCTTTTTCTTACGAATATGGATAGGCTCGGACTTAAAGGTGCTGTACTTTACAGAAATGATAAAATGACAGGCTTTACAGTTGGTGAACAAATAAATTCGGATACCTTTGTGGTGCATATAGAAAAAGCACTCGCTGACGTTCAGGGTGCATATCCTATGCTGTGTAGTCAGTTTGCGTCGCATAATGCAAAGGGTCTCAGCTTTATCAACAGGGAAGAGGATCTAGGAATAGAGGGTCTTAGAAAGTCAAAGCTTTCTTATAATCCTGCTTTTCTTTTGAATAAAAATGTAATTACTTTCAGATGATCGAAAGGAGTCATTTGTTATGGTTTATGTATTTCTTGCCAATGGTTTTGAGGAAATGGAGGCTCTTGCCCCTGTGGACTTGCTCAGACGAGCAGGCGTTGAAGTTTTTACTGTAGGTGTAGGCTCTGATATGATAGTCAGCTCACACAACATTCCTGTCAAGACCGATACAACAGTGGATAAGATAGTTCTTAAAGACGAGCTCGAAATGATAGTTCTCCCAGGTGGTATGCCGGGTACTTTAAATCTTGAAGCAAGCCCTGATGTGCTTGGTGCAGTTGATTACTGTGCTGATAATAACAGATACATTGCCGCAATATGTGCCGCTCCGTCCATAATCGGTCATAAGGGTCTTCTTGACGGCAGATATGCAACTTGTTTTCCAGGCTATGAGAAAGATCTTAAAGGTGCGATACATTCTGCCAGACTTGTGGCTGTTGACGGTAAGTTCATCACTGCAAAGGGCGCAGGCTGCAGCATGAAGTTTGCACTCAAGCTTGTTGAGCTTCTTGTTTCAAAAGAAAAGGCAGAAGCCCTTGAATCAGGTATGCAGAGCAAATGACAGATAAAAAAGCTTTAAGAAAGCATTTCAAAGAGATACGCCTTAGTATGTCTGTGGAAGAAAGAAAACAGGCAGATGTGGCTGTTCAGCAAGCTTTCCTTGACAGCGAGGAGTATAAAAGCTGCACAACTGTGCTTGCATATGTTTCCTCTGATATTGAAGTGTCTACGGCGGAGATAGTAAGAAAGGCGCTAAAAAGCAAGATAGTGCTATGCCCGAGATGTGAAAAAAACGGCAATATTATGTATTTTTACAGAATAAACAGCACCTATGATCTCAAAGAGGGTAGGTTTGGCATTTTTGAGCCTGATGAACGTTGTGAGAAATACTGCGTTTTTGACAATGCATTGTGTATCGTGCCTGCGCTTTCGTATGATAAAGACGGATACAGGCTTGGCTTTGGTATGGGCTTTTATGACAGATTTTTGGCTGATTACAATGGTATGAAGCTAGGTTTATGTTACGATAACTGTATGTCAGAAAGTTTTTGTCATGACGGCTATGATATCTCTGTAGACAAGGTATTTACTGATAAGGATATATATACTATAAACACAAAGGAAAGGAAGTAAATAATGGACGATCTGAATTTTAATGTTGACGATATAATAAATGATGTCAACGCAAAGATAAAGTCTGCCGAGAAAAATGAAGCAGACGAAGAAAGCGTTGAAGCAGAGCCTATCGCTGACACTGAGAACAGTTCCGAAGCCTGTGAACAGGCAGACAATACTGACGAGAAACCACAGGAAACTCCAGAAGCGACCGATGACAAGCCTGAACCTATCCTAGCTTTTCACGAGGACAAGTCAGAGGAAGACAAAAGCGATGAAGACGAGGATAAAGAGCCTGAGAAGCCCGAAAAGCAAGAAAAAAAGTCAAAAAGTAGCAAGAAGAAAAAGAAAAAAAGAAAGAAAAGCAAGGTGAATAATTCGGTGTTTGGCGGAATTATACTTGTTATAGTAATTCTTACAGTTTCTTTAGTGCTTGCAGTGGGCGGCATTTCTATTGGCATGGAGTATTATGGTATCGGAAAAACTGACGAGGATATCAGATTTAATATCCCTGCAGGCTCAACAAACAGTGAGATAGCTGATATACTTGTAAATGAGGGAGTTATAAAGAACAAAAAGCTGTTTATGCTTGCTTTGAAATTTGAAAAGCCTGCAGCTATATATCCTGGTGATATCACACTTCAGCCATCAAGCGGATATTCTGAAATAATCGAAAAACTTTCACAAATGAGAGAGTCATATAAGACTGTAAGCATTACATTCACAGAGGGAGAAAATCTTCTTGACATAGCTAAAAAGCTTGAAGATAATGAGGTCTGCACTGCTGACGACTTCCTGTTTGAATTCAATAAAAATCAAGGCTTTGACTTTGAAAATGATGTTGATGATAACGGTGATATGTTCTATCGCATGGAAGGTTATTTCTATCCTGATACATATGAGTTTTATGTGAATGACAGCGCAGGAAACGTTACCAAGAAGCTTAGAGAGCAGTTTGAAAAGAAATACAAAACTGTCAAAGCTAAGATCAAAAATTCCGGTATGTCACTTAACGAAGTTATGACCCTTGCTTCTATCGTTCAGCTTGAAGCCGCTTCTGAGGACGAAATGCCAAAGGTAGCTTCGGTATTCCTGAACAGACTTGACGACCCTGACACCTATCCTATGCTCCAGTCTGATACAACAACAAATTATATTAAGAATGTTATAAAGACCGAGGCTGACAACACAGCTTCTATCGAGCATTATACCGAGTGTTATGATACCTATAAGTGCAAGGGCTTGCCGGCAGGACCAATATGCAACCCTGGTATGGCTGCAATAAACGCTGTTCTTGAGCCTAAGAAGACTGATTACTATTACTTCTGTAATAATCTTAAGACGGGCGAAACATTCTATGCAAAGACACTTGACGAGCATGAGGAAAATCTTGTTAAGGCTGGACTTGCAAAGAAAAAGTAATAAAGGATTGAATTTTTAATGACTGAAAATAATTTGCTTGAAGTTCTTGCTCCTGTGGGAGATATGGAACGTCTGTATGCGGCGCTGGATTTTGGTGCTGATGCAGTTTATCTTGGAGGTACGGCTTTCGGAATGAGAGCCGCCTCTGCAAGCTTTGACGCTGAGCTTCTGAAAAAAGCCTGTGACGAGGCTCACAGCAGGGGTAAGCGTGTGTATCTGACCTGCAATACGCTTCCTCATAATGACGAGATAGTGCATTTAGAGCAGTTTGTGAATGACGCTCTTGCGGCAGGCGTTGACGCTATGATAGCCAACGATATCGGTGTTTTCTCACTGATAAAAAAATATGCACCTGATATGGAGATTCATGTTTCCACACAGGCCGGTATAGTAAATTATGTTACTGCAAATGAATTTTATAACATGGGTGCTAAGAGGGTAGTGCTTGCAAGAGAGCTTTCTCTCGAGGAGATCGCCGAAATAAGAGCAAAGACCCCTAAAGATCTTGAAATTGAGTGCTTTGTACATGGTGCAATGTGCGTAAGTTTTTCAGGCAGATGTTTGCTTTCCCAGTACCTTGTAAACCGTGACGCAAATCGTGGCGAGTGCGCACAGCCTTGCCGCTGGGGATACCACCTTATGGAAGAAAAGCGCACCAATGAGTTTTATCCTGTTTTTGAGGACGAAAAAGGAACTTATATCCTCAACGCCAAGGATATGTGTATGCTCAACCACATTGATAAGCTTGCAGAGGCAGGCGTGAACAGCTTTAAGATCGAGGGCAGAGCTAAATCTTCGTATTATGTGTCCGTTATCACAAATGCCTACAGAAAGGCTATGGATATCTATAAGTCTGATCCGGAGCATTTTGAGTTGCCACAGTGGCTTAAGGACGAAGTTTTCAAAGTAAGCCATAGAGCATACTGTACAGGTTTTTTCTTTGGTCACCCAAAGGAGAGCCAGTATTACGAAAACGGTGGGTATATTCGTGAATATGATGTTGTGGCTGTTGTTGACGGTTGTAGCGGTGGAAGAATATACTGTACTCAAAAAAACAAATTCAACAAGGGCGACGATATTGAAGTGCTTTCACCTGTTGGCAGCCCTGTGAAGTTCACCGTGGAGGAAATGTTTGATGAATACGACAATTCCATAGATACTGCAAATCATGCAGCTATGAAGATGTCGATAAGATCAGATCTGACATTCCCAGAACATTCTATAATTCGTATGAAAAAATAGCAAAAAAGCCATGTGATTTTCCTCACATGGCTTTTGTTTACTTCTTTTTCTTTTCAATTTCTTCAGACAATGGATTCGACTCCATGGCCTTTTTGATGTTTTCATCAGATAAATGTGTGTATATCTCAGTGGTCGCAATGCTTTTGTGACCGAGTATATCTTTCAGTACAAGAGTATCTACACCGCCGTGTTGGTACATTAGGGTTGCGGCTGTATGCCTGAGCTTGTGGGTAGTAATACCCAAATTGCTAAGTCCTGCACGCTGGAGCTGTTCATCTACTATTTGTTGAACACGTCGCTTGTTTATCCTTGTTTTGTTAGCTGACAAAAAAATGGCAGTTTGTTCCACATGGGGGCGGGTAGTGTCAATATACTCATCAAGTGCAGAAACACAAGCGTCGTTAAGATAAATAATGCGCTCCTTGCGGCCTTTGCCGAGGACACGCAGAGTTCTGTTATCTCGGCTGTAATCGCTTAAATTCAAGCCCACAAGCTCGCTCAGACGCATACCGCAGTTAAGGAACAGAGTAATGATACAATAATCACGCACCTGATTTTTAGAGTCGATATTACGCAGAAGCTCAAGGCTTTGTTCAAGGGACAGATATTTAGGCAAGGCTTGATTTATATGTGGCAATTCAAGATCATCAAGCGGATTGTTTGAAATAATCTTGGCTTTTTGGCAAAGATAAACATAGAATTGTTTCAACGCTGAACATTTTCTTGCACGGGTTTTGGTGGAATTATTGCGCTCATCTTTGAGATACTTTAAATAAACATAAGCATCGTTTAGTGAAAAGCATTCGAGCCATTCTATTGGCGTTTCTTTTATTTTTATTTTATTGAAAGGCGTTTCGGCTGGAACTGCATGGTGCTTGACATTAAGATATCGCAGAAATGTTCGGATATCAATAAAATAAGCTTCTTCAGTGCGGTCAGAACGGTCTTTGACAACTTTCATGTTAGTTAGAAAATCGTCAAGATAATATGGGCAATCATCTACATATGCTTGTTTCATTTATATCTATTCTCCTTATTTATCACTTCTCTAAGTTTCACTAAATTTTTATTTAGTGAAATTGAAAGTCAATATTAGTATTATATCATTAAAAGACCTGTTTGTCAATCTATTCTCTTACAACTTCATAAATCTGCAACTTACAACCAGGAAAATCATTTGCATGATTTTTGCAAATTTTTTTTGCTTCGTGCAAATCATATGCAGAACCAATTTCAATTTCATGATATGAATCAGTAACATCAAAAACTAAATAAAATTTTTCACCTAAATCAGCGTGTTTAATAATATCACCCTTTTTCATAATTACACCCCCTTTTTCATTTCTAATTGATAAATACGATGCCAAAAATCAAAGTATTCGACATCAGTAACTAAACCAACAGACTTTAAAGCAGACAAAGAACCAAGAGCCTCATAAAATGTAATCATATCATTAGAAAGATATGATATTTGTTTATCCATATGTTCCTTAGCAAAACCTCGCATTTGTTGAAAAGTCATTATAAACACCCTTTCTACGGTTTGTGGATTATCCGCTTTCCCTTTGTCTATATACATTATAGCATATATGCACGCATATGTAAATACGCATATTATACAAAATTATATATTAAAATTCATGCACTTTTTTACATAATACGTATTGACACATAAACATAAATATGCTATAATATAATTGTGGAAAGGAGAAAGGAGGTAAAAAAACTTTACCATAAAAAATAAGAAAAGAGGGATAAAATGAAAAAAAGATTTACAACAACCTTAGACGAGGAACTGTTAAAAAAGCTAAAGATCATAGCAGTACAAGAAGATAAAACAATATCTGAAATTTTTGAAGAACTAATAAAAGAAAAAATTAATAAAAGAGAGGGTTAAAAAATGAATGTAATAGAGCTTGCAGAGATAAACATGCCAAATGTATATAAATGGGTAATAAACAAAAAAGAAAATATGACTACAGACTACGACGTTTTAAGAACGCAAAAATATATACTTCCTGAGGGATATGAACTAGGACAAAGTATAACAGGACAATGGTATATATACCACTATGATAAAAAAATAAATGCCGATGTAGCACTAGAAATAGGAGCAACATATAAGAATAACCCACACGGAACACCTTATATAATAGGAATGAAGAAAAAAATATTTCTTAAAAAATATGAAGAATAAAGAGAAATAGTCGCATTTATGCGACTATTTTTTTATAACAGTCTTGGACACTACCATGCGAGAGCAAGGAAGATGATCCATAAGATATAAACCCCTAGAATAAGAAACATCATGAAAAATAATATCATTATAAATAACATTATACAAAGTGACAAGCTCCTGCCCTGCTCTGACTCTACGGACACGATAACGAGATTTTTTTAAGTAGTGATTAAAGAAATCACATTCAAGCCGTGGGCGTATTCCACGACGGTCTTCATTACAGAAACAGCACGCACCGCCGACACGGCGTTGCCACGGACAGGAACGGCTATTACATACAGTGCAAATACAGTAATAGCATTTAGGGTGATGCCAGCGTATCAGAATTATCACCCCCTATAGGATTATACAAATCAGGCAGACGAGACAGGACAGAAGCTATATCATCACAATTTTCACAAATTTTTTCAAATTGAGATAGGTCACAAGACATCAAGCCAATACGTTCAAGATAATCAAGGCGGTTAAGCAAGTCCATTTCTGGAATAAGATTATCCTGACTATCAAGCTCTTGTTTGAGTTTAATATATTTAGGGTTTCTCTTTGAGCAGTCCTTGAATATGTCTTTAACTGCTTGTGTAACGCCTACGGCTTGAATATATGTGGCGGT
>ENA-OOZQ01000773-OOZQ01000773.1-human-gut-metagenome-genome-assembly--contig:-NODE-773-length-23376-cov-6.836628_pt1 | contig 23376 bp, 18 predicted proteins | sample MGYA00241188_ERZ501399 | MGnify/ENA primary metagenome ERZ501399 (study PRJEB25962, sample SAMEA2042658) | human gut metagenome | biome: human gut; feature: human-associated habitat; material: faeces... | reverse complement strand
TCAGTGCGCTCGGCTCTGTCGGAACGCTCCTGAACCGGCTTCAGAACTGCCTTCTGCGCGTTCTCCTTTTTCTTCACTGGTGTGAATCTCGCGCGGTAGCGCTTGTCGTTCCTGCTCTTCTCAGCTGCGGAACGCTCCTGCTTCGCGGGCTGTTCCGGCTTCTTCTTGGGGGCTATGTTCTCGGTTTCTGTGAGCAGCTTGTTGTTAGTCAATAATCCCATTAATTACGATCCTTTCTCCGTTGCAGGAACAATATCCGGGCTGCAAAAAGGCGCAGTACACCGCCTGTTGTATCAGATCAGGAGCCGAACACGGCATGAATAAGTAAGCGTCCGCACATTGATAAAGAGGAGCGTCCCGCTCCGGGCAAATGACTGCCGGGGGCGGAATGCATGCGGCGAAGCCTTCCGGCAGAACGGAGCCGGCAGACAGCGCCATGTGAGTAAAACGGCAATGCGGAACAAACCCCTGCGCCCCGGCGAATGGTGCCGTTTGGCAGAAGGTCAGCCATCTTTTCCGGAGCAAATCGCGCCGGAGATCATCGTTTCATGCTGTTCAGATGATATATGTTAACTGCAAAAAATTACCTATATCTATATTTGACCGGCAGGGCGCAAATATACACATACGCCGACCGGTTTAATACCTTGAAGGACATCAGATCCGGCAAAAAATCCACATTTATTTACCGGACATATGTATTTATTATACCGCTTTTCTGCCCGATTGTCAAGTAGTAGCTACGATTAAATTATCTACATAAGCAGTATTAGGAAACCGTAACGTATAAAGCTTCTTTCATTTATAGATATCTTGATGAGTGCTTTTGTTCTCCACACTCAGCCACTATTAATTTCAGAGAACACTCCCATCTCAAGCAAAAATCCGGCGCTGGATATCCAACGCCGGAAATTTTATTTATCTTGCGGAACCGCATGAAATCAAGCCTTGAGAGCCTCTTCAACGAGTACTGCACAAGCAACAGTAGCGCCAACCATGGGGTTGTTGCCCGAATTTCGATAAAGAGCATCAATGCTCGTGGATGGCTCTGTTATGCGGAAGGAAGGTTTGCGAAATCGAGTGGATAAAGGGTAATTTCAGTGTGTGGAGGACATGAAGAGGACAAGGAGGACATCAAGTTGTTACCTCTTCTTTTTTTGTAAACTTGCATTTAAGTACATCACCGCTATCAATAACAAATACTTGATCTAAATATTTATCATAGTCGGATTCCTCTATACCAATGAGTTTCATTACCCCTCTTTTCTTATCATCAATGTAATTTAATAATTCTATAATATAATAACTTTCATGATCATGAATTTTGCTATTATATTCATAAACCACCAGCTTATGCTTGTCGTTCTCAGATAGCCACTTTTTTAATATAGTCCATCTATATTTATCAGTCTCGCCAAAAGATATCCCATAAGTATATATTATATCACTTGAATTGACTAAAGAAATATATTGTTCTTCTCTTTCACCAAAGCCGCTGATTTGATTAATTGAACTTTTTACACAATATTTCTCTAAATTGGGATTGTCTTTTAACGTTGAACTTTTAAGCTGTTCGGTAGAATCTACACCAATTATCACTAAATCATGAGCCTTTAAAGAGCCATGGAGATGGAGTATAGAATTATTTAATTTAGAAGAACATTGTAGATTTGCATTATTGATTTCATGAATTATTAAGGAACCATGCCGATTCTTATAGTTATTTAGTACTTTTTCTATTGAATCAGTATAATTAAAATTAATAAAACGAATATCAAAATTGATCGGCAAGCCCACTTGGTATTGATATACCTGTTTTAAATCCCTTTGTGTTAAAGACCTATACCCATTTTTTACAAAGTCAACAAAAGCATCAGCAACTTCATCTGAGCACTCATAAGAACTAGATAAATCTAATAAATACTTCGAAAACTTGTTAGTAAAATCCAATAAAACTGCCTTAACATTTTTTTCATCACCATCAAGATATTCAGCACACGCCATTTCAAAGTCTTGCCATTTATCAAATATTTGATTTTTTATTTTATCCCAAAATTCCTTTATCATTTTATTGTCGGGATTGCTATCATCCAAGTTTTCTATTCCCTCAATATATTCTTGATAATAATCACTATATTTTGTAGGTAAGCCTAGATTAACATCAAATCCATTACCAATTAAATATGTAACTTTCATTTTGGTTAAACCTCCTGCTATTTGTATAATATGACATTTATATTATATACCATACACTTGTAAATTTCAAGGCAGAAAAGTAACCAAAATGACATTAGGAGCATTGTACAAAATGCTCACTTTAGTACCGCTTAGTAAATAAATATTATTTAGCTGATATACCATAATAGCATTACAAATATCCTTTATTTAGTGAAGTAGATTATTAAAAAAGTATGGCTGCCATTCATGACAGCCATCATTCAATAAGTTGTATCAGCAATACATTGATTGTAGAATATTGTTACCCTGCTCAATAATGGTATCAGATGTATGCTGATATATTTGCATAGTTACTTGTATATTTTTGTGACCCAGCCTTGCTTGTACATATTTAGGGTTGGCACCGGCTTCGGCAAGATTGGTTGCGTGGGTATGTCTTAAACTGTGATAGTCAAAATCTTCGCACCCTAGCTGGGTATGTATAATCATTGATGTATGTTGCATTACCCTGGACTGTATATATTCGCCATTTTCCCTGCGGCAGATCGGGTATATTTCTACCCCTTTTCCATCTGTATTAAGTTCCCTACTGTTATCACCCTCAAAAAGGTGGATATATTTATCTGCATAGTATTCGGCTGCTCGTTCCTGTCTTTGCTTTTCTCGCTCCAATAATTCAATCAATGAACTATCTAAAGCAATAGTACGAAAAGCATTATATTTAGGTTCACTAAAATACCAGTACCCTTTTCCATGCTCCTTACTTCCACCCTGCCACTGTACCTGTCTGTTAATAGTTAGTGTACATTTAATAAAATCAATATCAGACCACATCACCCCGAATGCTTCGCCAAGCCTTAATCCACATTTATAACCTAGCATTAAGGGTATATGTGCTGAACTTCCCTCCGGAAATCTCTCAAAGATTTTATTAATCATATCTTTGCTGATGTATATATGAGGTTCAGATCTGGAAGGTATAGCAGGTTTAGCCCTAGTAGATGGTAGCTTAACATAAGTCATCGGAGATGATTGTAAATAATGCAGCGGTTCTACTGCGTAAGATAGCGAGTTGGATAATATACCCTTAATTACTGTCAATGTATTTCTGCTGAAACCCTGATTAAATATGTCATTTATAAAATCTTGCAGAACGGCGAATGAAAGAGAAGATAACATATATTTACCCAGTTTGGGTTTAATATATAGTCTTATTTTCTTTTTGTAATTTTCAAGGGTAATCGGTTTGAGATTGGTTACACAGTAAGCCCCTAACCAGTAGTCAAGGTAATCTGCAAAGCTACTATTATTAGGCTCAAATACTGCACCTGCCTGGGTATAATCACTATATGCTTTTGCACCGGCTTCCATTGCTTCCTTTTTGCTTGCATATCCACTTTTACATATCTGCTTTCGCTGACCTGCCACTGAAGCAGCCTCAAATCTGTACTCCCACTTATTGCCCCGTTTCCTTGCGTGTACTGTTGCCATATTATTTGTCCTCCATTTCAGCCTTATGGGTTTTGTGAGTCTATTATAGCGTCATCAGCATAAAAAATCCACGCACGAAATCACCAGTAAATAAGTTGAGACTTTGTTTATTTTATAGGATATTTTTTATTAATTTATCTGTTATATTATTTTTTAAGATTCTGATTTATATTTGATTGAATACCACCAAAAGAGGCGGTAAAGAAAGCGAGGTAAAATATATGTCAGATTTGCAAATAATCAATCAAGGTACTAATCAGAACAGAAAAACAAAGCAAGTTGGAAGTAACATTTCACAGGTAGTAGAAAATGATATATGGGTAGCATACAACCCCTCTGCCCCTATCGGAAGAATGTTAGTAGCGGATAATGATTTTTATAAATCAGTATATAATATAGCTGCTAAAAAATCATATTCCTTTATGCCTTACTTACTGCCAAACACAGTATTTAATGCAACCCCCAAAAGGCTGAAAGACATTTCAAAAAATGTGATTAAGCTGACACCATATAACCTGTTAGAGGGTGTAGCACAGGCAGGTAAACAGATATATACAAAATCAGGAGTTAATGTAGGGCAAGTGGATTATCGTTATCTATCACAATCATACTACTTATACACATCATTATGTGTAGGTATATCCGCAGATGGTAGGATTAGTCTAATTACAGCGTCCATGAATGTACTAAAACAAATGCCTATTTTACATAATCCCGCCAAGCATGCAGAACAGATAGCCCAATGGCTACACCCCAAGACAGACGATATAGTCAATGGCATTATACAATGCGTGGAATTGATACCAACAATATCAGGGTATGATTTAAAACCAGCTATTGTAAATGCTAATTTACCCGATTATGTTATTGCCCCTAAGGCATGGGTAGATTATTTGGTTAATAGTATCAACAATACTATGACGGTGTTCCCTTGTAAAATCACTTATCTTCGTCCAGACGGTAAAACAACTTCTGTAACTGCATATAACAAACCGATTAAAGGAGAAAAACAGCAAAATATATTATGTGACTACTTAAAATATCAATCACCAAATAAGTATGGGGTAATACAATGTGTAGATGTACAGAAAGGAGTAATAACCATATTTCCTATAACTCATTTCGTGAGTGTGGAAGCTATTAAAGAAGTGTAAAACAAACAATTGTTAATATCACAAATATTGTTAAGGCGAAGGAATAGCGTAAATTGGATGGCATCAGAGTAAATTAATAATGTAAAATTGATTTACTCTGATAAACATATATATTTTTTTATGGGAGGAATTAATAATGGGAATTGTATATGGATATGCAAGAGTATCAACAACGGGACAATGCCTGGATAGACAACTTGACGCATTAACGCAAGCCGGTGTAGATAAGGATTTGATTTACTGTGAAAAGATGTCAGGTACTAAAAGTAATCGTCCAAAGTTAAAGGCTCTATTAGAAACAGTTGAAGAAGGAGATACAGTATATATTGAGTCTTTAAGTCGTTTGGGTAGAAGTTCGGCAGACTTAATCACTCTTATGCAAACATTTCATAATGAGGGCGTCACACTTATTTCATTAAAAGAAAAATTAGATTTTGGTAGTGCCGCAGGAAAAATGATAGCACAATTTTTATGTGTCCTAAGCGAGTTCGAGCGAGAAACAATTTCTGAACGTGTAAAAGAGGGTGTAAAAAGTGCGCGTGAGAGGGGGAGATTTGGTGGCAGACCTGCCACTCCGGAAAAGACATTGGACAAAGCATTGAAGATGTATGATTTACATAATTTGACTGTATCGGAGATTTGTCGTGCGTGTGGTATTTCTCGACCGACTTTGTATAAAGCCCTGCGAGAACGTGAAAATAAAATAGAGCTGGAAGAAATGGATAATCAATAATACATTAAGGGTAGGTTGTTAGCCTACCCTTATGTTATAATACTTCTATATAATTTACCGAAAGGAGTAATAAAATGAGAAAAGAAATTATTTTGACTGATAAATCAATAAAGGGATACATAGAGTATCTAAATGAACAGGAGCGTAGTGAAAGTACCATTAAATCATATAAACGTGAGTTGATGTCTTTACAGTTGTTTTTAGACTGTCAGCCTGTGACTAAAGATAAATTATTATCATACAAAAAAATGCTAACGTCTCATTATGCACCAACAACTTGTAATGTATCTATTGCCGCTCTAAATAGCTATCTCAAATACATAGGCAGACCAGATCTAATGCTTAACCCCTTAAAAATCCAAAAACAAATTTACGAAACAGCAGACAAAGAATTGACACGCAAGGAATATGACAAACTAATCAGGGCGGCAAATATTAATGGGCAAGAACGACTAAGTTTAATCATACAGACCATATGCTCAACAGGTATAAGAGTTTCAGAATTACAATATATAACGGCTGAAAGCCTAAAAGAGGGTAAATGCTTAGTCACAAATAAGGGTAAGAGCAGGATAGTATTCCTGCCTACCTCTTTATGTACAATGTTAAAAAAATATGTAGTATACTCAAATATTACATCTGGTTCTATCTTTACAACACGCTCTGGGAAACCAATTGACCGCTCCAACATTTGGGCGGCAATGAAACGATTATGCACTATTGCAAATGTCAACCCCGAGAAGGTTTATCCGCATAACTTGCGCCATCTTTTCGCCCGCTCCTACTACTCACAGTACAAGGATTTATCTAGACTTTGTGACTTACTAGGCCACACAAGTGTTAATACTACCAAAATCTACACTAAGGAATCAGGAGCCATTCATATAAAGCAAATAGAGGGTTTAGGGTTGGTAAGAGATACCACATAATTTAACCACATAATATTTATTATGTGGTTAAACAAAAATCATATAATTATCCATATATAATTATAGCATAGCAGTCAGCCTTTGTCAAGGAGTTAATAGTTAAAGGAAATAAAAAAATAATAGAAAAACGCAAATTATTTGTAAATCATATTCGCACAAAGCCTTTTGTAATGCGACTTTGAGCCATATAACCACATAATAAATATTGTGTTGTAAATCATTCTAAATGCTCTATTTTAGGGCTGTTCGAATTGTTTCTGAAAGGAAAAACTATGAAAAAGATTACTGCTATACTGTCCGTGCTTCTTTCTGCACTTCTGCTTCTTGTCGGCTGCAGCAATGTAGCTGATACCGCAACATCCTCCTCCGCCACCACAGCAACAGAAGCTTCTTTATCAACATCAGGAATGCAAACAATAATAGGCGCAGACTCGTCCGTCAAGGTGCTTAATGCGTATGAATCATTGGACTATGCCCTGAACAAGCTGGAAGGCTACATTGAGCAGGGTATTGTAGAAGAAGACTACATGGAAACCCTAAAGGTACTTTCAGTAGCGTTAAAAGACATAGAAACAGACCTCAATGTAGACAATGCAAGCCACATAAAGGATTTAATGGTAACAGCAGACGACACCGTATCCAGTGCAATGGGTATGAGTGATGATTCCGAATACCTCAATAGTCTGAATGACATCTCAGCAACAGTAAGCAGGATAAAGGAATCAGCAGACAGATTGATTTCAAATACAGGTACAGGTGGTGACAACAAGGAAGATACCAGCACTTCAAGTGATAGGGTAGAAGAATCTGATATAGTAGACAGCACCAGTAATGAGGGTAACACTTCCAACACCACAACCATGACTCCCACAGAGGAAGACAGCGAACAAACAATAGACACAAGTAAGATAGAGCAGGGCGACTACACAGCAGGCGGCTATGCCCCCACAACAGCAGATTCAAGATATAAAGACAATGGCATAGTATGTGGTTGGGCAACAAATACAGGAGTAAATTTTGACAGAACACAAATACAAGACCTATACAATTTCGTAAAATCAGGGTATACCAGTGCAAGAACAGTAGACGCTCGAATTCAGTCAAGAAAAGGTGGAACAGACAACCCCAGAATAGCATGGTATGAAAGCTATGAAATGGGTAAGGATAATGTGTTTGTATCGGGTTATGAAGATGGCTATGTGGGTAATACAATATCAGTAACTTATGAAAATATGACTTGCAGCGATAAGTTATTAGAGTTATTAAAAAAGCCAATGGTAATAGATGCAGACGGCGATGGAGCATTTGAATCCTCAACAAAAAACTGGGATGCCTTATTAAAGCTGAATGAAACAGAAGATGTAGAAAAGGAGATATGTGCTAAGCCAGAGAATACGTCAATAACGTATAATTTCCGAAATTATTGCGGTGATATAATACAATTAGGTATAAGAGGTCCAAATGTAAACAGTCATTCTTCATATGATAGCATAGAGGGTACAGAATTTAATAAAGCATTAGCAGGAGTAGATTACACATTAACCTGTGACGATGACCCCGAAGCATTCAAACTAATAACAGGTGACGAGTTAAAGAATTATTATGACTTTTCCACAAAGTTTGGTTCAAGTTTTAATGAGGGAGAAACTCAATGTTTAGTAGATAAAGGGTTATTAGATTACAGACAACCGGTATCCAGATGTGACACCTACAGTATAGCAGGCGTAACCAAACCAAACACATTAGGAGCGGGAGCACAATATTATGCAGGCGTAAAACCAGGCATCTATCACTGCACAGTCACCCTTAAAGATGGTAAGCAAATACCAATAGTAATAGAAAACCTACCAATTCATTATGAAGATAATTTGTGGGGTGGTAAGTCACAGTCAGAAATAGACGCTTGCGTAAAGTATGTACAGCAGAGTAGAAATATGTTATATGGTCAGTACATAGGTTTAGATGGAACAAACCGCTTAAATACGTTGTTTGCTGGTTCGATTGATGCAAAGGATAAGATAAATGTAGCAGACGATACAAGGGAAAACTTATCCAAAGCAGTAAAGCTGTTTAACGATTCTAATTTCTATGAATTTGGTGATGGTACAAACGGTGATAGAATTGAATTGAAAGATACAGAAGCGGCGGGAGAATGGTGGCTGCATTTCACTAGTATGACAACAAGCAATTTCGTCTGGGGCGGCAGTCATGGAACATATAGGGCATTGGAGTTATTCACAAATGACCCCAATGGTGACTGTGAAACAGCGTCAGCGGGAATGGCATGTATATTGAATGTAATGGGTTATACGACAAGGTATATAACAAACAGCAGTCATGCCTATATAGAGATAAAGGTACCCGCAGCGATAACCAAGTCAGGTGAAGACCAGTGGTTAGTAATGAATAATGGCGAATTAGTAACGGGTAAAACATCAAATTATAGGAAGATGATAAGGCAAGGTCACACAATAAATTTTGTAAACAAGGGTTTCAACAGTTATTGGGTGCAAGACTATCCAGAGTTGCTAAAATAAATATTAAGGGGTATTTAATCTAAAGGTTTGATACCCCTTAAATAATGGTCAAAGGCTGGGACACCTATTGGAATGCAGATATGCCAAGATAAGTATAATAGGGGTATTCTAATTAAAGGATACCCCCAAAATATTTTAAAAAAGTTTTTAAAAAGGCCTTGACAATTCCAGAAATTTACGCTAAAATAAAAAGCGTAGAGGTACTGGCTAATAAGCAAACCCCCCGACGATTATGTGTCAATAGACGTAATAACCGCCTAGAATGCGACTAGGCGGTTACTTCTTTATATAGAATAAAAATATTTAAAATTTTTTTTTAAAAGGTCTTGACAAATTAAAAAGTATACGCTAAAATAGAAAACGTAGAGGTACTGGCTAATAAGCAAACCTCTCGACAATTCTATATGAATGAAGTCACACAGAACCGCCTAGAATGCGTCTAGGCGGTTACTTCTTTAGAGTGACAATCAAATCAATAGCTGATATCGCACAATTTAAAACTGCGCTTATGCAACTAATCAAAGAAATCAACTCAAAAGACATAGACAACACCTCCTCTGTGAATAAATTCAACAAAAGTTATGTAGTCAAACTCCTTTCCAACCTTTGCTGTGTCGGTCGGGAGGTGTAACGCCTATTAGCATCAATGACAGTAGCTATAACACAATACCCCTAGCTTGTCTACATTATAACACATATTTAGCGAAATGTCAATATATTTATTTAAAAATGTATAAAGTGACAAGTTATATGTAACTAAATAAGGGTATAACAAAGAGGTCTTTCACAAAATAGGTGCTTCAAATAGTGAAAGGTAGTGATTAAATTATGTACACTAGTTTACAAACAAGTGAGAATAAGGATAATTATGTAGAAGAATATAAGGCAGTATTAAAAAATGGTTTTTCATATGAAGGTGGTAAGGTAATAGAAGCATATTACAATGATAAGTTAAAAGAGATTTGGTTCATTCTCAGTACAGATGATTACATTTCGCAGCTTGCATTTACGAAAAAGGCATTATCTACTTGGAATAGTTATGGTGGTGAGGTTGTTCCTATTATAATGGAGAAATCCAGATTTAGTTCAGAGATGATGCCAAAAGGGACAATTAAGTTAAAGGTAGGTGCAGAGTAAAGTTTACGACAATAGGGTATTTTAATTTAGAGGGTACCCTAATATTTTTAAAAAAAGTTTTAAAAAGGCCTTGACAAATAAAAATTATATGGTAAAATAAGAGCATAAAATTACAGTGTTATATAGCACTATATGGGTAGAAGTAATGCATGGGTTTCGCTCCTGTAAATGCGAGTTTTAATGCACGGGTTTCGCCCTGTGAGAGCGAGTTTTAATGCAAAAGGGAGAAGTTAGCTTCTCCCTTTTATCATTTTAAAATAAAAGGGGAAAAGAATGATACAATTTTTTGATGTGGATGATAAGTATACTACATATTTACAAAGCATTGATAGACAAGTACCTAATATAAAGTACACTTCTAATAATAAATTTGTTTGTGGTATAGTATTACAGATAAATGGGTTTGATTATGTAGCACCTATATCATCAAAAACAAATAAGCAGCGAACAAATATATTGATATATAATGGTTCTCAAGTGCTTTCTTCTATAAAATTTTCATTTATGTTTCCTGCAAATTCATCAGTATTAACATATAAAGATATACATAAAATTGGGTTAGTAAATTGTAATTATGCAAATGGAATTGTTATATTGTCAAGCACATGAAGCAGAAATACATAATAAGGCTCAAATGGTGTATAATATAGGGTGTAATAAAGGCCATCCATTATATTATACTTGCTGTGATTTTAAGGCATTAGAAGAAGCAAGTTTGAAATACACAGTATAAGGAAAATAGAGGGGTATCCTCAAGAAAGAAGCAATGCTAAAGACAACAGTATATAATGAGGTCAAAGGCTGGGACACTTATTGGAATGCAGATATGCCATGGTAAAGAAGTTAAGGGGTATTCTTATTAAAGGATACCCACCGGCGGCATAGGTTCTGGTTATCATTCTCTTTTTGCATAGCTGCTCTAAATGATTTTGCACCCTGCCTTTGGTGGGGTGCTTTTTCTGACTCAAAAGTATACGGTATTTGCACTGCCAAATTAGGATAAAAATTTTTTCTAAAAAATTTTTATGATGCGAAAACGCTTGCTACAACTGCGTTTGTTGATGGTTAGGCACATCCAACAATTAGCAAATGGTAATTTTTAGGGTTGACAAATAATTTAATTGGTGCTATAATAATTACATAAGGGAATAAAATAAAGAAAAATAAAGTTATTATCCTGTTGTTGTATAGTTATTGATTGGTTATAGTATAAATATAGTAGTCCTTATATGGGTGATTTATATCCAAATTAGGACTTTTTTTATTCCCCAAAAAATAACTAAAAAACAAAGGAGTAAAAAACATGAAAAAGGAAAAAGTGTTAGAGTTGGAAAAGGTTAGAGATGGACTCTGGAAATTGATTAAAGATGTAAATGACCTAGACAAATTAGAGGCAGAGGGATTGCTAGACTATCATCATACATCATATTTCAAGGGATATGTATCCAGAAGAGAAGCCGGTTATATTGAAAATTATAGGGGGCATTTTGGCGTTGGATTTGCAGTAAGGTCGCCTAATCGTCATAGTACCACATATAGTTTTGTATCATACTATGTAATCCCTGAGTCTAATTCTAAAAAAGAGAAGAATAAAAATTGACTGATATCCAAATCATATAATGATTGATTAGGTGTACTGGGCAATAATATATAGCAAACTATCTGACAGTATTAAAATGATTAGATAGGATTCGCCCACGTTACCTGCAAATTCACCCTGCCTTTTGGTGGGGTGCTTCTTTTCTGCAAAAAAATGGGTGGGGTATTTGCCCCACCCTAACTAATTATCTTAACCAATTATACTGTGGATATTCCTTGCCATTTCGCAGGTTGTCAAAATCTGCTCTGCAAAATAACCGCCGACATATAGCAGCATAATATATTGCCTCGCCATCAGCGTCATATTTGGTTAGTGCTCCCCAGTGCCGATTTTTTAGCACTCTAAGATACCCAGACGGCGGGTTATCAGCTGCTGTATTGTTGTTTTTTGCTTTTTCCTGCGGCTTATATTTTTCATATGAAAGTATTATATCACTCATGTTTTTGGGTATGCTTGACCCACTTATATCATCAGAAAACAGGTGCAGACTAGCTTTATCAGTCTTTCGTGCGTGTACACACAGCAATATTGTAATGTCATATTTCTTGCACAAAAAGTTAAGATGCAATGCTAATTCTGCCTGTGCTCCATATAGTTCCCCACCCTCAGAATAGCGTGCTAGAGCAGACATCATGTTGTCTATCACAACAAATTTTACCCCTGAATGTTTAATCTGTCGCTCTACCACGGTAAGCATACGATCTACTAATGAAGAGGGATTATATACTTTTTCATACTGATCTTTTCTGATGGTTTTATCTTCGTACAGCAATATATATTGGTTAAGCCACTGGCCTATCTTATCCCGTGCAAATGGCTTTACAATGCCAAAATTCTTTTTTGTCCTGTCATTAACTAATCTATCTGTGTATTGTGGCCCCGCTGCCTGTAAATATAGCGTTTCAGCAGTTTCACGCAGCGTCATTTCTCCACTGTATACCATACTCTTTATTTTACTGTTAGCCGCTTGCAAAAGCATTTGGGTTGCAATTGTTGTTTTACCGCTCCCCTCCTTTCCCAATAGTAATATGAGGTTTCCCGATTCAATCCCATTTAACATGTTATCTGTTTCCGGGAATCCTGTCATAAATAATACACTACGGGTATCTTCTGATAAATCGACATCTGATATATGCTTAATCTCGCTATCCTCATATATTTTGCTCTCTTTAACTAATTGCAGCAGTATTTCCTTTCCGCAACCTGTTAAAATCTCATTTGCGTCCTTTTTACCTTTGTAATCTGCTATTACTCTAACTTCCCGCTCTAGCTTTTCCTCAAACTCCTCAACTAATGTGATTTTCCCGTTTTCCGAATCTCCGAATATAATAACACTAGGATATGTAGCTAGTAAATCAATATCATTATCGTCCAGAAATGTTAATCCTTTGTTACCCAATCCATTTGGTACACTTACAACATCATACCCTTGTTCCCGCACTCCAGCCTCCACCAACGAAAGACAGTCAATCAGTCCTTCTGTAATTATTAGCGTGTGCGAATCTTCCTGTAAATTCTGCAATCCAAAAAAACAAGGCTTACCATTTACTTCTTTTTCTTTGGGCTGCATTCTACCATTACTATCTGCTTCGGGGTATAAGTTTCTGTACTTTGCATATGTAACAGTTGTACCCTCACTGTCTACAAATGGCATAAGTATATATTTATCTGCTTTATCCGGCTCTGGACTGTTGACAATATTATATAGTCTACAAGTTTCTTCCGATATCCCCCTACCTAACATATACTCTTTGCAGGCTCCTGTTAGCTCTAAGCCATTGATTTGGCTGATATCATATGTTTCAGATTTCTTTTCCTCTTGCTTATTCTGTCTGTTTTCTACACTCATTTTTCTATCTTCTCCTTTTGTGTTTTCAATATTATTTGTGTTCGCTACTCCACTGCTCATTATTTTTGCTTTTGCCAGTAAACTTTTATCTATGTTTGCTCCTTGCTGTATTTCGGGCGTCAATAACCCTGCATCCCTTATAGATATCATTGCCTGCAAACGCTTAAATGTGCCTCCTGCGCCACATTTGCTTCCCCTAAAACACTTAAATCTACCTGTATCTGCACTGACATAGCATGGGCTTGCATATACATCTTTTCCCCCTTTACCACCCCCACAGAATGGGCAAGGTAATAATAGCAGCTGATTATTACCCCTATCCACATATTTAATATTATGATTTTTTAGGTAGCTCTCTACTTCTCCCTTGCCTGGGATATACTCTTTCTCCATTCTTTTTTCCTCACTTTCTTATTTTTATGGTTAGGCGGGGGTTATTATTTTATTCCTATTGATTAACCTACCAGGTTAATCAATATATTTTACTATTAATTATTTATCTTTATTTATAGACATTTTCGCCCCGCTAACCATATTATTTCATTCCATTCCTTCATTTCATAACCTGCATAAAGCCTTTTGCTATATGGCTTTATGCGTTTCCGTAACCGTTTGTTTTCACCCCTTCAGCCGTACATTTTCATTCTGATTTTTTATTAGTAATAATACTGTGTATCACTGCTTGCTTCTTTGTCCTGTTCCCCCTTTATGCTTGATGTTCGGATAGCAGGAGAAAAATGAGAAGGAGGAGAAGCAGCAACAGTAGAAGCAGAATTAGCAAGCGATAATTGTATCTGTCTGCCGACTTTGAGGCAGGTAACTTGTCCATTATCAATAAGTTTTGCAATCCCATTACTGTACTGACTGTGACCCAGTCCAAGAAGCTGCTGAAGATAGATGGGTTTAAGGGTAATACTGTTATCTCCTGGCGGTATGTTTAGCAGCAAATAATAATACACTTTAGCTGCTCCTTCATGCTTGTACCAACTTTCCGCAGTAACAGACCGATTTAGCATAACAAAATTGTATTTTATTTCTTTGCACTTTTTGTCATAGTCACTTATAGTGCATATACTATATTTATCCCTCACCCCATGCCATACAAGTAATCCTGCACCCGTTAAATGCTTTATTGCTGTTTTTACACCCCCTAACGATATGTCCAGAGCGTCAGCAACTTTGCCATAGGATGTTATGCACTGTCCCACCTTAATTTGTCGGTCATACACATTCTTCTCTGTGTAATTTGCAGACATCAGCAAGTGCAAATATACCCTTATGTCATTGTTGCTGTAATCTATTTTTATATCCCTATCAATTTTCACAAATCCTTTATCTATCATTTTTTGTACTCCTATACATTGATAATCCTGTTTTTATATCTACTCCAACATATCCTTTCATACCGAATACTTCTTCCTCAACGCGAAATCTAATTTTATTGGTGTCCATATCTAATGCTAATCCATATCTATTTTTTATATATTCATTTGCCGGTATATCATCTACAATCCATAAGGGATTAATGGCACTGTTGGGATATATTACACTGTACATTTTGACTCGGAACTGCTTTTGCAAGTTATATCTTTCTGATTTATCATCATTTGTTAAATCTGCTAAGTTATCAGTATATTTATCGGTTACAACTGAAAAGTTGTAATTGGAAAAATAGCGATAATAATATGCAGATAAGTATTTGTACAATCTACAATACTGACCTATTGGATTGCCAATCAGTCTTGTAACAGTGTCAGCGAAATTTATATACCTATCATAATCATGCTGATTACATATTGGGTTATCATAATTCTTGATATCACAACTACAAAGACTTGTAATCGATGTAAAACAAATTTCGCGCGATTCTTCGTTAAGTCTTTGATATAGGGTATTCAGTGAATTAGTCTGTCGCTGGAGGTCGTGTGGCAAGAAGTTTTCAGCCAAATAGCGTTTATACAAATCTATAAGGCAATCATTACTGTACATTGATACCAGAGTATTAACTGCCTCTTCTGCTGAAACCGGCTCCGTAATTATTAGTGGAGGAGGCTGAGGAGAAGCAACAGTCATAGGTATGTTAGCGGTAGGTGTGACAATTTGTGTTCTGTGTTTCCGTCGTGCAGCAATGTTTCTAGATGGCGATATACAGTCATTATTAACCACAATAGGGGTAATTGCATTTGACAAATTGGTGCGCGGTGAGTAATATTGTATATCATCTACCTGTGCATAGTGTGACAAATCCGTATCGGCAAAAGTGGGGTCAATCTGATAGTTGCCGGTTAAAAAGTAGTTTTTAACCCTTATTGCACCAACGTCATCCTTATATACCTGTATAGGTATCAGCAAACCAGCGAATCCGCCTGACAGGTTATCCAACTTGTTATACTGTTGCAATACCTGTAGATTTTGCATATATTGCTGATACTTTTTTGTATCGTCCGGCGCACTGCAATCATCGGTGTTAGGCAGATATATTGACATAACCCCCTGCCACTCATGTTTACCCCATTTAAGATAATTGTGGGTAAAATATCCTTGATATAATCCTTTTGCAACATCAACCCACAGATATATACGACGCCATTTGACATTACCGTATATATCTGTATCTTCCTGCTGCTCTGCTTTTAGAATGATGCCGCAATAATTATCCGCTGGTATATTATCATCTATACACATATTTTCACCCCCTTAACATTACTGTAAATAACCATGCAACACATCAGTCAACCTATCCGCCAAATCCGCATATGGTGCATCACTATCCCTCTGTGCAGCAATATAGTGGTACAGTGCCTGTAAATACGGAGACTGTATGTATATTGTATTACCCTTGTGCTCATAGTAATTGATTATTTCGTATCTGCAACAATCTACATATCCTGCGCACTCTATTAGGTCCCAAATACAATCATCAACAACGGACAGTGGATAATACCCCTGCACATCACCCGCAGTAATAACTATATTATCATCATTGCGCAGATTTTGACGTGCTCCAATCGACAATACCAATAGCAGTATTGCACTAGCTGTTGGTGTCATAGTCCTACCTACTCCTACCTCTGGGCGTGATGATACGCCCGCCATTATAGCCTTTTTTATTTTCTCCATTTTTCTTTACCTTCCTTTCGTCAATAGATATTAAGAGAAATAAAAAAGTCCTAGTACGGGCATACAATGCCCATATCAAGGACTGCTATAACTATATTACGACCAATCTATAACTATACAACATCAATGGGGTAATATTACGATTTATTTACCCCTATGTTTTACATTATACAACTAATCATTTAATTTGTCAACCCCTATTTTTTACATCTTGCCGTTGTTAGCTACGACTAATGTTAAACAAACCTATACTATTTGTACTCTTACACGCTCTAAAAAATTTTAAAAATTATTTTAAAATCCCTTAAAACGGTCCCAAATAGGGGGGAAAATGGTCCATAATTTACCCTGAAATGCGGGTATACCTTTTAATTTGAATTCTTTTGGTAATTTTTACACTGCCCTAAGTTGCATATTTATTTTACGTCAATAATCCCCATGCCACCTAACCTTAGATCAAGCGAATTACAAAACGCAATACAAAAAATTACGATTATAAAATTTCAAGTATCGTCAAAATCAGCAATTAAAACAGCATAAAATTCCACTTATGTTATATTTCCCTTTTTGATATTGACAGTTGTAATAAAGTGTGGTATAATAAGGAATAAAATTATAACATTAAGCTAATATTATATGAGGTGCATAGCTGTGTATTTATCTAAATTAAGAATTGAAAATATGAGGTTATTTAGAAAACCTGTTACTATTAATCTACATAAAGGGTTAAATCTATTCGTGGGAGAAAATGGATGTGGAAAGAGTACAGTAATTGATGCTATTCGCATGCTCTTAAACGAATCTGAATTTTCTCATAAAGGGGTAACAGCAGAAGATTTTAATTCTTCACGATATGATGAGAATACAACGCCTTACCGCCTCTTTATTGTGGGTGTTTTTTCAGAGTTAACAGATGAACAGAAAGTGGAATATTTAACGTGGCTTACTCACAATTTTGATGCTAGACTTAATGTTGAATATTTACATAGCACTAATGTTAGAGGAAATTATAAACAGAAAAGATGGGGCGGCTGTTCAAGTAATAGTGCATTTGATTGGGAACCTTTAAATGATATTCAGTGCGTATATTTACCTGCATTGCGTGATGCTGAGAGATACTTGAGAGCCGGTCGTGGTTCTAGACTTTCTAGATTATTAACTAATTTATCGGCGGATGAGTTAAAAGAAAAGCGTAAAAACAAAGAAAAAATGGAATTAGAAACAGAAGTTGCTGCTTTTAATCACACAATAGAACAGAAAACAGATATAGAGCGTGCCAATAAATTGATTAATAATAGTTTAAGAAAATCAGCGGGATCTGTTTTTGCTCAAAGTACCAGTATAAGGTTCAATGATTTATCATATGAGCGCATTGTTGAGTCGCTCCAACTATTGTTTTCAGATGAACTGGATGTAAAAGAAGATACAGCTTTTTTCAGCCTTTGTGAAAACAGTTTAGGATACAATAATTTGATATACATAGCTACTATTTTAGCCGAATTTGAAGGGTTGAAGGATAAATATTCATCACCTAGAATATTACTTGTGGAGGAATTGGAGGCACATTTACACCCACAGTTGCAGATAAAATTACTTAAATATTTAAGTAAGCAGGCCACGGAATACGATATACAAGTTATAATCACAACTCACTCTGCAATTTTGGCAGCAGCAACCCCCATAAGCCAAATAATATGTTTTAACCGTTGTAAAGATGACATATCAATAGTTCCAATTGCAAAATGCGAATTAGAGAGTGACAGCGAGAAGTTTATAAATAGATGGCTTGATGCAACGAAATCAATTCTGCTCTTCTCAAAAGGAAATATCTTTGTTGAGGGAATTGCTGAAGCAATACTTGTACCCAAACTTGCAGAAATCTATTTAAAAAGAAAAGGGGTAATAGAATCAACTTCATTGGAGGATGCAGGTATTTCTGTAATTAATCTAAATGGAATTTATTTTCAGCATTTTATAAAAATGTATAGCGGATATAGAATATCTGTTCCCGAGCAGGAAAACGGTGAAACAAAGTCGGCATATAAAGAACGTGTAGATAGATTAAAGAAAAAAGCTTCATTTGATAAAGGCGAATTCAGAAAGGTAGGGAATATTAAAGTAAGATGTGCAATAATAACTGACAATGATCCCGTTGATAATGAAGATATATTTATCAATTCTGAAAACGGGGAAAAAGTAACAAAAAAGGAACCAGCTACACCCACTAAAGATAACTTTTTACCAAGTGGGAATCCGCAAATTTATCTAAAAGAACAACTTGAAAATATGACTGATAATTGCCGTGTATATTCGAATCTAAAAACATTTGAATATGATCTAGCAATTGAGTGTCACAGCAATGCAAAAATAATGCTTGAAATTATTCTTGAATCAATACAGACTGATGGTAATATTGCTGATAAAGCACAAAAATATATTGATGAGATTAACAAAGAAGAGCGTGAAGATGAATTTTCAATAAATGATGCTGAAATGGCCTTGTTTATCTTAAATCAAATAGATAGCTCTTATCTAGGCAAAGGTCCATTCGCACAGTTATTATATGATAAAATAGACGATAGTTTTATTGTGCCAGGATACATATGTAAAGCTATTGATTTCGTTTTGAAACAGGAGGAAAGTAATGGATAGAAGAAAAGTTTTGTTAGAGCAAATATGTGGTTTTTGTGATATTACTCAAACGACTGGTATATGTAATGGGGCACTTGCAAACAAAAATAAATGTATATTTAATTGTCTATCAGAAGAACAAATTGATTATATTTACTCGGATATTAAGTCTAATGTGTATTTAAACGCTTGTCCAGGAAGTGGAAAAACAGAGGTAATAGGTTTAAAAAGTGCAATTGAAATAAAAAAATGGGATAAACCTAATTCTGGGATAGCTATATTAACTTTTACTAATTCAGCAGAAGATGAAATTAGAAGCCGCACTGTAAAGTATCTTGGGCATCAAATAGACTATCCCCATTTTATAGGTACATTTACAAGTTGGTTGCACGGATATGTTGCTAATCCGTTTTTAAGCTTGGTTACAAAATATAAAAATGAAGAAACTTTTGATAATAGCATTAAATTAATTGATTTGAAATGTACAAGTAATTTTCTCTATTCATATGAAACAAATTATAGTTATAACTCTCTTGGTAAAATCAAAGCAAATGAAATTTATTTTGATTTGAAAAGCCAAAAATATATGTATTGCGGATCTGTATCTGATGGACAAAGTGTTTTGGAAAGGCTATTATCTCAAGACCAATGGAGAAACAAGGAAATAGATACATTAAAGTTAAAATTTTGGAAATCAGGATTTGCGATATACGAAGATGTAGAATATCTTTCTCAAAAGCTATTAAATGAACAAAATGATATAGCAACATATATTTCTAAAAGGTTTCCTGTGTTATTTATAGATGAGTGTCAAGATTTGTCATTTGTTGAATTGAAAATTCTAAAATGTCTTAACTCTCATGGTTGCAGTATTCATATTATTGGAGATTTAGATCAATCTATATATGGTTTTAGGAATATTGATCCTTCTGACACAAATGCTTTCGTAAGTGAGTTATCAATGAATGAAATGCGTTTGTCGCAAAATCATAGAAGTTGTAGTCCGATTGTTAAAACATCAATGTTTGTATTAAATAAAAAAGACAAGATTACTTCAACGCAACCCCCAATATTAGATAAGCCATTAATTGCAATTCTTTATAAAAAAGGTGAAGAATCACAAGTGATTTCAAAATTTGAGTATTTAGTTAATGAAAATGGCTTAGATATAAAAAATTGTCGCACTATAGTTCGCAACAATAATTTGAGAAGCAAATTGTATGGTACAAAAGATGAAAGCAAATCCATTAATACCATTGAAGAATTTGCAAAAGCTATATATTGGCATTTGAATGGATGTTCAGTTGAAGATTTTCAGCGTAGCACTCAAAGCTTAGCTAGAGCCATCCAAAGAACCTTTTTCTCTACATCGGAGCATCTGAACATTACACGTTTATATAAACCGGTTGAGATTGAAAGTTCAGATTGGTGTAGATGCATAAATGATATAAAAAATGCGCTTGTATCTAGTACAGAACTTGATAATTTTGACCTTACTTGGGAAGATTGGAAGAAAGCTTTACAAATAGCTTTAACCTCAGACTGTGTAAGTAAATGGAATCAAAGTTCATTGAAACTAGGAAAACTCAGAAAAAATTGTGCAAAGCAAAAAGTGGAAAATGATATTGGTTCTGGAAAACAAGCTGAATTTAATTGTGGCATCGAAACTATTCACAGCTGTAAGGGAATGAGTTTGGATGCTGTATTGTTTATGTCAGCATATTCTAAAAGTAGTAACGGGGAAAACTCGCAGAATAATGGTTCGCATTGGCATAGCTGGTTTGTAGATAGTAGCGGTATTATAAGTGAACGCAACAGATTAGCGTATGTAGCATTTTCCCGTGCAAAGCACCTACTTGTCCTTGGAATTCCTAACCCTACGACATCACCAATTGATGAAGAACATAAACAGTTACTTATCGATGCTGGTTTTGAGATCATTTCAATAAGTTAACAAAGAAACATTATAAACCAATTTATAAGGGAGTGATTATATGGCTATATTATTAAATGTACCATTTTCAGAAAAAGACGAGGCAAAAAAATTAGGTGCTTGGTGGAATCCTGAATTAAAGAAATGGTATATTAAAGATAGAAATGAATATATAAAGTTAAAAAAATGGATTTCCCCAAGGGATTCATTTTTTGTAGTGTGTGATCACTTGTACATAATACAGGGTGAGAATACTTGTTTTAAATGTGGCCAAAAAACACGAGTAATTGGCTATGGTATAGAAAGCTACATGGAATTTGACGATGAAATTAATAATGGCGTATATTATGATAATGGTGAAATAGTTCATATAGCAGCTCACATTAAACCTATTCCGAGCAAATTAATGGATTATATTCAGCACACATATAATTATAAAAACAGATATTCCAAATTTGCAAATCGCACTTATTTAGCAAACTGCTGTGATAATTGCGATGTTTTGCAAGGCGATTTTTTCTTATTTGATGAAGTCGATAGTCCGTTTTGGATAGAAAACAGTGAAGTAGCTTCAAAATTAAATTTGTTTAAGATATCGCTTGAGTATGACATCGTCTTAGATGATATTGAAATTAGTTTTAGTTCAACTGACTATTTGATAAAGCAGTACGCGCATATTGAAGAATTGGATGTTCCTATAATACAGCTATAGATTTCAAAACCTTCCAAGTATTATATAGATAACGGAAAAAGATAGATATAAGTTATTCCCCTTGTCCTCCACCCTCAACCCAGATAAATTAAAAATCGGAGGACAAAAGGAGGACAATCCTCCATTTCAAGCAAAAATCCGGCGCTGGATACCCAACGCCGGAAATTTTATTTATCTTGCGGAACTGCTTTAAATCAAGCCTTGAGAGCCTCTTCAACGAGTACTGCGCAAGCAACGGTAGCGCCAACCATGGGGTTGTTGCCCATACCGATAAGACCCATCATCTCAACGTGTGCAGGAACGGAGGAAGATCCAGCGAACTGCGCGTCGGAGTGCATACGTCCCATTGTATCGGTCATGCCGTAGGAAGCAGGACCAGCAGCCATGTTATCAGGGTGCAGGGTACGGCCTGTACCACCGCCGGAAGCTACGGAGAAGTACTTCTTGCCCTTCTCTACGCACTCCTTCTTGTAGGTACCTGCAACGGGGTGCTGGAATCTGGTCGGGTTGGTGGAGTTACCAGTGATGGAAACGTCAACGCCTTCCTTCCACATGATTGCTACGCCCTCGGTAACGTCGTTTGCGCCGTAGCAGTTAACCTTAGCGCGCAGACCGGTGGAGTATGCCTTGCGGAATACTTCCTTAACCTCGCCGGTGTAGTAATCCATCTCGGTCTCAACATATGTAAAGCCGTTGATTCTGGAGATGATCTGTGCAGCGTCCTTGCCAAGACCGTTCAGGATAACGCGGAGCGGCTCCTTACGAACCTTGTTTGCCTTCTCAGCGATACCGATAGCGCCCTCAGCAGCCGCAAAGGACTCGTGACCTGCCAGGAAGCAGAAGCACTTTGTCTCTTCCTCGAGCAGCATCTTGCCGAGGTTGCCGTGACCGAGACCAACCTTACGCTGATCAGCAACAGAGCCAGGAATGCAGAATGCCTGGAGGCCTTCGCCGATTGCAGCGGCAGCGTCGGCAGCTCTGGTGCAGTTCTTCTTGATAGCGATAGCGCAGCCTACTGTGTAAGCCCACTTAGCGTTCTCGAAGCAGATGGGCTGGATCTTCTCAACTTCATGATAGATGTCAAGACCCTTTGCCTTGCAGATGTCGGCACATTCCTCGATGGAGTTGATGCCGTAGTTCTTCAGAACAGCAAGGATCTGGGGTTCGCGTCTGTCGTAGGATTCAAATAAAGCCATTGTTTTCTACCTCCTATTACTGCTTTCTCGGGTCGATGAACTTAACAGCGTCAGCAACGCGGCCGTACTGACCGTGAGCCTTCTCGAATGCTGTGTTAGCGTCATCGCCGTTCTTGATGAATTCCATCATCTTGCCGAAGTTTACGAACTTGTAGCCGATGATCTCGTCATCTTCG
>ENA-OOZQ01000734-OOZQ01000734.1-human-gut-metagenome-genome-assembly--contig:-NODE-734-length-24148-cov-3.500851_pt1 | contig 24148 bp, 23 predicted proteins | sample MGYA00241188_ERZ501399 | MGnify/ENA primary metagenome ERZ501399 (study PRJEB25962, sample SAMEA2042658) | human gut metagenome | biome: human gut; feature: human-associated habitat; material: faeces... | reverse complement strand
ACTTACAAAGGCGAAAACGACACTGCGTTTTCCACAACCGCACCGATTGACGTTGGCGAATATACCATGAAAGTAACCGTAAAGGACACTGCGGAATGGAAAGGCGGAGAAATCACCACAACTATTATAATTAACAAACGCGAAGTTACTTTACCCGCTGGCGTTTTTGAAAGAAAACTTGGAGAAAACCTTGCAAGCGGAAAGTTCGGCTTGGTATGCATAAACGTCGCGGAAGAGACAAACAACGTCGTAGAATGGGTGACAATTGGCGCTCCCGAAGCATACTATGCGGTTGGCATGTATACAATCGGCACCAATGAATTGACCGTGGACAATGACAACTTCGAACTTAACAAAGGCGCATACGACACGGTCAGATTTACCGTTCGGAATGCTCCCGATTCCTTCTATGCTGGAATCCAGGACATATTTACCCTTTCCGGCACTGGAGATGTTATTATCACAACAAAAATCGCTAATGGCACGGTGAATACAGGTGACCAACTTTTAGTCAATGAAATCGGCAAGATAATTACCGTGAAGAAAATCGAAAAGGGTATAGGCACGTCGGCTAAAGTGGTTGAAACGGCAACCGCTGGTGATGAAGTAGGCTTTTGTATTGAAGGCGCAACGAAGGGTGAACTTAATCGCGGATATATGCTGTCTAAGCCCGATACGATTATTGGTTATAGCAAAGTCACGGTAACAATAAGAGCGTATACAAAAGACGAGGGCAATCCAGCCCCGATTGCTAATGGAAACAAAGTGGTTGCTTTTGGCGACACATTTGGTGAAATAACTGGAGAAGTTACGCTCCCAGAAGGCACTAATATGATTATACCCGGTGAAATGCTTGAAGGCGTTACTATCAGTTTCCAAGGTAAAAAAGTTCCCGCATTTATCGGACGTAGGTTCACACTTAAAAGTAACGCAAGAACTATTGCCGAGTGTATAATCACCGCAGTTCCTCAGGCGACAAGAGTTAGAAGTGGTAGGATGTCCTTCGCCGCAATCAAAGGCAAAGATTTCATTGAACCTATCGAACTTGGTGAAAAAACGTTTGCAGTCAACTTAAATAGAAGTGATGTCGCCGAGATACTTAAAAATGCCAAAGATACCGATGAAATTACCATAGATTTTTATGCTATCGGAAAGACCATTGCTAAATACCAACGCATCCCTGGCACCGGTGGAGTGGCATACAATGAAGTTGGTGGTAAAGTAGATGGTTCATATCTCATTGTTGATTTGTATAAAAATGCAGGAGCAGGAGAACTCGCTCATTATACTGGCGAATGGATTTATACAGGCGATGATATATTTATCGGAGTTAATGTTATAGTTAAGTCAAAGTAGGGAATCTGAGCGGTGACGTTACCGCGACTATCAAAGCAAATAGTTTAAAAATTAATGCTCTTTAAAATCTAGGTGGTCTAGAGTTGAGTCGAGAAGAAATAATTACAAAACTATCAAATCTGAAGTGGTGTATCTTGTTAGATGCATCACTTTCTTTTTTGCTAATGATTTTACGCCGAATGATATTTCTTTTATAGGAATTTAAAATCTTATTTAAGGAATCAATCAATTAACGATGTGTTATATCTTTGTAAAGAGGTTGAAACGTGTGGACATGGGTTGAAAAAGGCATATCATTTGTGTAAAGAAGCTAAGGTAGACATTTCATATATTAATAATGAAAATGATTTTGCAATCGAATTCTCTAGAATAGATAGAAATACAACTGACGAAAGAAATAGCAAAACAAATGGCGAATTATCTAAAGAAGAATTCTCTATTTTAACCGTTTTAAAACTAATAAAAATGCGATAAAGATGAAGTTATCCAACAAACTGGCCTTTCAAGCCGAACAATTGATAGAATTATAAAATCCTTAAAAGAAAAAGAAATACTTAGAAGAGTTGGCTCAAATAAAAATGGTTATTGGAAAGTTTTAAAATAATAGAATTATTGTATAAATTTTTATGCAATTGTTTGATTTTTTGAAGATGCTGAAAAATATATAATTGGTGTGAAAAAGGAAATGAATAAAAAGGAAAAAAGCAAATGCAGTGAATTACTTAGGAAAAGAAGTAATATTAAAGATTGGTGGGCCATTAGGTTCAAGACATCCGCAATATGGTTTTATTTATATGATAAATTTTAGATATGTACCTGATCCTATGAGTGGAGATGGTGAAGAATTAGATGCATACTTAATTGGAAAATTTGAACCAGTTCCTTCTAGTAAGGGGAGAATCATTGCGGTTATGCATGGAATTAATGATGACGATGATAAACTCGTTGTTTCTAAAAATGGAGAAGAATACTTAGATGAAGCAATTAGAACACTGACTGAGCTTCAAGAAAGATTTTTTCATTCAGTAATAATAAGATAAAAAATGATATCCATTATAAAGCATTAGTTTGATACAGTAAAATGCAATCAACTTTGTTTGCGTGGGCTCGATTCTTACCATTGGTTTGAAGATACATTGGGAATAAATTCATTGGACCTTTACGGCTCTTTTTATATAAGGATTTATGGATTTGAAACATCAACGGCTATCGATTACTCGTTAGTTCTATTGACAAAGAATACTTTAATAAAGTAAAATTAATATGCAATTCGATGAAACTGATAACTTTCTTTGAAAGTTGACTAGTTAATCTTCTGCAACGCTATTATGAGGATTGCCCTTTGAGGCTTATAGCAATAGGTCGCCCTATGGCTAGTCACATGATTTTGTCGAATTGACTAAATAAAGGAGGTCAAGTGTCTTTCTGAAATTTTTAATATGGAAAAGACAAAAACAAAATCTATGGATTTAAACAAAGAAACGGCTATGCGACTTTGGAGTAAGTCTTATGGCAAGGCCACAAAGGTAAAAGATTTTACTGGACGTGCAATTGCTAAAGGTGCTTACAATGACCGTAATAGCGAGTATGGATGGAATGTTGATCATATTCTTCCACAAAGCAGAGGCGGCAAAACTGCTGATTATAATTTAATCATTTGCCATATTTCAACTAATGATGAAAAAGCAGATAAATTTCCAGTATTTAACGCAAATGGAAAGAAGTTTGAAATTTTAAAAGTTGAAAATCATTATGAAATTAGACAAATCTCTAATGGTTTAAATGAGGAAAAAAAGAATATTGAAAACGCGGATTCTATAAACTTTATGGATTCTGCAGCAGGCATCAGATTCTTTAAGGAATTAAAAGGTATTCAAAATAAATCAAGATGGGTTGGTTCTATTTTGATTAGACTACAAAATGTTTCTAATACCGCTGTTATTGATTTTATTGAGAAATACCTTGATGAAGAAAATATTTCGTACTCAATGTCAAAAGATTACCGAAATAGTGAGACTAGAATAATTGCAAATAATTATGATATGCCACTAAAAGAAGATGTTTCAAAGCTTCTTGATAAATGCATTTTGCTAAATACATATCTTAAAAACTACTTTGAGCCAATGGGATATATTTCAAGATACGATATTTGCTATCAAGTTAATCATTTTACTGACAAAGAAGATATGTACTTAAGCACAAAAACAATAAATTTTGATAATTTTAACTTTAGTTTAGATGACGCATTATTTATTGATGAACTAGTTTATATCAATACAGAGGCACAAGATAAAGAACCAGATTTAGATTTTGAGAACTATAGTTATTGTAGATATGATTATGTTTATACAAAATTAGCTGAAAATTTAGAAAAGGAGGCAAGTAGGTAAGATACTTATAGACCTCCTAAATTAGAGATGTTTAAGATGACAGGCGGCGGTCATCTTTTTTATATACAAGTATTTATCACTAAATAATGACCAAATTCTTTAATTTCATATGTAGATAAATCTGTATTTTGGTATTTGTTATTGTTTGTTTCAACAATATAAATGTTATTTTCTTCAATTTGATAAGGTAAAGAAAATACAAAGTTTTCAAATGACTTAACTTGTTCAAAAGCGGCACCTTCATTTGCGTATTGTACGGTTTCTATAAAGGTGTTTACATCAGTTTCATCTGCAAATAGTGCATATACGTAAGGCATATTGATATTGGAAGTTGTGTAAATAGTGCAGTTTTCATTTAAAGAACTTGCGTAGCGGCATGCTTCATAGAAGCCTTCATAAAATTGATAAGAAATTGAAGCATTCCAAGAAGTGTTATAAATAACCATAAAAGCGATAAAGTAAGCGGCATAAGAAAGAGTCATCACTTTCTTGAATGAGCTTACTTTTTTGCTAATGGAATATAATCCTAAGAAAGTAAAGAAGATTAAAGGTGGATAAACAATATTAAAACGATTGATATTCACATCCACTATACAGCTCATCATGATAGAAACAATGAAGAATATTCTAAATATCCAAAGAGTTTCTTCATTTTCTTTTTCTTTATGGAATAGACCAAAAAGGGTAAAAGGAAGAGATAAGAAATAAATAGTACCAATTCCTTCAATTTGATTCCAAGGAAGATGATCATTTTGTGTGATAATAAGTTTTAATCCTTCTTTTAAATGTTGAAATGAATCTTTAAAGAAGGTAGAAGAGAAGATATTTGTTACCGATTGAAAACGATTTTGATTTAAATGAGGAACAGTAAACCAAAGTAAATGAATATCGTTTTTATTATAAACATTTACATAGATAAATAAAATAATAGGAATAATAGTAAGTCCAATGATACCTAAATAGATAAGTGCTTTATAATATTTCATTTTGTATTTAAAGACGAATAAAGCAAGAACTGTAATAACAAAGAAGAATAAGAAGAAATAGGATGTTCCATAAGAATAGGAAGATAAACCTAAAATAAAGGAAGAAATATAAAACATATAATCTTTCTTTTCTTTATATCCTCTAATGAGAAGATAAGCACCATAGAAAACTAAATCAGGAAAGATATTGGCTTCTAAAGCCCATCGAGATTTCATTAAGTGCCAAGGATTAATGAGCACAAATAACATAAAGAAAAGAGATACTTTTTCATTCTTTGTTAATCTTTTACATAAGTCAAAAACTAAAAAGAGTGTAAGGGAACCAATCATTCCCATAGGTAGACGTAGAGAAATTGGATTTAGACCAAATAGAAGCACAAAAGGAATCATTAAATAAGAATATAATGCATTTTGTCCGCTTCCCCACGCAATTAAATGAACAGGCATAACGATACCATTACGATCTTTTCCAAAATGCGCGATTGCGTAAGCATCATATCCAGCACTGAGTTCATCTTGATTTAATCCTCGTGGTAATAAATCTAAAAACATCGTTCTAGATAGTATACCTAAAACGAAGAAAGCACTAAAAGTGAGTCTTAACTTATTTGCTTGAATATATTCTTTTAATGGAACTTCTTTTCTTTTTTTAAAATAAGGAAAAAAGAAATAAAGCGCACCAATAAGTACACTAATAAGAAATATAGATAAGTTACTAAATATGGATCCTACTTTGCTCATAATTTCCTCACGTTTTTTTTATGTTAGCATAAAAAAAGGAAAATAGCGATAAATGACTAGGGAATTAGGGTGTATAAATTGACGAAATATAAAGAAAGGTATAGAATTATCACGTAAAAAGCTTGGAAATCTTATATTTTTTATTGAATTAACTTAAAAAAAACAAAAGTGACGCATTTAAAAGATTTACAGATGATTTTATGATTGTATTTAAAGAGAGGGAAAGCATATGAGCGGAATCGTTTATTTTTTATTATTTTTATGGTCAATCGTGCAGACTGTAGCATTTTGGCTTCCCATTATCGCAATTGTTGAATTATGTAAAGATTCATTTCATGTAGATGGCTTTATTTTTTTCGGACTCATATTTATTGTTGTAAATTTAATAGTAGGTTTTATTACGATTTTCGTTATTGGGCAATTTGATAAAGAAGATGAAGAAAAACATCTCTTTTTTAAATCGGTAGTGAATGGATTATGTGGTTCAATAAGGCTTCCTATGCATATTCTCATTCGAATTATTGCGATGTTTAATCCTAGTTTACCTTTAGATTGGGGCGCTTATGATAGTGATAACTGGGTGTCCACTATTATTTATTCGGCTACCTTATTAGATATTGAACCATCTTGGGGAGATTTTCCTGAAAGAATTAGTGATCATGAATCGTCACCCAAATATATAAGAAAAGCAAGAAAACAAATTGCTAGCAAATCTCACCATGCTTTAAGACCTTTTGTTGTTGAAAATGATGGAAGAGTGCATGGTCCTGATGACGTTTTAGCGCAAGCACGTTCAGTGGCTGAATATTGTTCTACTTATGTGGAAAGTAAAGGAAATCAAATTGATATTCAATTTGGCGCAAGATTATCAGGAAACACACTTTATTTTAAAATTAATCTTCGTCAATCAAGAAGTAAACCTTTCTCATCACAATGCGATTTAGAGAGTTTCCAAGATGAAGTGATTGCGTGTTTAGAAATGCAACAAAGAGAAATTGCAAATCTTATGAAAAAATATGCAGAAAATACTGAATTCGATCGAGAATATTCTGTTGAATTTGAAAAAGGTAGATGGGATATTTAATCGATAAATAATTCGTTGAAATTATGTAAACTCTAAAAAGAAGGCGAATCTGTGCGATGATGTCTTCTTTTTTATGTTAAAGATAAAAGGGAAAAAGTTAAAGTATCATAAGAGTATCGTGATTTTTTGCACTAAACATTTATAATAAGTACTGAGGTGGGCGCGATGTTTAAAGATAAACTAAAAGAACTTCGAAAACATAGAAATCTAACACAAGAAGAATTAGCTAAAGAACTCTTTGTTACGCGCTCAGCTGTGGCTAAATGGGAACAAGGTAGAGGATTACCAGAAGAAGAAACGCTTCATCGTTTATGTGTTTTATTTCAAATAACCGAAAAGGAATTAATGGCAAAAGACGAACCCATGCAAATGATTGAAAAAATGGATAATAATCGTAAAAAGTATCTGAGTGTTATTTTATCTTTAATCATGGTTTTTGTGATTGGTGCCGTTTCTGCTATATGGTACGTCACTTCCCAAGAGTCTAAAAATGGATTAAAAAAGAATCAATTTTTTTCATCAAAAACACTATCAAAGTATAGCTTAAATACACTGAACCCCATAAAAACCGATGGCAGTGATGCTTACCTTTCTATCGTAGATAATGAAGAAAGAAACTATTATTGTAATGTTGAATCCCAAGAAGTAGCCGATTAGTATGCTTTTTATGTTTTTTCCTATTTACAAAATAGTTTAGATGTTTCTTTTATTGGCTATTCAGTTGATCCAATTAATGAAAGCAAAATGGAGAGATTTTCTAAAAGATATGTTAAAGGATCATCTTCGTTTGATGATTATTTGGATACAGAAGGTGAATCTTTTAAAGAGCATTCTTATAATTTTTATTATGTCACTTTTAAAAATCGAAATCATATAACAAAAGAAAAAATGGCTTTTCATTGGTTTTCAATCGAATATAGCAGTTTAGATAATGGTGTACAAAGCGGGTTATATATTAATAATGAATTTGTTTATTTTAATGTTGAAATTACCATAACTACCGTAGGTGAAAAAGGGGATTTTTATTCTTATTATCTATATGATGATTACTATAATTTAGAAAAAATTGCCATTGATCAAGAGAATTTTAATGAATACTTTTTTATGTCACTTTCACTTTATTCTAACGATGATCCAACGAAAAAATTTCGCTTTTTAGTGGGACAAAATACTTGGAATGTCACTAATGCAAAAGAGCATGAAAATTATTATTTTATTTGTGACTTTTCTATATATGTTACTGCAGGAAAAGAATATAAAGAAACAAAAGAAATAAGAATAAAACGCGGAGAAGCTTATGGTGTCGCTTATTTTGAGGATATGGATTTTTCTGTCGATTCAGAAACAGGAGAAATTAAACTATTATATGATGCCATGATTGAATCAGGCTTTATTTACAAAGTAATGAAAAAATAAAACAATAAGAATATTTTATAGAAGCAAAGTTGGTTAAATGTTTTTAGGTCCTTTGTGCAAATAAAACTTTTTAAAGATAGAATTTTGTCCTAAAACTTTTTGGATTATGCTAATTGTTATTAAATTGTATATTGAATAATGATTATAACTAATTTATTATAAAAATGTAGAGATATTAATGGATAGATATTATCAATCATTATTTATTGATAATATAAAGTTAACACAACATAAGTTAACTTTGAATATTACAGGGTTCTTTAAATACAAAAAAGCACAATACTTTATAAATTATCTAATTGTGTTAATAAATTAAATGGAGGAAATATGGTTATTATTGATTATTCAGATGTAGTATTTAAAAAATTTTTAGATGATGATAATTTCTTTTTACCAAAACGATGGGATGGAAAAGATTTTTCAAAAACGTTAAAAGATTTATTTGAGTATTATAAAAGAAAATTGCAAAATTATGAAAATGTAGTTTTGGGAGGAACGGAAATTTGTGAAGGTCTAATTGATATTGAAAAGATGACCAAATCATTAATTGAATCAGTTGATAATTATCTAAATGGATTTCCAGCAAAGGCTTTAGAATCGTTTGAAAAGGTAATGGAAATTTTAAAAAAGCACCCATTGCATTCCTTTAAGAAAAACGAAAAAAATGAATGGGGCACTGTTGAAAGTGAAACGCAAAATGCTATAAATTTATTCCGAGCTGTTCGAGTATGTGATAATAAACCTTACGATCGAACTCGCGTATTTCATACTCCATATAATCTTAGATCAAAGGTTTCTACTAGCAGATTTAGCATTGCAGGCTATCCAAGTTTATATTTAAGTACTTCTTTAGAGTTGTGCTGTGAAGAAATTAATGCTGATATTAATAATGAACTCATTATTGCTTCTAAATTTAAAATGGGTGGAACAAAAGATAACTCAAATTTCGAGATTGAAGTAATTGAATTAGGAATAAAACCCCAAGACTTTTTAGAATTTGATAAAACTAGAAGAAGTGAAAGACTGAAAAGGGTAAAAAGATTTCTTAATGATGAAGAAAAGAAATCTGCTTATTTAATATGGTATCCATTAATAGCTGCTTGTTCATTTATTAGAATAAATAAAAAAGATCCATTTGCTGCTGAATATATTATCCCCCAATTATTAATGCAATGGGTGAGAAGTGAAGTTGAAAAAAGAAATAAAAATTTTGAAATAAAAAGAATAATAGGCATTCGATATTTTTCTTGTGCCTCTTCTAAAGCTTCGGAAATGGGGTTTAACTATGTGTTTCCAACAAGTGGAGAAATTAAGTCGTCAGAAAATCCATATTGTGCTACATTAACAAAAGTTTTTTGCTTAACAAAGCCTGTTTATATTCATGAATATGAAAGTATTTTAAAATGTGAACAAGAATTAGCTAAATTTAATGATACAAATTATGGTTTAATTAATTGATTGATTCAAAATAAAGTAAAAATTGTGTGTTCATTAAAATCGAAAATAAAAAAATCATGAAATTATATTGTGATTTTAGTAGAAAATTAAAAAAAGAAAAGACTATTACATAAGAGAGAGGAAAAAAGCAAATTCTTTTATTGTAATAGTCTTTTTTGTTCAACCATTTTTCAATGGTTTTTGCCTAAACGTAAAGAGAACAATTATCTCTTGTATATCAATTGGAGTGTTAAAGTAGTTATTTCGTTAGCGGTCGTTTCAAACGCATCATCATTTAAATCTCTTGTTTCACCATTTATCTTAGCGATACTATATCGAGATTGATTATAATCACTAATTTTATAGGTACCAGGTTTAGCAATAACAAGGTGAGAAACGATTTTAATATCGCGGAAATAGGGCTCAATAAAGGTTGGATAATCATCCGAATATTGATAGAGCTTTTCTTCTTGAACAATGAGTGCTGCAAGGTTATTTGGACAAGTAAACTGAATATATACTTTTAATCCTTTACTCGTTATGACTTCATTGTTATATGGAATAGTGAGCGCAGAATCCAAATAAAACTCAAAATAAGAAGAGTAGAAAATATTAATATTTAGTGCTTGATAAAGATAGGTAAAAGTATCTTCCAATGTTCTTCCAATTAAAGTAGGGTAGACATCAATAATTTGATGTTCTCCATAATAGAATGTGACTAGTCCATAAGCTTCTATAGGAGTATCTTCAGAATTTCCAAGATAAGAGAAATTATCCAATAACTTGCTATTACCTTCATATTGAATCGTTTGTACATATGTATTTGTTTTATCACTTATGAGCGTACCATCTTCTTCTTTTGTCGTATGATAATTATGATTTTTACTATAACTGGTGACATAACCATTAGAAACTTCATAAGTGATGGTGATTTCTTCTTTTACTAACCAATTTTCCTTTGTTTCTTCATTGTATTGAGAAGATTGAATTGTAGTAATATGTCCAACATGAACCATGTTTTCATCAATTCGAGAAACAAAAGGAACAATGGACTTAATTTTACTATAGTAGACATAACGGTTTAAACTATTTTTTGTTGTTTCTAAATAGGAACAATATTCTTCAAAAGTATTTCCTTGCATAGGAATAAAATAATCTAAACGACTTTTATTCAATTCTTTAGGCGTAAGGCGATAAAGCGTTTGATAGGTGTATTCATCCGCTTTTGACATTCTTCCACTAGTAACGTAGATTCCTTCATTATCATAGCCATCATTCGAATAGAAAATATAATTATCTTCTTCTTTTTTTATAGCAAAGGAAAAGCGCGTTCGATAACGCTCATTATCTCCTTCATGTTCTTCATTATCATAATAATAAAGGCCGTTTCCTAAATAAGTTTCATTTTGCGTGATATTCTTTTCTTCAGAATGTTCTTCCACTTTCGAATAATAGGGACCTTCATAGGTTAAAGAAGCGTCAAAACCATGTTTAAAAAGCTGAAAATTTTCTTCGTTTGTATATTCACTTTCATATTTACAGATTTCACAAATTTTATTTTTGCTACTATTTTTAAATTGATGTAATCCTTTATCCATACGTTCATTACAAGTAGAGCAAGTACGCCAATGATAGGTTTCATCATGTGCCCATGAAGAAGTATCAATTTGATGCGTGTGACCTGAAGACGATGCGGGTAGATGAGAAGAAGTGGAACTCGTTCCACAAGAAGCACCAATAAAAGCGCCACTTAACAATACCAAAGTGGTGGCGAATGATATACATGATCTATGTTTCATATGTTTCCCCCTGAAATAAATAATAAAAAACCTTTCCCCCGTGAATCATTATATGTAGTGAAGAGTAAAATTATTTCTCTTGACTACCATGATATTTCTCGATAATTAACTGTAGAGCGAGCCTAATTACAGAGATTTGCGACTTTAAATAATCTTCTTCTTCAAAAAGCGCATAGTGAACGGACGCTCGAATGAAGATAAAAATGATTGGTGTTAAGATATTGCTTGGAATACCTATAACTTTTTCCAGTCGCTTTGCGTATTCATGATAACGCTTGTCAACGCCAATAAAGAATTCAGTACCTGCTTCTTTATATTTTGGATGCGTGTAGACCTGATACATCATACGATATTTCTTTCCATGTTTTTCTTTTGTCCAATAAGGAATTTCATCTAAAAAACGTGGAATATCGTGTACACTTTTTGGCGCTAAGAGCATAAAATCATCTTCAACTTTGGCCATGCAATACGCAGTGGACTCAACGATGAGTTGATCTAAAGAAGAAAAATAACTATAAAGATTGCCAGGTGACATATTACAAGCTTTGGCTAAAGCTTTTATCCCCGTGCCAGCAAGACCGTTCTCACAATAACAGTCGAAGCACCTTTCCATAATCTCCTTTTTCTTTTCTAGTTTCGTCTCTTCTTTTATCATGGTCTATCTTCCTTTTTAAATGAATGACTGAACGTTCATTCATTAATTATAATATAGAAAGTGACGAAAAAAGTCAAGAAAATACTAACTAATGGTAGACAAAGAAAAATAAATTGATAATTTTGCTTCTATATTTTGCGCCTTTATATTTTCTCAAAAAGAATATGCAATAGGTTGAAATTATTATACTATAGATGGTTGTTTTCTTTTTTTACAGTTTATAAAAAGAGGTGATAAATTTTATAAAGATATGCAAATGAAAGTTATGAATGTTGTTTTGCTCAAAACATGATAAAATAATTACAAATACACTTGAACAAGTAATGCATGATTTTTAGCATATACTGAAATAGTGTTAGAAGGGGGAGTTATATATGGGAAAAGTAAATTATGAAGTTCAAATTGTTGAGACGATTCAAGAATTTTTTTCTTATGCTCAAAAAGGATATTTTGAGCTCAAGATGACACCCTTTTTAAAGAAACAAATCCTCAGTATTTTTCAAGCCAAAGACTATTTTAAAGAGAATGAATTATTGTGGTATGCGAAACTTCTTTTAGAAACAAACGAAGAAAAAAAGGTGCTTTTGGCTAAAGAAATTTTAAAAGATCTTTCTAAAGAACATCACCCTATGGTCGGTGTAATTTTAGGAGAGTATTATTATCAAATCCATAATATGTCACTAGCGTTTGGTTACTTTCTTTTAGCGGCCCATAGAAAAGATCCTAAAGCAGAATATTTTATAGGAAAGTTTTATCAAGATGGTATTGAATTAAAGCCGAATAAAAGGCTGGCACGTAACTGGTTAAAAAGATCGTCGGATCAAGGTTATATTCTCGCAGATTATGCACTAGCGGAATTCTATTATAGAAGAAAAAAGCCTTGTGTTCGCCTTGCTAAAAAATATGTAAAAAGAGCGGTGAATGCGCATTTATTTAAAGCTTATGATTTATTAGGTACTTTCTATTTAGAAGGCTTTGGCTATAAAAAGAATGAGAAGAAAGCTTTCGCCCTTTTTTTAGAAGCTGCTGAACATCAAGAATTAGCGGCGATGTATCATTTAGGCCATTGTTATAAATTAGGCTTGGGCACTCAAAGAAATGATAAAGCGATGCTTTATTGGTATAAAAAAGCGGCCGAACATCAAGAAGTCCATGCTCTTTATGAATTAGGAATGTGTTATCTTTGGGGTATTGGCACTTTAATTAGTTATCCTAAAGCCTATGGCTATTTTAAACGCGGAAAAGAATTAGGGTCCAATGATTGTATTTTAGAATTCGCTAGACTTTATGAAGAAGGAAAGGGAGTAGAAAAAGATCAAGAAAAAGCTTTTAAAACGTATTTAGAATTAGCAAAGCAGGATGATATCAAAGGCTTATTTGAATTGGGTCGTTGCTTCTATTATGGTATTGGAACAAAAAAAGATTTGAATGCCGCAATTAAATTTCTTTTAAAAGGAAGAAGAGAAGGCGTTATTGGCGCCGAAAAACTTGTTCGTTTATATTATCGCTCTTATAAAGCAAAGGAACAGGAAGAAAAACCAACGAACTTAATAGAAAGAGTCTTTGTAGAAAAAGCTAATTTTATGCCTTTAAAAATAAAGAACTTGAGTGGCGCCCTTTCTAATCAACCGAATAAAAAGAGTGAAAGAACATAAAAAATCTACTTTAAAATTAATGAAAAGGCTTTCTTGAGTGTTTTTATCGATTTTTGTTATCATAAAAGAGTAATAAAAGGAGATAAAAGAATGAGAAAGCCTTTATTTTTGATGAGTTTAGTCCTATCAATGTTACTTTGTGCATGTGGTAATTCTACTTTGCCTACAACCAATACGACAGAAGAACCATCCGTAACAACAGTTACTCCAACTACTTCCGAAGATGAATCAAAGAAAGTAGATGTGATTTTTTTAGCGGGTCAATCCAATATGGAAGGACATACCCATATTAGCGAACTTCAAAAAAGAGTTACTCCTACTCAATTCCAATATTATTCTAGCGAAATGACGACACGGATTAAATTTTATTGTGATAATGGTAAAAATAAATCGAATGGTTTTACCAAAGTTTATTTAGGTCAAGGCTTTAATGCTTCCCGTTATGGACCAGAAATTGGTATTGCTGAGACATTAGAAAAGGCCAATTTAAAACGCGAAGTGATTCTAATTAAGTTTTGTTTAGGCGGTACGAATATTTATTCCGATTGGCGATCCGATCGATCGGGTTCAGGAAGTAAACTTTATTATGATTTCTTAGAGTTTGGTGATAATGCCATTGCTGAATTAGAAGAAATGGGATTAGAAGTGAATGTCCGTGGTCTTTGCTGGATGCAGGGGGAATCGGACGCTACTCAAGATCGAATGACAGAAAAATATGAAGTATACGAAAAGAATTTATTTGATGATATCTATCAATATTTTGAGGATAAAGTTGAAAATGAATTCCATATCATGGATGCCTACATCTCAGATTGTTCCACATGGAAAAATTATGAAGCCATCAATCAGGCAAAAGAAAACAATGCCGCAAATAATCCAAATCATCATATCATTGATACATTAGGGGCAGGATTAAAATATGATTCCGAACCACTAGGTGGGGTCGATTTATTCCACTACGACTCTTTATCAATGATTCAATTAGGTCAAATGTTTGGGGAACAAATTATTGAATATGCCTTAAAAGATGAAAGGCTTTAAGAAACAAAATTACAAAAGAGCATTAGAATATTCTAGCGCTCTTTTTTTCTTGTTTATCTAAGTGGTTTTTCGTTGAGGAAGATAAGAAAAAATGATAGGATATAAATGTTAAAAGGAGAGAAGAAAGATGCGATATCATTATGAAAAAGTTGAAGCAAATACGATTGAAGAATATCTTTCTTTTATCCAACTTGGATACGTAGATATTGTCATTGATGAAACGAAAAAGAAGGATTTATTTTTAGCATTAGAGAAAAAATATACGAGTTCTGACGCTTTTATGATTGAATACGCTAAAGATTTATTATGGGGCTTCGGTTGTAAAAGAGAGGAAGAAAAGGGAAGACTTATATTAAAATCCTTGATTACCAATTTACATCCTTACGCTTTAACGATTCTAGGCGCCTTTCTTATGGAAAAGAAAGAATATCAACAAGCGGAAACTTACTTATTTAGTGCCCTTCAGTTTGAGTTTGCACTCAGTGATTATTTTTATGGAAAAATGATTGAAAATGGATGGAACGGCCATAAAGACATAAAAAAAGCGGAGTATTATTATTTAGCTGCAGCAAAAGATAATGTGAGTCGAGCACAACTCGCTTTAGGAAAAATGTATCAAAAAAAGAAGGAGCTAACGAGTGCTTTTTTTTGGTTTTCGATGGCTTCTAAACAAAAGGAAAAAGAAGCGACTTATGAACTCGCTAAGGCCTATTTTTATGGCTATGGAACAAAAAAAGATGAAGAAAAAGCATTAAAATGCTATCAAGAGGCCTTTGAACAAGGTTGTTTAGAAGCGGCTAAAAATATCGGTTCCTATTTATTTTATCATCCTGAGCTTGATACGAATGGGGAAATGGCGATTGCGTGGCTTTTTCAAATCAAAGATAGAAAAGATGCGGAAGTTCATTATATGTTAGGCTCCCTTTTAGAAAAACAAAATCGTTTAAAAGAAGCTTTTGAATTTTATTTATTGTCCGCAAAAGAAAATCACGTAGAAAGTGCTTTAAAAGTTGGGCAATTTTATGAAAAAGGAAAAGAAACAAACCCTAAGCTAGAACAAGCAATTTTTTGGTATGAAAAAGCGGCTTTATTAGGTAATGAAGAAGCGAAAACTAGTTTAAGAAGAGCAAAAAAGGCTTTAAAAGAAGAAACCGAGAATAAGCAAGTAATATTAAAAGAAGAAAGTCCTAAAGAAACGAAGGTAGATTACTTATCACTCGCTATCCAAAAAGAAAATGAAAATGATATTATTGATGCTCATCATTTTTATGAGTTGGCTATCAATGAAGGAAATTTAGAAGCTAAGAAAAAAAGAGAAGAAATGCAAAAAAGACTAAAAAAAGAAAAAAGATGCCCACACTGTGGTAGTAAACTAAAAGGATTCCTTTTTAAATACTGCCCAACATGTAAAAAAGGGAGGTAGTAGCGATGAACTATATTATTTATTTAACGAGTAAAAAAGAATATGGCGTAAAAAAAGAAGATGGTAAACGTGCTTTAAAAGTCTTTAAGACCAAAAAAGAGGCATGGGATTACGCTAAATCTTTAGCGGATAAAAATAATGGGAAAGTGATCGATCAAACCATTTTATCTTCTAACAAAAAGAAAACGAAGAAAGGCAAGAAGAAAATAAAAAAGATGGTTCTTTCTTTTGTTGTTTGCTTTATTTTGATCCCAATTTTTTATTTAGTAGCGGACCATTATGGGTGGCTAAAAAAAGAAGAATTTATCCCAATTAAACCAACAGCGGGTGTGGTTTATGATGATTTCCAAATTCATATGATGCAGCTAGGTAATAATAAAAATGGCGACGCGATTTATATTAAAGCCGGTGAAAATGATATTCTAATTGATGCGGGTGTGTTAGACACAACAACGATTAAAAATTATATGAAAGGTTACATAACGGATAACAAGTTAGAATATTTAATTGTTACGCATGGTGACTCTGATCATATTGAAGGTATGGTTGGTAGTGGAAAGAATCCTGGAATTTTAGATAGTTATGAAATCGATATGCTGATTGACTTTTCTTACACTACAAAAAATCTCAAAACTGAAAAAGGCAACTTAACAACGTATGGCGAATATGTTGAAAAAAGAGATGCATTAGTAAGTAATAATAAACTTAAACATTTTACCGCTAAAGATTTTTTTGATGATAGCCAAAAATCCAAAGGACCAATTTCTTTAGGAACTGATATTGAAATGGAAATCTTATGGAATAAATTTTATTTTGAGCAATCTTCGGATGAAAATAATCATTCGGTTGTTACTCGTTTTCGCGTAAAAGATCGTTATTATCTTTTAACAGGCGATTTAGAAAAAGAAGGAGAAACGGCTTTTGTAGAACATTATAAAAATGACAATATGCGGGTTGATTTTTATAAAGCGGCTCACCATGGATCAAAAACTTCTTCCAATGACAACTTTTTAAATCTCATTCAACCTTCAATATGTGCGGTATCTTGTTCAGCCGGAAATAGTGAATATACCGCAAATTACTTAAATGTGTTCCCAACCCAAGATTTTGTTACGAGAATAAAAAAATATACCACGCAAGTTTATGTGACTTCAAATGGTATGGGCGACAAAGAAGAAGCCATGAATGGTAATATTATTATCTCATCGAATGGTGAGAATACAGGCGTAGCTTCAACAAATGATCAAAATGAACTTAAGGAATTAAAAGATACAGAATGGTTTAATATGAAAATCTACGTAAAAGAAGATAATAGTTTTGTTTCGGGAAAAGCGAAAAAAGATTATTTCACCAAAGATACCGAAGGGGTAAAAGAAGTACCTTTCCGTACATGGTAAAAAGAAAACACTAGGCATTTTGAAAACCTAGTGTTTTTTAGTGATTTACTTTAATTTGAGCGTTTTACCATCAAAGGTGTAGTTAATGTCATGTGTACCAAATGTAGTGATATCTCTAAAATTGGTATTTGTCGAAGAAAAAACAAAATAAGCTTGTTTTACTTCGTCTTTTTCGGTGATTTCAAAATAAGAACTTAAATCCGTAAATTGAATACTATCTAGAGTTTTACTCGAATAATGACGATCATAACCTTTAATGGTTACAGTTTTGGGAAGTAAATCTTCTTTTGTAAAGGAATAAATCGTTTGTAAATTATAGTTATCAGGTGAGTATAGGGGATCTGTTTTAGAAATAGATAAATCATAACGATCCGCTAAAACGGCTTGACTTTCATGACCATAACGCACTTTAATCACAACTTTGTCATTCGTCCATTTAGAAAGATATTGCAAATTAATACGAACGCTATTGTTTTCTTTTGTGCCATCACCGATACCAAAATCGACGTTTCGGTCTCCAAAGGTTCCGCAACTCGTTAAAGAGGCAATAAATAATAGACACAATAAACTTTTTTTTTTCATAAATTTCTCCTTTTGGTTTAAGAATTTTACGATATTATTATATCTATTCTTTTTGCTAAATTAAAGATAAACTTGACATGATTTCGGATAAAATAATGACTAAGATAAATTATTTAATTGGGCTTATTTGTAAGGAGTTTGCAGTAAAATAGCATAAAAAAGAATTTTTCTTGACAAATCAAAAGAAAGTTCTTATAATTTTTTTGGTTAGACATAACTAACCTATAGAAATGTAAGGCTCTTATAATGGAAATGATTCGTTTTGAAAATGTAACGAGAACTTATCAAATTGGAGATTGTGTACTGAATGCTTTAGATGGTGTCAATGTTTTTTCAGAAGAAGGAATATTTGTGGTTATTCATAGGGGCCTTATGAGCGGGAAATCAACGTTATTAAATTGGTTAGGCGAATTTTTTTATATAGTTTAGTTGCCATGAGTTTTATGAAAGATGTCGTGAAGTAGCAGCATTAAAAGTCATCATTTTCAAAGATAAAAAAAGTAGGGAAACTATTAATTACGCAAAACTTATGGATTTCTTTAGTTGGTTTAATTATTGGTATTCCCTTAGGTATATTAACACTCAAATATGTAGTGGTTGCCTTAGCAAGCGAATACGAAATGGCGGTTACTATTTCATAGTTAACTTATCTTGCGAGCACAATCTTAATGTTAGGTGTCCCACTTGTTGTTAGTGTGTTCGTGGCGAGAAAGAATAAAACGATTCAAATGGTTGAATCCTTAAAATATGTAGATTAAAGGAGAAAAGATTATGGGATTATTTTTTAACAAACACTATGAAGAAGCCGTCATCCATGTTGAAGGCATGAGATGCGGAATGTGTGAAACACATATTAACGATGTTGTACGTCGTATTGCTAAAGTGAAAAGCGTAAAATCCTCTCATCGTACGGGTGAGGTTAAAATCCGCTACGAAAAAGAAATTGATTTAGACGCAATTAAAGAAGCAATCAAAAAAGAAGGATATGGTGTTGAATAAAGAGGTGAAAACCTCTTTTTTCTTTTATGTATAAACGTTTTGAAACATCGAAAAAATTTGACATATAATAGAATAAGCACTATAATAAAATTACCTAACGGGTAATTTGAAGCAGGGTGATTCTATTGAAGATAAAGTATAGTAGTCAAAAATTAGAAAATATTTGCACTGACGCCAAAAAAGCATCTAAATATTTTGGGGGAAATCAATTATTAGTTGTTGCTTTGCTAAGTAAAATTAATGCTTTAAAAAACGCAGAAACTTTAAAGGATATCATTGCACTTCCTACCATGCATTTTCATTCTTTAAAGAATAAAGGAAAGAGAAATAATTTGTTGGGTTTTTATGCGATTGATATCAAAGGAAGAACAGAGCCTTGGCGTTTGATATTACAACCTTTAAATGAGGATGAAACACCAAATTTATCTAAACAAATAGAAGATATAAAAATGACAAAAATAATTTTTGTTGAGGAGGTAAGCAAACATTATGAGTAATTATGTGGAATATAAAAATCAAATTGCTTTTCATCCAGGATACTATATTAAAGAATACATCGATGAACTTGGATTGACGCAAGAAGATTTTGCAAATCGCTTAGGAACGACTCCAAAAAATATAAGCATTCTCATAAGAGGAGAACAAAGTCTTTCTCTTGATATAGCCAATAAACTATCGAAAGTCATGGGAACGAGTGTTAAATTTTGGCTAAACCTACAAAACGAATATGATGAATTATGTTTAAAGTTTAAAGAGAAAGAGGAGTTAATAGCGGAAAAAGAAATTTTCCAGAATTTGGATTATTCTTATTTTGAAAAGTATTTTCAAATGCCATCTTTACCAAGAAAAGTAGATGAACAAATTACGCAAGTTCGTTCTTTGCTTGGTGTAGCTTCTTTAAAAGTATTTAAAAATCCAGATATGTATACAGATTTTAGAAGCGTTGCTTCAGAAATTACAGAAATTAATGTAATAAAAGCCAATATAATGGTACAACTTGCTATGAACATGTCTTTAAAAAACAAAGAAATTTCTAAATTTAATAAAAATAAGCTAGAGTCAATGATTCCGTATATTTTAACTTTGACGGAGATGGAAGACGATTTCTTCCCGTTATTAGAAAAATGCTTGTTCGAATGTGGAGTTCATCTTATTGTAATGCCAAATTTGAAAGGCTCAAAAGTGAATGGCGCAACTAAGAAAGTCAATCATCATATCTTATTGATGATTAGTAATCGTAATACGAATTCTGATTCCTTTTGGTTTACTTTATTTCATGAAATAGGGCATATTTTGCAAAGCGATTTAGGCATTTCTTATGATAAAGAAAGGAAAGCGGATCGCTTTGCAGAAGATCAATTAATTCCATGGGATGAATACCAAGAATTTTTGAAAAAAGGGACGTTTACAGCGTATTCTATCACTGACTTTGCGAAAAAAATTCATCGCGATCCAGGTATAGTGGTGGGAAGATTAAGAAATGACGGTTATATTCGTTATGGTGATCCCCGCTTTGAACATTTAAAAAAACAATATGTGATTGCATTTTTATAAATATTTAAAAACAATAGTTGAATATCCAATAATCTCACGAATTTTCGTGGGATTTTTTTAAGCATTTTCATAGATTTTATAAGACAAAATGCGTATAGTAAAAGTGAAAATAGAAGACACTATTTTTGGAGGTAAAAAAATGAATAAAGTGACAAATGATATATATGAAGTAGGTGTAAATGACCATTTAATCGATTTATTTGAAGGACAATATGCCGTTAAAAATGGTATGTCCTATAATTCTTATGTTATTTTAGATGAAAAAATTGCTGTTTTAGATACTGTCGATCAAAACTTTGCTTCAGAATGGCTAGATCAAGTTGAAGAAGTTTTACAAGGTAGAAAACCGGATTATTTAATTATTCAACATATGGAACCTGATCATTCTGCGAATATTCTTAATTTTTTAAAGACGTATCCTGACACTGTGGCTGTGGGAAATGCCAAAACATTTACCATGATTCAACAATTCTTCCACACATCTTTAGAACATTTTCTAGTAGTAAAAGAAGGAGAAACATTATCATTAGGTCAACATGAATTGACTTTTGTTTTTGCACCGATGGTCCATTGGCCAGAAGTGATGATGACCTATGATAAAAAGGATAAAGTATTCTTCTCAGCAGATGCCTTTGGTAAATTTGGCGCCTTAGATGTCCAAGAAGAATGGGTGAATGAAGCTCGTCGTTACTACATTGGTATTGTTGGAAAATATGGTTTACAAGTACAAAATTTATTAAAGAAAGCAAAAGGATTAGATATCGCCATGATTTGTCCTCTTCATGGACCTGTTCTAAAAGAAGATTTAGGCTATTATCTTCATCTTTATGATCTATGGTCAAGCTATCAAGCTGAAGAAAAAGGAATCGTAATTGTATATTCTTCAGTATACGGAAATACGAAAGAAGCAGCTTTGCTATTAAAAGAAAAACTAGAAGAGAAGAATGCCAAAGTTGTTATCTATGATTTAGCGCGTAGTGATATGAGCCTTGTTATTAGTGAAACTTTCCGTTACGAAAAAATCGTATTTGCAGCCATTACTTATAACACTACCATATTTCCATTTATGAATACCTTCATTGAAGGATTATTAGAACGGAATTTCCAAAACCGAACCATTGGCCTTATTGAAAATGGCTCTTGGGCACCCATGGCTAATCAAGTGATTAAAAACAAATTAAGTAACGCTAAAAACTTAACTTTCTCAGAACCGATGATTCGTATTCTTTCGCATATGAGTGAAGAAAATAAAGAACAAATTGAACAATTGGCGAATGCTTTAATCCAATAAAACTGGTGGAGATGCCAGTTTTTTTCTTCTTTTTCTTCATACTTTTTCATATTTTAAATTAGGTGAAATTTATGAATATCTTAGATTATTTCATTGTAGTCATATTATTGTTTCTAGTTTTATTCGCTTTAAAAAATATAATCAATGAAAAAGCGAATTGCGTTTATTGTAAGCACAAAGAACAGTGTAGAAATAATAAGAAAAAGGAGAGAAAAAAATATACAGAATGATAAGAATGTATAGAAAAACAGTGAAAAGGTGAGGGTTATTTCTATGCAAAAAAAATTATTTATGATAAAATAAAATTCCTTAGATAAATATCTAAGAAGTAAAAGGAGTTATGTATGAAAAAAAGTTTTCCCTTTTTTATTTTTCTAACCCTTTTATTAGGTTCATGCTCTTTAGATATTAGCATTGGTACATCTAATAAGGGTTCTACGTCATCTTCAAATAATACCCCAACAACTTCTCTACCTAATAGTTCCTCAAATTCGGTAACACCAACGACTAGTGCAGGGACAACCTCTACTGGAGGTACTATCACCTCGGCAACGCCTTCCATCCATAATGGCGCACAAGTGTTAAAAAATAATGGTTACACCAATACATTACGCGATAGTAATGAGCAAATTGGATGGAATACATTAAATTCCACGGGCAATCAAAAAGTATTAGTAGTTCCTGTCCACTTTAAAAAAGAAACTAATTGGTCAACAAAGATGTTAAGCGACCTTGAACTTGTATTTTTTGGTGAATCGAAATATACCGCTTGGGAATCCGTTTCATCTTATTTTAATAAATCAAGTTATGGAAGTTTAAATCTAACAGGTGAAGTGTTTGATACTGTTTTAGAAGTTGATATGACGGCGAGTAGTTATAATAGCAATTACATCAACTGGTACAATAATGGGGGCTCAGTTTCCTATGATCCAGGAAAATATATTGGTGGACTTTTCTACAATAGTTTAAATAGTAATGATATGAAAAAATTACAAGAATACGACCAAGATAAAGATGGTTATATTGACGCAATTATTTTCTGCTATTCAAATGCCTTTTCTAATGATGGCTCCGGGGCGTATTGGGCTTGGTGTTCCTCTGCCGATAATAAGGCAAATTTACAAGGACCAACCGTTAACAATTATATGTGGCTCAGTTATGAATTCATTCATGAGGGATATGGAAACAATGCAATAGATGCTCATACCTTCATTCATGAAATGGGACATATTTTAGGATTAGATGATTATTATTGCTACGACAGTTATGAAGAAGGTTATGGTGGTAATTATCCATGGAATTGTGCAGGGGAACTTGATATGCAATCTTATAACGTGGGTGACCATAACATTTATTCCAAATTCTCTTTAGGTTGGCTAGAGCCAAAGTGGATTAAAGAATCTGGCGAAGTGAAATTACGCCCATCTAACCAATATGGAGATGCTATTTTATTAAAAGACAGTTGGAATGGAACCATTTTTGATGAATATATTTTAATTGAATTCTACACACCGGAAGGACTCAATGAAAAAGATGCAACCTCACAATATTCAGGTCGCGATAAAATGTATTCTCAATCAGGCTTACGTATCTATCACGTCGATGCGCGTTTAGCGAATTTAACATATAATAGTCGGACTGGTTTAGTTTTTAAAAACTATGCAGTGACTGCTGAAAATATTGTTTCTGTATTTAAATCAAATAACTATGGCTATATCCCAGCATCCAATTCAGTAGAACGTTCTTATCTTTCCTCTAATCAAGAAAAAGATCGTTTACTTCATTTGATTGATGCAGGCGGAAATAATACTATTGCTAAAGGTCTTTCTAATAGAGACAATCATGGTGGTACTTATGCTAATCGTAATTCTACCATTTGGCAAGAAGGTAAAACCTTTACCGCAACGAGTGCTTTCTTCATGAATGGAAATAACACTTTCAATGATGGCTCAAAAGTGGGATATTCTGTTACCGTTGGTGCAATTGAAAACGGAGAAATTACGATTAATATCCAAAAACTTTAATTTCGAGAAGCGAATAAACAGGGCTCTTTATCATACGGGTCCTGTTTTTTTTTGTTTTTATTTGCGTCAAAAAATGATATCATTATATAAAGCGGAGGATAGAAAATGGAGAATTTATTTGAAATTCAATATCAAAAGAAGTTCCCTTTTGTAAAAGTGTCAAAACAAAATCTTTTTTCAATTTTTTTCATTGCTCTTTTAACGGGGGTTGTTGCTTTTTTATACGAAACTTTATTAGATTATATTTTAAAAGGCGTTCTTTGTGCAGTGATATAGTAAAAGTAGACAGTCAAAAAGAATTGACACAGTCTACTTTTT